>ERZ779870.160-NODE-160-length-79886-cov-9.38549_pt1 | contig 79886 bp, 75 predicted proteins | sample MGYA00511247_ERZ779870 | MGnify/ENA primary metagenome ERZ779870 (study PRJEB29588, sample SAMEA2149068) | human gut metagenome | biome: human gut; feature: human-associated habitat; material: faeces | place: Denmark | collected 2008/2010 ...
AACTGCATTATAATACAAGCAAGGGCAGAACCTCAAAAAATCGGCTCTGCCCAGAGTAACGAATGACATATCTTATATCAGTTTTTTGAATTTACACAAAACTTGAAACGGTCTCAAGTTAAGTCCTCGGCGTTTGCGTCATTTTGCTCACCAACCGCGTCATTTTGCTCACCGATTGGCGTCATTTCACTCACCAAAGGCGTCATTTTACACACCGTTTGCGTCATTCTGCTCACCGATCACATCTTCCGAACACCCAGAAAACCCGCATAAATACTAGGCTTTTCGCAATTCCTCAAGATCGCCGTAACAGTATTTATAACAGTTTATATAACAAAAGAGCAAAAATCATTTTTGCAAAAAAAAGTGTTTCAAAAAGTTGTTCTATTTCGAGTATAACAGCTTAAAAATGCAAGTAATCTGTGAGGATATTTTATTAAATTTCTATGGTAATGGCTATCCGATAGGAAAATGGATCATCTGTACATTTGGAAACGAGGATTATGATGTTAAGTGCTCAAGTTTCAAGAAGAATTTTAAACCATCCAATATTGGTGTCTTCGCCAGCGGAAACAGCAAGCTGTTTCTGTGGTGAAACAACTTTTTGAGAAACACCAATTAAAAACCAATCATCTCGAAAAAAAATCCATAATTTCAGTATCAAATTATACGAGGAGATTGCTTATGGTAAAAAACGTGGTATCGACCTTCAATAAAGGGGATCGGGAATATAAATTGTTTGAGGTAAATGATGTGGCGAGATATGGCATGCATGTGGATAACCATCTCTTAGATCCAATACAGATGAAAGCACTTCTATATCTGTTGTGGAAGTGTAATTTAAAAACACCAGGATCGTTTGTCAGCATTACTCTGCCAGTGGAGGAGTTGGGAAAGGCACTTGGGTATACCAGAGACGAAAATCGCAATTTTTCACGGGGTGTTAAATCTGTATACAGAGAATTGAAAAAGTTGATGGCTTCACCGGTACAGATCTACGATTCGGAGAGTCAGAGTTTGGAGTTGTACAGTATTCTGACACATGTAAAAATGGAACTGAGGACAGGTATGCTTACCGTTGATTTCGGCCCTGGACTGGAGAAATTATTCGGAGTGGAGGTACAAAAGGAATTTACTGTTGTGAAGCTGATGTATCTGAACCGTCTAAAAAAACAGGCGAGCATCTATCTGTATCCATTTTTTTGCCGGTTCCGAAATATGAGTTTTTTTTCATATGATATCAAAGGTCTTAAGAAATTACTTGTTGGAGATGAAAATTTTGAATACAAAAACTTAAAACGGTATCATTTACTTCCTGCAATTGAGGAAATCAATACAAAAACGGATATTTCCATTACAATGAAGGAAAATTTTAGAGGTAATAAGGTCATTTCTGTTACATTCCATGTGATAGAAGAACCATCCATTGACGAGATGGAATTGTTTGCGCTAACGAACGGTTTAGGATTTGATGAATGTACCATAGTTCCATATGACGACAGGTGGAAAAATTGCTATAATTACGATATGGGAAAACAGAAATACATTCAAAAACCGCAGACAGACGAATATTACTATCATCTTAAAAACGAGTATCCGTAGAGGACTGGAACTAGGATTTATCCTGCACCTGCCGGTTGCATGACTTTTTGCTGGGGTATTGGTAAAATGAAAAGCAAAAAGAAGGAGGACATACATATGGGTGCTTACGCAGGATATCAGGGAAAAACGAGAATAGCTGAGGGAGACCAAACTGCATTTTCAAGGCAGATGGTTAAGATTTTGAATTATGGAGGCATGATGAGTTTCGATGTGGTTTATGCTCTGGATCACGAAATCGGACTTTTGAGACCGGTAAAACTTTATCCGGGAGGGAAGACGGTATTTTATTACAATTATTTTGAGGATGAAAGCTGGGAACTGGCAGAATTCGACTCGAAATCGTGTTCACTGTGGACGGAAAAAGTGGGGAGTGGCGAATTTGCGGATGTTGTGCTTGCCGCATATATGCTGTACTGTATCTACGACGATTTCAAAGGGACTGTGGGATATACTGGGAGCATCGATGAGGAATGGATCTGTGGCTGGATCAAACATTTGATTGGAGATGAACTTCCTGCTTCCTGCCAGGAAAAACTTCGGGATATTGAACCGATTTACACGGAGGATTTTCTCTACGAGGAAGATTACATTCACAAACCGCTTCCGCCAGAAGTTCAGGACAATCCACCTTACGAGCTGTCTGACGACGACCGCTTGTATTGGTGGGACGGTACTGATGAAGTGCTCATATCCGAAGAGATAGAAGAATGGTTATTGGAATTGGCCGACAGGCACAAACAGATTAAAAAAGAGAATGCCGCGAAATGGTCTGAAGAGGAATACTCTGAAGAAACATTCTTTGAGGTGTTCGTGGATGCGGACGAGACTTACGGGCGAATTGATCCGTTTGAGACGATGTTTCACGAGTTCATGGACAACAGGGAAGAGTTAGATTATCGGGCTGCACTGGAACTATTCAGGCAGCTTTTGGATGAGAACAGGGAAAAAGGAAAAGTGATTAAACTGATAACGGGGCGCTGGGAGCTTGCAAGCAGGAAGCTTACGCACAATCCGACACGGATGAAAATTAAGCGGTATTTGGCGGTAATGGCTAACCGGAAGCTGCGAAAAAAATACTTTGGTTTTTAATGGTTTTATTTTGAAAAAAATAAAAGGAGTCGTTATGGAAAGAAAACAATGGGATATTGACATAGAAAAGCTGCTCGAACGAATTACACCTGGCCGTGTGGACGAGGCTGCTTTACAAGAAGACACGGAGTACCGGCAGCTTCAGGAGGAAACAAGAGCATTGGTTTCCGGATATATTGAGTCCCACAAAGATCAGTTCCAGGAGCTGGATCGAATTTTTACCATGGAAAACCGGTTGCTGACCAGACATGGGGATCTGTGTTATCAGACAGGCTTCAGAGATTGCCTTGCAATTTTTCGGATGTTTTTCATGGAAGAAGCCGACAAGGAAGCTGTCAAAGAGGGGGAGCAGGCATGAGACAGTTAATTATTGCACGAAAAGACCTTGGAATGTCTTCTGGAAAGCTGGCGGCCCAGTGCTGCCATGCCTCCGAAGCTTTTTTAACCAGTCACCTGCGGGACAGAGCGAATGTGACGGAAGTATCAGATGTGACAGGAAAACTCTGCTACAAAGCGGAATATATTTTCTCAAAAGAAGTGTATGAAGACTGGATTTGCGGGATTTTTACCAAGACAGTCTGCGCAGCCAAGAATCGGACACATCTGCTGAAGGCGAAGGCAATGGCAGAGGAGATGGGGCTGGAAGAAGGAAAGGATTTCTTCCTTATCCGGGACCGTTGTCTCACGGAGCTGGAGCCGGAGGAAGTGGACGAGGACGGAATCGGCTGGACATTGACGGCCATCGGCTTTCAGCCACTGGACGACGAAACCGCTCACAAAATCAGCAAGAAGTATCAGCTTTACAAATGAGGAAAAGGAAACCGTGAAAAAAATTAAACGAAATGCGATTCGATGCAATCGTTGCGGAGATGTGATCGAATCACGAAGCTGCCATGACTTCGTTACCTGCAGATGCGGAACATGTGCCGTGGACGGCGGTTTGGACTATCTAAGAAGGATGGGTGACGACGGGGATTTTGAGGAACTGGCAGAGTATGAGGAAAAAACTGAATAAGAGTTGGAAGAGAGCTGTCATTTTGATATGATGGCTCTTTTTAGTTACAGTGAAGTTGTGCTTAGAAAGGTAAATATATGAAGGATAAAGGAAAAATATGACATAAATCCTTCATTTTAGATATTGTTATGGTATAATATTCTTGATTATTTGCGTTAAAACCAATTATCGCCATAAAGGAATCATAATTTACATATAGAAATTACTGGTTTATGAAATAGTGGGTGGAGGAGACAGATAAAATGCGTATGATAGATTTGTGCTGCGGAATCGGCGGAATAAGGAGAGGCTTTGAATTGGCCGGTGGATTTGAAAATGTCCTGTCAGCGGAAATAGACAAATATGCCTGTCGGACTTATCAGCATTTGTTTGGCGATAATGCAGAAAATGATGTGACACATGATGAATTCAGAAAAACAGTCTGCAGGACGGATTATGATGTGCTTCTCGCCGGGTTTCCATGCCAGGCTTTCAGTCGGATGGGATTACGGGAAGGGTTTAAGGATACGACAAAGGGAACTATCTTTTTTTACATTGCCAGGATTATAGAACAGACCATGCCGAAAGTCGTCTTTCTGGAGAATGTTGAGAATCTGGTAAGTCATGACGGAGGAAATACGTTTAAGATCATTATAAACACGCTGGAAAATGAATTGAATTACCATGTGGTCGGCGTTACAAGAGGGGAGGACGGAAATCTGACATATGATAAGTCTTCCTTTATCAGGAATACAAAAAATTTCGGTCTTCCGCAGAACAGACCGAGAGTATACATAGTCGCATTCAGCAGGGATTATTTCGGAGAGCACCTGAACCTTATCCCGGAAAATACGCCGGTGAGAAGCAACAGGGTTATTTTTGGTTCGGTAAGGGATATTCTTGATGAACATGTGCCGGACAGTTATTTTCTGGCTTCCGGTTTTTTTGAAACATTGAAAAATCATAAGGCCAGACAGAGAGAAAATGGAAACGGATTCGGATATCGGATTGTCAATGCCGAAGGTGTCGAAAATCCCATTTCCAGTACATTGCTGGCTACGGGCGGTTCGGGTAAGGAGAGAAATCTGATTTATGATCCGGTTAACGGAAGAAGATGTGCCGGCATGATGGTGGGAAGCAAGAAAACACCGATTAACGATGAATATATCAGAACAATGACACCGGAAGAATGGGGGCGTCTGCAGGGATTTATCGGCTATGCATTTCTGGATGAGAACGGAAATGATGGTTTTTCATTTCCGGAGAGAACGTCGAATCAGCAGAAATTCAAACAGTTTGGCAATTCCGTATCAATTCCGCTTATAGAGGAAATGGCACGGTTTATAAATCATTGTGTAAGTGAGATGACGGATGCCTTTTCGGAAGAAGAGAGAAGGAGATATGCCGTGCCCGGACCTCAGTTGAGAATGTTCGTGAATCTTGAGAAAGAATTGAAGGAGGAATTCCAACCGAAGACCATAGAGAAATGCCGCCAGATTGTTTCCGAAGTGGGGATTTCAAATGAATTCCGGGTGGAAGACATCAGTAATATTCTTGGCGTCTCTCAGGGTTCCGCCTATAATTTCCTTCACAGAATGAAAAAGGCAGGCTGCGTGAGGAAAGACAGAGACCGGTATGAACTTGAAAACAAAAAGAATAAATTTGCGGTAAATGTTTAAAGAACAGGGGGATGAGCATGGATATTGAAAGCCTGAACAGGTGTCTTGAAAAGTGTGATATCTGCCTGGATGGCCGGCTCATTTCCAGGGAACTTATTCTCCGTTCCTTTCTGAAGTTTCTGTCAGGGGAGGCTGAAAAACCGGAAAACAACGGAAGTATCGTGCTTCACCTTGGTTCTCAGTGTTTTGATGCCGTTGCAATCATATGGGCGGCTTTTGCCGTGATCATGGGAAACGGTACGGATGTGGAAGAGATTGTACGCACGCTTTCGGTTGGAGACAAGGTACTTTATTCGAAAGAACGCGGAGAATTCGGCGGAATAGAAATTGATTCCAACGGTAAGGAATGGGCGGTAATTTGTCAGGGAAAAAGAGGAACAAGGCGGGTAGGAAGGAAAAACTGGGCTTCGATTGTACCGTATCAGGGATTGTCCGATAGATATGACGGGAGAGGAATCCGCTCGCAGAGTGGTGCCAGAAAAAGTTTCCTGTCGGAAGTTTTGGAATGCGAAGAAAAGGATATTCCGGGAATTACGGATACTTCCGTTATTTTTGTAATGGATCGGTACAGGGCGGACAGATACATGAACGGACTGACCATCAGGTACGGTGACAACGAAATCGGCATACTGGATTTAGTGACGGCATCCTATTTTACGGACGGGAATGAGTATCCTTATGGCGGAAATACGGGAAAAAACGAGGCAATGCTGAAGTTTACCTCGAAGATTTCCGTCGGACTCGACATGACATGGAATATCGGAGGAAATAAGCATATGGGAATGTTCGTATGCGGAAATTCAATGATTGAACATGGAAACGAGAGTATGGAAATTAACCAGGTAATGAACCGGGAAACGCTTGGTTTTTCTTTCGTGTGCGGAGGAATGGACCTTTCCTGCGGAGAAAATCTGGTAGCTGAACACGAAGAGTCGGGGGTTTTTGCCTGCACGAAGGATTTTCTTCTTGAAAATACGCTTCCGCCAAAGGAAAACAACAGCCTGACACTGGAACTGCATCGACAGGCGGATGCCGTCATTGACAGGGAGATCGTCACACAGGTAATTCCGGGGGAAATCAGCTGGCAGGATTACAGGGATTTTAAAACGGCCGTTGGACTGATACAAAGGGACGAGCTGAATGATGAGGAGAAGGGCGGTATTGTTTTTCCGGCATGGTCCCTTATGAAACTGTTCATGACGGCACCGTTTTCATTGGATGAAATGGAAAGGGAAATTGCGGAAGGAAAGATTCAGGCAGGAGACCCCATGAAAATGCTGACGGAGCTGGAGGGGCGGCTGCAGGATCTGCCGGACAATCTGAAAAGCAGCGGAAATATAATTGCGGATATACTCACGAAGATGCTTTTTGCAAGATATGACGGTTCTCCGAAACGGGAATTCGTAAGAAAGTATGCGGTAATGCGACGGAAAAAGAAGGTTGCGGTTGTTGTTCCGAATGCATATTATGCGGATATTATGTGGGATTTTGTCCTCCGTGACTTCAGAAAGGATGCCTGCGGGATTGACATTGTTCCCGTAAAGCGTTTTGACGGAACCCGTATTTATGACGAGATTCTGATTGTCGGCAATATTTCCGGCAGGCGTTTTGATATCTTTCGATGCATGGCGGCACCAAAAATCACGGTGCTTCTCTATGCACCGGAGGAAACGGTCTTTAGGGCCAAAAGCAGGAAGGGGTTCGAACGGGACCGACTGTTTAATTCCAGGCAGCAGATAATCGGAGAGGATGATAATCTGCCGGAGGAAGACAATCTTCTGAAGGAAGGGGAGGAAATTAACCGGGTGGACGATGAGGTCATCCGATATTCGGAAGAAATTCTTGCCGTGAAATTTGATGCGGCTGTCAGACAGGCCGGCACCGATACTTCGGTACCGCTTTCTGATGTGGCAGTACTTGTGTATTTTGAGGACGGAGAAGGTGCAATGCTGACGAAGTATTATGAAGCATATGTGCTGAATGAGGAAAAGAGCGAGGTTGAACAGAGAAACGCGGATGAGCTGAAAGCCGGAGACAGCATGGTGTTTCTGAACCGGGACAATGAAACAAGGGATATCGTGGATTACATACTGAAAGAACTGATCCGTACCGATCGGATTGAAAAGGGGTTTTCGGAAAGATATGCCATGGCCCGACAGTGGAAGACGGATCTTGCAGGATACATGGAACGTACTGGAGAAACACCGAAACGGATTGTGAATAAAATGATCGCAAACGGCGTCAATGTTCAGCCTGCCACGATTAAGAACTGGCTGGATGAGGATACGCGCACGGTAGGACCGAGAAAGGTGGAATATCTGGAACAGATTGCACTTTTGACGGATAACGCAGATATGTTCGATCATGCCGAAAGATATTTCGAGGCGTGCCGGGATGTCAGGCGTGTCCGCAGAATCATACTGAAGGAACTTGGGGCGGCAATCATCGGAAGTCTGGAGGGAGAAAAATCCGTCAGCGGCATCATTCCTGCGGAAATCCGGGAAAGGCTTGATACAATGGCGGTGGTACTTCGCATTGAGACAATAGTGAAAACGGATCAGTCTGTGCCGGCTTACATGACAAACCGTCCGATTGATCTTGAAGGAGGAGTGTAGCTTATGGGGGTTAAGAACGAAATGATCGGTGCAAGGGACGAGTTCATTGCTCTGATAAAAAAGGAACTGCTCGGTCCGGGATCCGAAGTTTCAGTTCCGGATGCGGAACATGAACTTATAACGGCTTCTCCCGAAAAAAGGTATTCCGTAGGGATACTTTTTCCTCAGGGAAGAAGAATGAAGGCTGATAACGGGGATGTTGACAGCGGGGAGGAAGAAAACGGAGAAGAAACAGGGGATGACGTATCGGTAACGGAAGAGACGCTTGAAAATTCTGATTATGCCGAAAAGGAAATAAAGGAAGAAAAAATGTACGGGGATGATGATGACGACGATCCTGATTCCGAGGATAATCTTGACGAGGAAGTCAGTCTTGCGGCACAGAACATGCCGTCTTCCTTCGGAATTGCCTTTTTTGTAAAGGGAAATACGGACAGGATTCATGTATCCCTGAAGTACGGAACTTACAGGGGGTCCAGAATGGAAGACTGCCGTATTCCGTTTTTGCCCATGAAGCCGGACGGTTACCGTGTTCCGGAAGCTGTTTCGGGATATGTGACATATGATGCTTCCGAAGGAACCCTTAAGATGCTCAGAGGATTTAACCGTAGGGATGTCAGAGTGCTGAAGGAATCGGACCGGCTGGACACGGATGACGATCATATCATTGACAACATGTATAAACTTGCTGATCAGCTGAAAAGCGGATATGTCAGGGAACCGCATGAACTGAAAGACATTGTTATCGCATTCGGGGATTCGGATTATGCGGATTCTGCTGAAAATCTTGATTCCGATCTGGTTGGTATTACTGCATTAAGACGACGGATGGAAAACGGAAACACATCTCTGACGGTCATGGTAATCAATAAAAAGAGCGGTTATGCTGCGAGTGACAGCTGCATGTTCCAGCCGGAGCTGAAGGTTGAATCCGCCAACAATGAGTTTGTTTTTGCGGAATATGCGGGCAATGCGGATTTTGATATTCTTGATGACGAGGAGCAGTCCCTGGAACTTCAGTATCGGAACAAACATGTTTACGGAACCGGCCTCGGAACGGCTGTAAACTGGGGTATTGACGAAACCGGAAACGGATATATCGAAAATGACTTTTTCCCGGAATTTGAAGTGCCTTCCATGGACTTTAATCTGCCCGGAAATTGCGGCGTGGATCCCCGGACACTGTCCATGAAGTATCTTTCCGATCTTGACGGCACGGACAGGAAAGAAAAAATCAGCAATTTGGAAAGTCTTGTAAGTGCTTATTCCGCCTGGATTGATGAGCTCGTAAACCGTGCGGATACACTGGACGGTCGTTTTTCTGCCGCGGCGAAGAAAAATCTTAACGGCTGTCGGGCTGCATGTGAGAGGATGCGTGCCGGAATTAGGATTCTTGAAAGCGACGATCAGACATGGAACGCTTTTCAGCTTGCCAATCGTGCCATGTTCATGCAGAGGGTTCAGCTGGTTGTTCAGAGAAAATGGCCGGCGACCTTTCCGGAGGACAGGGAGTTATCGAATGTTCTTGAAAACATTGATTACAGGACGGCTGACAGGGAATTCCCGGAGGACAGGTATGCCTGGAGACCGTTTCAGCTTGCATTCATGCTTCTTGATATTGTTTCCGTGACCGATGAGAAATCCGCGGACAGGGAACTGGTCGATCTGATCTGGTTTCCTACCGGCGGCGGAAAGACGGAAGCCTATCTGGGACTTACGGCCATGACGATTTTCTACAGAAGGTTCCGATACCCGAATGAGAGCGGGGGAACGACGGTCATCATGAGATATACGCTCCGTCTTCTGGCTGCACAGCAGTTTACCAGGGCATCGACACTGATTTGTGCCTGTGAGGTCATCAGAAGGGACTGCGAATCAAAGCAGCACCATTATCCGGCATATCCTCTTGGAAAAACACCGATTACCATAGGACTCTGGATCGGAGGAGACCATACGCCGAACGATAACAAAGGAGCAGCGCTGAATTTAAAGAATCTGAATTCAAATGCGACATATAATCTGGAATATGCGAAGGAAAGATACAATAAATTCCAGGTACTGAAGTGCCCGTGGTGCGGTACCAGGCTCGTTCCGGAGAGGGAGGGAAAGAAGAATCGCGGTCAATTCGGATATAAAATGCGCGGGAACCGATTTGCACTGTTCTGTACCCGGCAAAGTTGTCAGTTTGGCGGAGGCCTGCCGGTTCAGGTTGTGGATGAGGAACTGTACAGGGAACCGCCCACCCTGCTTTTCGGCACGGTGGACAAGTTTGCAATGCTTCCATGGAATGAGAAGATCGGGAACTTCTTTGCACTTGGAAGCAGCAACAGGGCGCCGGAACTTATCATTCAGGACGAGCTGCACCTGATTTCCGGTCCGCTCGGAACAATGGTGGGACTGTACGAAAGTACGATAGATGCCCTGTGCCGCAGAAAAGGAAATATTACGAAGATTGTGGCATCAACCGCCACCATCAGAAGGGCGGTCGAGCAGTGTGCGGCCCTGTACGACAGGAATGTCAGTCAGTTCCCGCATCCCGCACTTGATGCGGAGGACTCCTTCTTTGCAAGGAAATCAAGGATCGATTATGACAGCGGTGTGTTTGGACGGAAATATGTCGGACTCATGCCGTCCGGAAAGACAAAGGCCATGATGGAGATCCGTGCAATGGCCGCAATGCTGCAGAAAGCCAAGGACATGGATCTGCCCGATGAAGTCAGGGACAAACTTTGGACCCTGACGGCCTATTACAACAGTTTAAAGGATCTGGGCAAAGCGGCCACCATGGTGGATGATGACGTAAAGGACTTCATGAAGCGAATGTGCTACCGATTGAAATCCAGTTCGGAAGTCAGAAGCATCGGAACAGCCGATGAACTGACAAGTCGTGTGTCCACGACGGAACTGAACCGCACGCTTGATAAACTGGAAAAAGTCTGTTATTCGGCGGAAGGAATGAAAAATCATGTTTATCCGTGCAATGTGCTTCTTGCAACCAATATGATTTCCGTAGGCATTGACGTGGGAAGACTGAATGTCATGCTCCTCGTCGGCCAGCCGAAACTCACGAGTGAGTACATTCAGGCATCAAGCCGTGTCGGGCGTGAATATCCCGGTGTCGCGTTTATCATGTACGACGGCGGAAAAAGCCGTGACCGGTCTCATTACGAACAGTTCAGACCTTATCACGAGTCATTTTACAGACATGTGGAACCCACCGGGGCAACACCGTTTTCGGTTCCGGCCAGAAAGCGGGCACTTCACGCCGTGATCATTGCATATCTGAGACTTTCCGTAAAATCCCTGAGTGCGGAAGAGGATGCCGCGGGATTCCGCAAAGAAGATTATAAGGAAGTGGTGAATGAAATTACGGATTTTATGATAAAGCGCTGTACGGATGTTAACCGCAGAATCAATCCGAACATGGAAAATGAGGCAAAGGCGATCCGTTCCGAAATCATGGAGATCATTGATAAATGGGAAGTTCTGGCCGAAAATGCCAGGGAAGGTTTCTGGTACGGAAAGAAATTCATGGTCAAGGGACCTGACGGGCCGGGGGAGCGTCTTCTGAAAGCCTTCGGTACGTTCAGGGAGGATCCGGCTTTTGAGACCATGACCTCAATGAGAAACGTGGATGTCATGGTGCCCGGAAGCATTATTGAATGGAAGGAGGAGAGAGGATCATGAGCATGAAACAGGTTACAAAAATCAGACTGAATGCCACCTCTCACTCAGTGCGTGCGGCGCAGGCGGTACTTCAGTACGGCGTCGGAGCAATGGTGGATTTTCCTTCGCAGACGCTTATGACTGCGTCTCCGGAATATTGGCAGGATCAGGTCGTGCATATTCATGATGAACGCCTTGAGAAATCCCTGGGAGTCAGGTATTTCGGAATGCCGAAGGGCGGTAAAAGTATTGACGGAATCGCATATGCCCGTTTCCCGGAATGGTATTTCTGTCCGAAATGCAGAAAATTTCAGCCGCTGTCACGCTGGATTGCCGAATTCAACAGTAAGGCAAAGGACACCGAAAAGGTCAATAATCAGAACATGAGCAGAATCCTTCGGTGTCCGACGGATCGGGTGGAACTTGTGGTGGCAAGAATCGTGACGGTCTGCCAGTACGGACACATTAACGATTTTCCATGGGTGAAGTGGACTCACGCAAAGAGTTTCGGAGGAGCAAGGGAAATATGCGGGAATCCCCGGCTTAAATTTACCACCAGCCCGGTTGCGTCCGAGGGCCTGGAAGGTCTGAGCGTAAAATGTGACTGCGGTGCATCCGCCACTCTTCAGGGAGCATTTAATGACGGAGCGTTTGAAAAACTGGATGAGAATTTCCCAGGAAGGTATAATTTTACATGTGATGGAGGACAGCCCTGGAAAGGGGAACGGGAAAAAAACTGCGGTCTTTATCCGAAGGTGCTGCAGCGGGGAAGCTCATCCGTATACTTCCCGGTGACGGCAAGCTCTCTCGTGATTCCTCCGTTTTCTGACATTATCAACAACAGGATTGAGGACAGCAGTCTGTATGACGAATTCCGAAATGCGGTCAAAACCATACGGGGACTTAAAGGTATGTCCGCGCAGCTTCAGGAAGAGAACATTCTGTCGGTCGTGAAGGATTATTCGGAGAGGATTGCCGCCAATATCGGATGTGATCCGAAACAGGTCAGGGACATTCTGGAACGGAAGATGCTTTCCGAAAATGAGAAAAATTTTGATACCAGAAGCATTGAATACCGTGCAACGGAATATGATGCCCTTTCGGGAAGGTCATCCGTGGAGAATACGGATGAATACAGCGATTTTAAACGAACCGGAACGGATATATCAAAATACGATATTCCGTATATAAAGGGAGTGTCGCTGATTGAAAAAATCAGGGAAGTTCAGGTTCTTCTCGGATTTTCAAGAATGGAACCGTTTTCGGCCTCCATGATCAGAACGGGGTCAAACAGATTCGTTTCCGTCAAGGCAGAGGAAACGGACTGGTATCCGGGTTACAATGTATATGGGGAAGGAATCTTTATTGAGTTTGACGGCGACGCGATAGATGCATGGAGAAGCGGGAATGACGATCTTGAAAAGCGCGTGCGTACCCTGCAGGAAAATTATAATAATTCATTCCTTGGAAGTCAGAACCCGAGAACGGTTTCGGGTAAATTTCTCCTCCTTCATACAATTTCCCATCTGCTCATAAAGCAGTTGAGTTTTGAATGCGGGTATAACATATCTTCATTGAAGGAACGAATTTATTGCGGAGATGCTGCCGACGGAAAGGAAATGGCGGGTATTCTGATTTATACGGCCAGCGGTGATTCCGAAGGAACGCTTGGAGGACTTGTGCGTCAGGGAAGATACGATGCGTTCCCCAACATATACAGAAGGGCTGTTGAGTCCGCAGTTACCTGTTCAAATGATCCAGTATGTTCTCTGAGCAAGGGACAGGGACGGGATTCATTAAATCTTGCCGCCTGTTATTCCTGCGGCCTTCTTCCGGAAACCTGCTGTGAGGAGTTTAATGTGTTTCTTGACAGAGGCGTGGTTGTCGGTACATATGAAAATAAAAGGCTCGGATTTTTCCATGAACAGCTGTACGGAAATGTCGGATGGAAAGCATGCGAAAAAAAGGCTCCGGAAACAAATAAGAAAAAAGAGAAATGCGGGACGGGAAACATTGCCATGATGGCAGGAACGGACATGAGAGGAGAAGACTGGATGTCTGTACTGTCCGACATTCTCCAGTTTGCAGAGACGGAAGGCGAACATGAATTTGCCGAACGGCTTATGGATAACGGACTGTTTGACGGCAGGAGAATGCCCGTCATGGATGTAAAATTCGTGACGCCGGCAGACGGAGAGGAACATCATTGCGATTATTACTGGCCTGATCAGGAAATAATGTATTTTTCTTTCGGACAGGAAAAAAGCAGGGATGTTGCGGAAAAAGCAGGAATAAAATGCATTTACGGACCGGACGGATATACGGAAACGGTAGAGAAAATCATTAAGGGGATGAAGTGAAATGGCTGTAATGATTCCGGAAAAACCATGTCATTTTCCGGAGGGAAGTCTTGAGGATATCATGTTTGAAGCACTTAAAAAACTTCCGGATGAATACATGGTTTTTCATTCCTTCAGGATTACAAAGGTAAAAAACGGAACTGTCCATGAAAGTGAGACGGATTTTGTGATTTTTCACAGAGAAAAGGGGATCCTTTGTCTTGAAGCAAAAGCAGGAGCCGTTTCATACCGTGACGGCGAGTGGCGTTACGGTAACGGTGTCCCCATGCATAACGGCGGACCTTTTAATCAGGCTTCGGCGAATAAATGGAAGCTTATGGGTTTGATAGGGAACAGCAGTCTTGGCTGGCTGGTCGGACGGGTAAAATTTCTGCACGGAGTGTGGTTCCCTTCACTTTCGTCAGGGGAACTGGATTCCATCTCCATGCCGCCCGAAGCGGACCGTATCATGGTAATCGGCAGGGAGGCGCTCGAAGATCCGCTTCCGTACATTGAAACTCTGTTTTCATTGGATGTGCGTGCTGGAGTCGTAACGGATCTTTCCGAGAACGAGGTCAACAGACTTATCAGGGAAATACTCTGTCCTGAGTTTAATGTATTTCCGCCGGCCGGGTTTGACACGGATCTGAAACATATGGTTTTTCACAGGATGCTGGATGAACAGGCCGGAATTCTCAATTTTCTCACGGAACAGAAAACAGCCGTTATTAACGGTGCTGCCGGAACAGGGAAGACCCTGATTGCGGTGGAAAAGGCACGGCGTCATGCATCAGACGGAAGCAGGGTTCTTTTTCTCTGTTACAATTCGGAACTGAGGAAATACCTGGTTTCCCGCCATGAAAGCAGTTTTATTGATTTTATGACACTGGACGGTTATGTATGCAGTCTGTGCAAAACGGATATTCCAGATTATGAAAAAGCCGCCAGAAAACTGAGGGACTATGTTGCGTTTGGAAATTTCCCCTATGAACATGTCATAGTCGATGAAGGACAGGATTTTGGCAGGGATGTAATTGAGAAAACCGAAATTCTTCAACTGCTGCGTGATGCGGTTATGGAAACGGAAAATTCTCAGTCATCGTTTTATGTGTTTTACGACCGGCTCCAGACAGTTCAGTCTGACCGACTTCCTGAATTGATAGAAAAAGCGGACTGCAGACTGACGCTGTACCGTAACTGTCGAAACACGGAGAATGTAAGCAGGGCATCCATGAGCCTGCTTCCGGATTCAGGAAATAAGCTGTTTCTGCACGGTATTGCGGGCAGGATTCCCAGAATGCATTTTTGCGAGACGCAGGAACTGCAAATCAAAGCTCTTGACGGGATCATTGATGAACTGAAAGAATCGGGAATCGATGATATCGTGATACTGACTCTTGAAACTGAGGCAAGAAGCTTTATGAAGAACGCAACAGTTGACGGCAGATACAGAGGATGCCGATTCACGACATGCAGAAAATTCAAGGGACTTGAAGCGGATGCGGTAATACTGGTGGATTTTACGGACAGGACGGTTTTGTCCGATCGATTACTTTTTTATGTCGGGGCATCAAGGGCAAGGATTCGATTGGAAGTGGTAACGGATATGGATAATGATTCCTGCAGAAACCTTATGGAGAAAATAGTCGGGAAACGGGATTTCAGAAGACCGACACGTGATCTTGCTGCGATTCTTCACTGCATGGCGGTCCGGGAACATTGATCGGAGGAGAAAATCATGTCGGATTCTGTAAGCGTGGAACGCAGTGAAAATATGCGTCGCATCCGTTCCAAGGACACTAAAATAGAACTTGCACTTCGAAAAGCACTTTGGAACAAAGGGTACAGGTACAGGAAAAATTATGCGGCACTGCCCGGAAAGCCGGACATTGCCCTGACCAAATATAAAATAGCCGTTTTTTGCGACAGTGAGTTTTTTCACGGTAAAGACTGGGAAATTCTGAAGCCACAATTGGAAAGAGGAAATAACGGTGAATTCTGGGTTAAAAAAATATCCAGAAACAGGGAACGCGATGATGAAATCAACAAGGCATTACTTTTTCGTGGATGGACGGTTATTCGGTTCTGGGGGAAGGATATATTGAAAAATACGGATGAATGTGTCAGGGTAATTGAAGAAGCAGTGTTTGAAGCTTTTTTGAGTGATGATGATTGCTAATACGACCAAAATAAAAGAGAGTTTTAGAATCCAGGTATAAAACGGGCAGACATCAAAACATAAAACATAGAGTAATACCAGAGAACCGTCGGAAAGAAATTTTCGGCGGTTTTCTTTTGTAAAAAAGTGAGTTCCAGTGACCAGTTCATATGTGATATGATGCTCTTATGGTAAAACATATTGTTATCGGATAGGACCATTTAGAATGACGGTGTGGAACGAGGCTTTTTTGTTATATGAAAGAAAGAAGCATGCTTTTAGATGTTTTTATAGAAGGAGAGAGGAATGGATCGTGAGAAGATAATGACTTTTTTACAAGAGCATTGGTACATTGTCTCGGTGCTCATCGGGGCCGTGCTTTTAATTGGAGCGATCCGCAACTGGAATTGGCTCTGCGATCCCACAGGTACGCGGGATGCTTACCGCCATGGCAGAGGATACCGGCGGGCGATATTCTTCCTGCTGGGTGTTCTATTGATTGTAGTGAGTATCTGGGGATTTATGCTGAAATCAAGGAAGGTCTGGATAAGAACGGGTCTCTAAATGAACTTTGATTGGCAGCCGACAGGAGCAGTATTACGCCGATCATGGCGTTCCGATGATGAAGGCCACCCGGCGGTTTTATCGCAAGTATTTCGGCCTGTGCTGTGAGTGGTACCTGGCGCAGAAAAAGCTGAAATGGGCAGCTGACTTTGAGTTTGCTTTGTTCCCTTACCTGGTCAATGGGATCAAAAACCATTTGGAAGAAGCCTGTTTCCGGGATATGTCCGGCTGTGAACTGGCAGAGATTGAACAGGCTGCCAGTCAGAAATGCCAGCCCATCGGCCACATTGGCTATTACTACCCAGCAGAGGTTTGGATCTCGGAGTACGGAAAACTGTATGCGAAATATGAGTATCAGGACGAGATCGAGTGCTTTTCTGATGTGTTTGCCCTAATCGAACGGGAACTGCGGCAGTGCAGCTTTGATTCCGCTGCTATGAAAACTGTGGAGGCACTGGATGGAAAGCTGTGAGAACGTATTAAGGAGGAACTGACATGAGTATAAAGGAAAAACTGGAGCTGCTGGCCAAAAACAGTATTGAACTGAAAATAGAAGGAAAAGAAACATATAAACTGGGAGCCACTCGATTTGGAGGGCAGCCCGATGTGCCGGCTGATTTTGTGTGGCCGACCTATGAGGGCGAGAGCTATGATCATGTGGTAAAGGATCGTCCACTCACTTTTCTGGCTCAGTTTAACTGTGCAGAGCTGGCCAAGTTTGACAAGGAGCATCTTCTTCCTGACCATGGTCTGCTTTCCTTCTTCTATGAAACAGATACCCAGTGCTGGGGCTATGACCCCAAGGACAAGGGCTGCGCCCGCGTCTATTGGTTTGAGGACATTTCCGCGTTGTCCGCGGCAGACTTTCCTGCGGATATGGAGGAGGACTTCAAATTTCCTATGGTCAAGATTAAGATGGGCTCAAAAATCACCTATCCTTCCTGGCAGGACTTCAGAGAAGTGTTTCCAGATGAGAAAGACTGCGATGCTTTTGATGAGGTGTGGGCTGAATGGATGGAAGATGATTCAAAAGAGATGGAAAATAATTCCCAGCTGCTGGGCTGGCCCGATGTGATCCAGAACAGCATGTTCGACGAGTGCGATCTGGTATCCCAGGGCTATTGTCTGGGCAATCCAGAAAACTGGAATAGAATCCCAAAGGGTATCCGCCAAAAGGCGGAGGAAACGGCTCGAGACCGCTGGGTATTGTTATTCCAGATGGACACAGTGGAATGTGATGATTTTGAACTCATGTTCGGAGACTGTGGGTATATTTATTTCTATATTACCAAAGAGGACCTGTCAGCCCGCCGCTTTGATCGAATCTGGCTGATCCTTCAGTGCTATTAAAAGTATGAAACGGGACTTTACTGTTTGGCGCATAGCGACGGTGAGATTGAGCTGAGTATTATAGTCAAGAAAGGAGAAACCGCGATGAAAGCATTTGACCCAAATTATAAACTGCTGGATGAGATGTACCATGATGAATATTATCCAGATTTTCTGGTAGACAAGGTAAAGAAGGAACTCCAGAAGGTCATTGACCTGCTGGAGAGCGGCGAAACCGACACGGAAGTGGTGCAGGAGACGCTGGACGAGGCAGTCTGCGGCATCAACGATCTCCAGGAGGAATTTGACGAGAACGGCAGCGAGATTGAAACGGTAGCGCGAGATTGTATTGGAGTTACTGTGGCCTATATTTTGGAGTGGTTTGACATCCCCATTGACATCGAGGAGGCCATCCGGGAACGGGACTGGTGAAACCTCATGACAGAAAAAGAACGGGCCCTTTGTGATGAGTGCGGCAGCCTGTTTTTTAAAGGCTCCTCACAGACGCCGGAATGGGCTGCTATCCCGTCTGCTTTGGTTACGACGCCAAGGGCGAAGTCTGCGCTGTGTATGTGTGCTTCATCGACATTGAGGCCAGTTACAAGGAGCAGATGGAACACTTTTCCCAGATCCAACGGGAAAAGGCCAAAAAGCCAGCCCAGCTGGACGAACAGGCTGTAGCGGAATGCCGCAGGGTGTTGTCCTCTTTCTTTGCAGAAATGACGGAATGGGAGCAGTACATGGAGCAGGCCGGGTTTGAAGATGCCGGGGCAGTTCCCCGTCTGCTGGCGATCTGGAAGAAGTATGTGAGTGAAAAGCCCCGTCCTGGCTGCCGGCCCCTGGGCCTCTCATATAGCCCGCAGGGTACCTGCAACAGGGAAGAATTTCTTGACGCGGAGCAGATCACGAAAAATAAGCTCTACATCTACACCAGAGAGGTAAATACCGGCTTTGACCGCCGCTTCCTCATGAAGCGAGTGGGCGAGAGCTGGAAGATTGACGCAGTGCAGGAGCGGCTGGATGGCTGGCAGCGCACGGGATTGTGAGGTATTACATGGCTTGGGAATATGAAACCTTTGGCCCAGACGGCCAATGCAAATTGTTCGGTGTGAATATCTTTGACTATGATTGGAAAACCACCGGCAAGCGGGTAAAGGTCAAAGACCCTGTCTATCACCAGGACCACATCTTCGAGGTCTGGCAGGTGGAGATTGACGGACAGATCCGCCGCTTTGCCGCCGGAGAGTTCTCCAATTGCGTGTGGGGATTTTATTTAGAGAAAGACAGATGAGAGGATTGTGAGACTGCTGAAGAAAATGGAGGAGAAATGAGGATGGAACAGAACGTAATGTACAACGGTCAAATTCTTACTCTGACTCACTTTTGGGCAACGGGAGAGCCTTGTCTGTGGATCACCGATTCACAGCATATCGGGATGCCCAAAATGGAGTTTGTAGGCGGATACCCAAATGAATACTGCATTTTCCTGAAAAATCTGACGGAAACAGAGCTGTCACAGATCACATCTCTGGACGGTGCTCCACTGGATTTGAAAGAAGAACTGCAATAACATTTAACAGAGAGGAGAACCTCTATGGCACTAAAAGATAAGAAAATCATGCCTCCCCCCTGGCTGGCCCACCGGGAGATCGAGCGATACTCCATTGGCTGGCGCATGGGCTATGGAGAGGATTACATATATAGATTTGGCGATTGGCTGGATACTCTCTCACCGGAGGAACAGGCGGAATACCGCACCCTCTTTCCCGAACCGATGACCTGGAAAGGCTGGTGGGATGACGAGGACAGAGTTGAAGTGTTGGAGTACGGCGATTTCTTTGTGGAGGTGTGGCAGCCGGAGGGACAGCCAAGGTACACTCGGCAGTGGCTCCAGCAGGAGTTCTCTGCTGGGAGAACACGGGAACTGTACATGTTCTGGGGTCATCAGCCTGCCGAGGACGGCCGGCTAACGAAAAGCTGCCTCAGCCAGTGGTGGATGGAGGACTTCTGGTCCATCGCCGACACTTACCTCTGTATGGAGCAGTATATGATGGCAGGCAAAGCCCAGCTGTTTGGCGATAGTGAAATCCGGGAGCAGATTTTGAAATGCAACGCTCCTAAACAGATCAAGGCCCTGGGCCGCAAGGTGCGTAGCTTTGACCAGAAGGTATGGGACAAGTTCAAATACGCCATTGTGCTGGGTGGCAACTGGTGCAAATTCAGCCAGAACCAGGATCTGCGGGAGTTTCTCCTCTCCACCGGGGACAGCGTGCTGGTGGAGGCCAGCCCCTACGATAACATCTGGGGCATCAGCCTAGCGGCCAGCTCCCCAGAGGCCCAGAACCCCACGCAGTGGCGTGGACAAAACCTGCTGGGCTTTGCATTGATGGAGGTACGGGACGAGCTTCGCCGAGTGACAGAGAATGAAATGCTTTGCGATTGGAGTACGGTATGGCAGAAATGAAACTTGACCAGGCATTGAAGTAATGAGAGACCTTTGCCAATACGGAAACTGACCAGAGGACGAATGGGAAATTTTGCCCTGGATACGTGACCTGCGCCGCCTTTCAAAATCTGGGCGCATCCGGTCAAGCAGTATGAAACGGCAGATAGGGATCAACTTCCTGCGCTGCTGACAGAGGCGGTTCGCAGTGCAGAAAGGGCCTCTCAGAATGGCAAAGTGGAGAAATGGTGCAAAGAATCGTGAGGTAAGCATATGGCAAAGGATATCAGGGAGTGCCTGCTGGAGCAGGCAGGAAAATTTCATCAGTGGCAGGAAATTACTTATCCCGGAAAAACCACCGAGGAGAACGGCAGTATGTGGGAAGTCGATTATCCATACTGGAATGACGCTTACAGTGTCTTTTGCCATGTGCTGACCCAGATGGATGCAGAAACGGCAGACAGCGTTCTGCTGGACGAGATGGTCTATCTGATTGCCAGGGACAACGAAGCAGAGGGATTTATACAGGAAACCACTTCCCAGCACAAATGGTTTGAGTGCCTCTGCCGCAGGGCCGCAGCCTCCAATGAGAGTGAGGCCAAGTGGCAGTTTGCCGCCTATCTGCCGGAATGTTCATGCAGCCAGGAAGTCAAAGATATGATTCTGGATTTCGCAAAGGACCCCAATGAATATGTGAGCCGTCGGGCGCTTTTGGCGATGCCCGCTCTGCGTCCTGACTGTGTGGAACAGTTCGCTCCGCTGTTTTGGGAACGCAACTGTTACTCTCCTGAACTTCAGGAATACCAGCGGATCGCCGTTCTGGTCTCGCTGGATGCCATCCATTCCGACCTGCTTCCACAATACTTGGAACGGGCCAAGCAGGATGGTCGGAGCTATCTGCTGGAACACGCAAAACGAATCGAAGGAGGACTTTCCATGAACGAAAAACTGTCCCGTCCCCAATTCAATCAAATGGATACCACCGAGAAGCAGGCGCTGATGGAAAGCCTGGCTGCTCGTTATACTATGACCTTTCTCGGTCTACATACCTTTGACCACTGGGGCCAGAGCTGCACCACCGGCATCTTCGAGAAAGATGGTCGGGAGTTCGTCTTTGTCCCCGGCGATACCGTCACCCTGGGCTGGGAGCAGTTTGCCGTGGGACTGAATCAGGAGAGCCGGGAGGAATTGGAGTATCTGTTCCAGGAATGGGAAATGGAGCAGGACCCGACAGAACTCATTGGAGAGAGTATGGCTCCCGTTCGGCAGGCGGCCATTGACCCCATGCTGGTGGGCCGGGAACTGGAGGAAATTAACTGGGAGCCAGTCAAAATGGACGATCCCAGGCTGACTGCCCACCCTGACTGGCTGAAGGAATTCCGTGATTTTGCCTGGAGTGACAGCAGCAGTCTTACCTTGCATCAGTCGGCCCGCATAGAACGGACGGAAGATGGATTTCAGACCTGGATCTATAACCGCACAGACTACGATGAACTTCTTACCGGGCTGGAAAAGCAGGGGCTTTCGCTGCCCACGGCGGACGAGTGGGCCTACCTGTGTGGCGGCGGATGTCGGACCCTGTTTCCATGGGGAGATGGGTTAGACTACTCCATGCGTCTGCACTGGTTTGAGGACATGGATGAGGACGAAAACAGGCCTTACGACATGGAAGAACCCAACTTCTTTGGTCTGTCCATTTCCTACGATCCCTATATGAGGGAAGCGGTGCAGGCTGATGAGCTTACCACCTGCGGCGGCGATGGCGGATGCAATATCTGCGGAGGATTGGGGCCGTTTCTCGGCTTTCTGCCATGTTCGCCCCACTGCAAACCGGAAGTGCAGGAAGATAATGCCTTGAATGGCGATTATGACTTTTACCGACCTGTCATCCGGGTGGAGAACCATGAGTGACAACAGAAGCTTGATACAAACGAAAGAAAGAGAGGTACCAGTATGGGAGCATGGGGAATAAAAGCATTGGAGCGTGACGGGGAGGAAACCGACTGTAAGGGTTCCTTTGCCGGTTCTGTGATCCTCTCCAAAGCAGAGTGGGACAAAGAGAAGTTTATCCGGGATCTGCAGGAAGAATGGGGCATTGTGGATGATGGGTTGGAAGAGAATAACGAAGATGATGAGAGCAGCGGCGATGTTGTGGTGATGCAGGTTGGCGGTATGATGCTGGCTGTGACACTCTTTCATGGGCACATTCCGGATAATGAGGCAGAGATTAACGCCGAAAACAACTATATGTGGCCAGAGGCCGTAGAAGCGGCCAAAGCGCATAAGGCCCATATCATGGTAGCGGTACTTGGCGAGGAGGAAACACTGCTGGAACGGGGCAAGCTGTTTACTAAGGCAATGGCAGTGTGCTGCAAGCAGAAATACGCCACCGGGGTATTTACCAGCGGCGTGGTGTTTGAACCCCGTTTCTACGAGGAATTTGCCAATATGATGAAAGAGGACGAGCTGCCCATCTTTAACTGGATCTGGTTCGGCCTGTACCGGAGCGAGGGCGGTTTGAACGGTTACACTTACGGCATGGATGTGTTCGGCAAGGAGGAAATGGAGGTGCTGAACACCGACGCCGGGCCGGAGGATCTGCGGGACTTTTTGGCAAATCTTGCCTCCTATGTGCTGGAGTGTGATGTGACGCTGAAGGATGGAGAGACCATCGGCTTTTCGGCAGACGATAAGCATGCCATTACCTGCAGCCCCGGTGTCTCTCTGCCAGAGGACCAGATGACTTTGAAAATCGGATGGGAACCGTTGGATAGCGAGCCAGATGATGGCAGTGATGACGACTGTGTGGTGGAAATGGATGATGTCAGCTGGCATCTGGAAACCATTGAGGAAAAGGCTCTTCCGGTGGATGAAATCAATGCCTGCAGCCATATGGCTGTTTACCTGCGCTGGTGCATGGAGCATGACCTGATGGGCGAGGAATTCCTCGCGGAGTACGGAGAGGCAGCAGAAAAGGTCAGGGCTGATCCTGCCAGCGTGGATTTGAGGGAATTTATCCGAGATGAACTGGACGGACAGCTGGCCGGCCCTATGTTCAGCAAAATTGGCCGGGCATTTGCTTCCTACTACTATGGGGAGCCGGACAGTCCCTATTTCCCCAGTGACATTGACAACTACGCAATCAGCGTCATAGGGCAGGAACGCAATTACTCTGATGAGATTCAAGACGAAGCCTATCTGTTCATTCCTTTTGACGAGGATTATTATCAGGCTATGGCAGAGGTAATTGGAGAGCGATTTGAAAACTGGAAAGGACAGAACTTTGACGAGGATACCCTGGAGCCTTCCGAGGTGGCCCAGGCTATTATGGAATATTTGGACTGCGAATGTACTTATTTTCCCGCTATGGCAGATGATGACCCTATTATGGCAGCGTACAGCTACGCCAAGCGGGACAGTCTCCATGATGGCTTTGTTCCTGTCCTTATTCGAGCAGATGATGAAACGCTGCTGGAGTGCCTGGTAATGAACGCTGACCCGGAGCATGACTCAGATTACTATGAATTTGATCTCAAAACGGTAGAGGAGTATCGAAAGAAGATGCTCTCCGCTCCCGTCAAGGACGGAAAGGCGATTTTGGAAGAATTGATCGGCCAGCGCAAGGAAGAAGCAGAGGATGATGACATGAACTGGGAGGAAGTTCTCGGTACAATAGAGGGCGGCTATGATAACTGCCGTTTTTCCAGCTGCTGGGATCTGGATCGCCATATGACTTATCCTCTTATTCTGGCTAAAATTCCGGTAAAGAACCCTTGGGAGATCTTCGCCTGTCTGCCTTTTGGAAATTGGAATGAGTGTCCGGATACGCCGGAGCTGATGGCAGCGGCAAAATACTGGTTTGAGCAGTATGGCGCCATCCCTGCCGCCATGAGCCACGACGAGCTGGAGTTCCTACTCCCGGCCCCTGTTTCCAGGGAGAAGGCCATGGAAGCTGCCACAGAGCAGTACGGCTTCTGTCCGGATATCGTGGATCAGGAGCAGGATGACCCTACGGTGGGCAATCTGGCGGATGTCCTGCGGCAGTCCACGGTCTGGTACTTCTGGTGGGATTGATGGAAGGCTGTGACCATGAACAAATACCTGAAGCGATACGCTGAGCTGCAAAAGAAAAGCTGGAGCGGAGTGAGGACCAGCAAACCAAAAGAAAGGCAAAATACGGTGGAATGTGGTATAATAACTCCTAAATACAGCTGCGCTGCGCATATCTGCCGCTGCCTTTGGCAGCTGAACTTAATAGATACAATAACGAAACGGAGGTATTGATTGCAATGAGAAAAAATTTTGGAGCAAAACCGTGGACTTACCCGCAGCCGGTGCTGATGATTGCAACCTATGGGGAGGACGGTACGCCTGACGTGATGAACGCAGCCTGGGGCGGCATCAGCGACGATACGCAGATTTCTATCTGTGTCAGCGCGGATCATAAAAGCACCAAGAATATCCTTGCCAGAAAGGCATTTACCGTCAGCATGGCGGAGGCGCCTTATGTGAAGGAATGCGACTATGTGGGAATTGTGTCTGGAAACAAGGAACCGGACAAGTTTGCAAAGGCGGGATTTCATGCAGAACCGTCAGAATTTGTAGACGCCCCGCTGATCAAAGAGCTCCGCATGGCCATTGAATGCAGACTGGTCAGCTACGATCCGGAAACCTGCCGTCTTGTTGGAGAAATTGTGAATGTCAGCGCAGACGAGGGCGTTCTTGGCGAGGACGGAACCATTGATCCAAATCTGCTGCAGCCCATTACCTTTGATCCAGTGCATAATGCATACAGGGTGATTGGAGAGAAGGTAGGAAATGCGTTTCGGGACGGACTGGAGCTGAGATAAGAAACGGCTGCAAAACTGGCGTTTTCACCGGATTTGGAAACAGAAAATTGCGTTAGCTGTCAAAGACAGCAGCAGATATGTACAGAACAGCAGTATTTTTACGCCTTGCGTCAAACTGTCTTTGCAGCAGCGCGGCGCAAGGCTTTTTACTTTATAGGAAACTTGCGTTTATGGGATTGGAAGCTGCTAAAGGAGCGTGATTAAGTGGACATAATCGACAAACTTTTATATAAGCATTTATAATCCAGATGAAGAAATGTGTATGTTGTTTGAGAAAATTGCAGCTTCAGAAGGATTGTTCTGGAGGAAATCAGAGTAAAAACCTGGAATTTTGGAGATGCCTATGAAGGAGCTTTTGAATCATATAAGAAGTGCAGAAAATCCGATATCTGGTAATAGAAAAATTATAAATACCATAGCTGTATTGTTCCTTGGAATAGCTTTGGGGACTTTTTCAAAGTTCTTAGATTTTCGTCAAGCGGAACTTCCAAGTGTGCTTATGGCAATAGATGGAGCATTAGATGTCCATAATTTCTTAGGGCGTTTTGCAATTTGGGTATTGCTTGCATTGTGTATTTCTATTTATAGTAATTCTGCAATAAGAGCAGGCATTAATGTTTTAGTATTTTTCATCGGTATGGTTGCAAGTTACTATTTGTATTCAAACTATGCCGCAGGTTTTTTTCCGAGAAGCTACGCTATGATTTGGTTTGGTTTTACCATTATTTCTCCATTCCTGGCATTTGTCTGCTGGTATGCGAAAGGGAAAAGCAAACCGGCATTTATGCTGTCAATATTAATTTTAGCAGTATTGTTTAACATGACGTTCGTATATGGATGGGGATATTTTGAAGCACGCTCTGTTTTAGAATTGGCAGTTTTTCTTATTGGACTTACTGTTTTGAGAAGGGACACACTGAGGTGTTCTGTGCTAATGGGAACCATGAGTATAGCTCTTGCATTTTTATTTAACATGGTTATTCCATTTCGTTTTGGATAAACAACCTTCAGCTGTGCGCCTGGCTAAAGATGCATAGTCAGTCTATCAGGAATCTGAGCCAGGCGGAAAATTGATATTGAAAGATTTCACTGGCCGTCATCCTGCTAAATCTTTTTTAATATTGGAGCGGAATATGGAAGACTGGAACCAGCAGAATTAAGCACATTGTCATATAAACAAGAAACAATGGGACGAATAGGAGAGAACAATAAAAAACGGAAGTGACCGAGCAAAGAACAATAAAAATCTGAATTTTTAATTAGGAGATAAGTATGAAAAAAGAATTGAAACAAATCTTGTTTATTTGTGTCTTTTTAATTATTGGATGTGTGCTTGGTTATTTTGCAGCACTTAATCAAATGAACCAGCTTAGTGCCCCAGAATACATTGCGTTTTGGACAAGTCAAAATATGTCTGTTCCCGAACCATTGGGATTTACAAGAAGTATTCTTTCTTTTGGATTGCTTTTTGCTGGAATACCCACAGGCCTGATGTTTTATAGCGGTATAGTTAAGAAATGGCTGACTCCTATCGCACCTAAAATCATAATTGGATTTGTTGCTTTCCCAATTTATACACTTGTTGGAGTAATCGGTTCGCTCCCTTTTATCATCTATAAAGGAATTTCTCTGTTTAGATACAACTCATATAATCAATAAAAATCAAGGGTTGTGGAAAAGCTCAGTTTTCTAAATTGACTCTTTGGGGAGCGTGTTGGAAGGCCTGCAAAGCGGGAAGCATATTGGTTTTAAACAATGAGCAGAATACAATAACAGATGAAAGAAGGGAAGCTTGTGACTGCACAAATTGGCGGTCAGTATTTTTGGAATAAAATTGATGAAACCAGAGGAAGAACTCTTCCTGTTTGTGGAGGAAAGTTTTAGCTTAGATTATAACATAAAGGCATGGTGGATAAAAGATTAGAATTATAATGGCAGGAGATTGAAACATGAAATCAGTTTTACTTATAGGACAATCCAACATGGCAGGGCGTGGATATTTATACGAGGTTACGCCAATTTACAATGAAAACATTTTTATGCTCAGAAATGGCAGATGGCAGATGATGACTGAGCCAATCCACTTCGACAGATCAGTGGCCGGTGTTGGCCCGGCAGCATCGTTTGCTCAGGCGTGGTGCAGTGCTAATAAAGATGAACAAATTGGACTTATTCCCTGCGCGGAAGGAGGTACTTGTATTGATGAATGGGATAGTAAAGGACCTCTGTTTCGCCATGCAGTCAGCGAGGCAAAGTTTGCTATGGAAACAAGTGAGCTGATTGCAATTTTATGGCATCAGGGGGAAAGCGACAGCTGCGGCGGAAGATATAAAAATTATTATCAGAAACTTAGTACCCTGGTTACTTCGCTCAGAAAAGAACTGGATGTTCCGGAAGTCCCGTTTATTGTCGGCGGTTTAGGGGATTATCTGGGCAAGTCAGGATTTGGGAAAAGCAGTGTAGAGTATGATTTCATCAACCAAGAATTACATAAATATGCGGAAAACAATAGAAATTGTTATTTTGTGACTGGAAAAGAATTAAACCCGAATCCAGACGGAATCCACATCAATGCGGAGTCCCAAAGAAGATTTGGAATCAGATATTTTGAGGCATATCGAACCAAATCGGATGTGGACAGGCCGTTAGATAATGAAACAGAGCTAGTAAAAGCATATTGTGAAAAAGAACAAACCATTGCCGAAAAAAGATACAGAGCGTTAGAGCAATTTACGTTAGGAAAAGGTTCCATAGAAGAAGTAATGAAATTTTTCTGATTACGCCTTACAGGTGATGAAAATGGCAAGGAGGAGGATTATATGGGGCTGGACTTGTCTGCGGAATTTGAAGGAGGGAACGATCCCTTGGAATTTGATATACTTTCTCATGATGTGATTGAATGCCATTCCGGCTTTTCGGAGAGCCGGGCAGCGCTGCTGTCGAAAAAGAAAGGACAGAACTTGATGAAATTACAAAAATAGGAGATAACGATTATGAATGGAGTCGTAATACTCGTCGGCCTTCTGCTGGCAGCTGCTATTTTAGCCTTGTTTCTGGAGAAAAACTGGTTTGGACTTCTCCTGTGTGTTTTCGCTCTGTTTTTGGTATTTGGCACAGGACGCCATACATAAAAGAGACCGCAGATTTTGGGAAATGGAAGTAGGGAAAGAAGACCGCTGTCTTTCGTCAGCCAAAGCCAAAAACAGGTGAATTAGACAAGAATCTATGATATAATAAAGGCAGTTGATACAAGCTGTAAACCACATGGTAAGAGAGGTCTGCCTATGGCTCAATGGTGGAGGCGCCGCCAGCTTCGGTGTTTCGATATAAAAATAAATGATTTTGTGGGGAGACCGCATCTGCCATGGATGGGGTTTTCCTTTCACGGCTTTTCACGCCCTGCGCTAAGCTGCTGCGATGGCAGTACAGCGCGGGGTTTTTTATTTCATAGGAAAAAGCGTCCTATGAAATAAAAAATGCTCCGCAGGAATCGCACGGCGGCGGTGCGGTATTATGCTGCTGAGCAGAATTCTTTCTTATTTCCCGAATGGAGGTGTGAAGATGAAATACTATATGTATGCGGATAATCAAACCGTGCAGATGCTGAGAGAGGTCTTGGAGGAGGAGGCGCAGAAAAATCCTGTGTGGACGCTTCAGAAATTGTTTGCCATGTGCAGAAATCTCTCTTTTCTCGATGACGTTCCGGAAAATGCAGATTATTTTGATGAGATTTATCTGATATTTGCAGAGCTTTTTACGGAATTTAACCGGTATGGCCAGTTTGACGGCGGATCCTGGGACCTGCAGAACGTACGGGCGTTTTCTGCTGACGAGGAGTCGGAAAAGGAGCTGATTTCTGCGTTGGATGCGCTTTATTCCGGAGTGATTCAGGGACGGAAGAGAGTTTTAACCGCCAGGTGGGAGAAGGAAGGAACCTGGCAGGAATGGAGACAGCATATTGGGGAGCTGCGGACAGAGACGGCAGCTGTCTGGCCCACAGAAACGGGATCTGGCTGGACGGAGGAAACAAGGACGGAGAAACCTGGGAATAGGAAAAAGAGCCGGGGAAACAGAAAGAAAAGAGCGGCAGTGTCAGCCGTTGTTCTGTTTGTCCTGCTGTCGGCAGCCGGCTGGCTGGCTTATAAAAATATCAACGCGCTTTACCGTTTTCTTCCTGCCGTCCATGGGGATGAATGTACCAGCCAGAACGGATTGCTGATCCGTGAGAAGGATGGAAAGCCTTTTACAGGACGGATTCATTCTGAAAGCGGGAGTACGCTGTCCGTTTACACTTATAAGGACGGTCTGCTGGATGGTCTGGACGTCGTCTATTATAACGGCGCTGTAAAGGAAACTGGCTTCTGGAAAGAGGGAAAGCAGGACGGCCTCTTTACTCTCTACACCACAGAAGGAGTTCTGGTGGATTATGCAAACTTCAGGGATGGGGAACGCCACGGCCTGACGCGCCAGTATGATGCAAAAACAGGGAGAATGACCTGTGAGGGGAATTTTAAAAACGGCCGGATGGAAGGAACCTGGACGCAGTACGATCCATATACCGGCATGGCTGTGATAGAGCAGACCTACCGGGACGGTGCGCTTCACGGACCTGCAAAGCAGTATTATGAGGACGGCCAGCTTCATATTGATATGACTTATGAGAACGGAATTCCGCAGGGGCCTTATAAAGCCTATTACCCCGGAGGCCAGATCCAGGTGGAGGACAGCCTGGAAAACGGATCCTACAGCAGCCATGTTAAAATGTATGAGGAGGATGGAACGCCTATAGAGATAACATGGGGAACATCCGGCAGCGGGATTGGCGATACAAAGCAGGAGGAAGTTACGATTACAGAAGAATAATGTGACAGAGAGAATAGGAAAACAGGGAAAAACAGAGCGGGAGGAGAAGACGATATGACTTTACTGGAACAGTGCCAAAGATGGAATAAAAACGACGAATTTCAGAAAATAATAGACGCCCTGGAAAAAATACCGGCTGAGGAGCGCACGCCGGAGGAGGATTCGGAGCTGGCCAGAGCTTATAACAATTTAGCGCAGCCTGGGGAAAAGGAATTGTTTCAGAAGGCCATTGCCCTGCTGGAACCTCATGAGGAATATTTTGCAGGCGATCACAGCTGGAATTTCCGGATGGGATATGCCTATTACTATCTGGATCAGGAGGGGTCTGCCCTGCACTATTTTGAACAGGCGCTGGCAGCCCGTCCAGGGGATGAGGACACGGAGGAGCTTATTGAAGACTGCCGCAGCCGTCTGGTTCTGCCCCGGTTTGATAAAAATTTCAGGGAGAGGACAGAGGAGGCCTGGGCTGCCTTTGCAGAGATTGAGGAGGAGCTTCGCAGTATTATGGACTCTGATACAATGCGGGAGCGGGGAGAGGAGCTGATGGAGCAATGCAGCGCCGCCCTGGGACTGGCTTTCCATTCTCCTGCCTTTGAGCTGGGCTTTAACGGGGGAAAATATGAGCTGATTCTCAGCGCGGAGGGCGTCCGATCCAGCCTGTTTCCTCTCGTTTATTTTAAACGCCATGCGCCGGAGCCAGTCCGGGAGCACTGGAATATTCTGGTGGGGCGTCAGCCGTCAAAGGAGTTTATCCTCCGGACAGGAGAAACAGAGATTCAGGCGGAGGATGTGCAGACATGGGCCAGACAGGAGGACGGCCGGATTTTTCTGACGCTCTGGTGCGAAAAGCTGATTCCGCTGATGAGAGAGGATGAGAGCAGGGCGTGGTGGATTTTGTACACGCTCGTTGACCAGACGCTGGGAGAAATATCTTCTGTCGCGCTGATTGGCCGTTTAGATATAACAGAGCAGCCGCCGGAGGAACCGTCCTTCCTGCTTTCTGAGCTTCCCCAGACGCTTTTGGATATGGGGTGCACTCTGTGGGACGATGCAGAGAGCTACCTGGACAACAGCTATGTGGGCTATGAAATGAAGCCGGTGGAGGATCCGGAGGCTGACTGGCGGTTTGACGTCTTCTCTGGTTCCGCCCGTCTGCCAGTTCTTATTAACGAATATATGAGCGGGGAGAGCGAAACGGCAGACGAGTATCACATGGATGGAATTGCAGCCGGATTTTTATATTTTCCGCTGGAAGGCTTTTCAGGGGAAAACAGGGCTGAACAGATTTTAAAATTTCGGGACGCGCTTCAGGAGGCGGTCAGAGACCAGGCGGGGGACGACGCGGCTGATTTTCTGGGAGGAGCCACTGGCCTGTACTATGGATATCTGGACTTTATTGCCTGGGATCTCCCGGCTGTGCTGGATGCGGCCAGGGACTTTTTTGCCAGGACAGAGCTGCCCTGCGGCGGTTTCCATGTATTCCGCAGGGGGCTGGGAGCAGTGCGGCTGTGGGAACAGGAGAAAGAACCGCAGATCGATCCGGAGACCGGATCCCTGCTTACGGCAGAGGATATAGAAAATCTGGAAGCGTTTGACGACGGCATTGCCGGGTATTTTGGGAAAATGCTTCAGTATCTGGAGGACTTTGTGAAACGGGGCGTGGAGACAGGAAAATTTACGGAGCGCCAGGCCCGCCAGGATCTGCAGATAGCCCTGTGGTATTCCTTTGCCTGCAGCAATCTGGATGAATACCGGTATTATTACAAGGCGGCCCAGTGGATGCCTGATTCTGAGAAAAACGCTAAAGGCTGCGCCACATGGTACTACCGATATTCGGTGGCGCTGACGTACTGCGGACGCCTGGAGGAGGCTCTGGATTATGCGGAGCAGGGAACAAAGGAAGAGCCGGATTACCCGTGGATCTGGCTGCAGGCAGGAAAGCTCAGAGCTCATTTTGGGGACAGGGAAGGCGCGCTGGAGGCTGCAGCCCGCGGCCTTTTGCTGGAACCGGGCGACTATGAGTTTTTGACATTAAAGAAAGAAATTGAGGCCGGAGAGCCGCTGGAGCGGATGGAATACCACTGGATCAATCCAGGCGCAGATCAGGCGCTTCAGCAGGGAAGGGATGAGGACGCAGAAAATAAACAGAGATCCATTTCCTGTATTACTGTAAACAAGGAGGGACTGGAGTGTTTCTGGGAAATATTTGGCCCGAAGCCAAAGCAGTACGTTCCCAACGCGCCCTATACCCAGTTTCCCTATACGGTGAAAGGCAGTACGATTGATCTGGTCTTCCAGATGAACGAGGCGGGCATGTCCAAGCTGAATGCAGACTGGCTGAGACAGGTAAAAAGCTGGCTTTCAGACGGGCGGTGGCTGGAGCGCAATCATCCGGACGGCAGAGCGGCGAAGCTCAATGCGGCGCTGGTGGGCCTGGACTGCCAGATTGGCCTTTTCTACCAGCTATGCGGGGCGGAGGAGTATTTTCAGATTTTCCTGCGCCCGGATGGAACAGAGATAGAGGGTTCCTTCTGGTCGTCAGAGGAGGGAAGAGATACGGCGTTTTATACAGAGGAGGAGATGGATGCGGTAGAGCGCCATATTGCGGCCTGCTTTGGAACCATTGAAAACGTATTTCATGAGCTGGTATCCCCGGATATCCATGTGGACGTCTGTATGATTCCTCCGGAAGGGGAGCGCGATTATGTCACGCTGGTTACGATGGGCATGGGGGCCCGTCCGATGAACGTGCCCGAGGAATTGGCGGAGTATAAACTGGAACGTGCGGAGCTGGCCATCGCCTTGCCGCCTGACTGGAAGCTGGATCAGGAATCTATGAAGGACGAAAAATGGTACTGGCCAGTGCGTCTGCTGAAAACGCTGGCCCGCCTGCCGATTGTATCGGATACCTGGCTGGGCTGGGGGCATACGGTGGATAACAAAAAGCCCTTTGCAGAGAACACGAAGCTTTGCGCCGCTGTTTTGACGGAACCGAAGAATATAGAAGAAAACGGCTTCATCTGCCAGCTGCCTGGAGACAGACCGGTGAATTTCTACCAGGTCATTCCCCTTTACCGGGAAGAATTGGAATATAAGATAAAACAAAGCGCGCAGGAACTGTTGGAAATCATGGCGGAAGCTGGATTTGCGGCAGAGCCGGACAGACGAAATTATGCTGAAGAAAAATAAAGAGGGAGAGGATTGGAGCACTTTACTAGATGTCGTGCCATCTATGTTTTATGTGTTAACAGGATATGTGATAATTATGCTTTTAGCAAATACCGCCGCTGTCGCTATGATGTGGAAGAGAAAATAAAAATCGATTCTGGACAGCAGAAGGGAGCAGATGGTGGGGATAATAGATGATAATATAAATGCGGCAAATAAAAGTTTCCTTTATTTTCTTCATGAAGAGAATAAATTTGACAAAAAATCTTTCTGGGATCTGTGTAGTTATATTGAGACATTAGACAGCGTAACGGTTCCGGAACTAAGAAAATTATATTTTATTCAGAATCAACTGATACGGCACATGGTATATCATTTTGATGATAATGATATGAGTGAAATTTCTAATCTGCCATCAGATTATTGGAACTATGCTGAGCAGTTAGAAACTGTGATAAATGCCATAGAAAATATTACCATATGAAGAAGAGGGAATGCTTATAATATCCTTAGGCGATATTACGAAAGAGCAGGCAGACGCTTAATATTATGAATATGCCTTAGCGTCAGTGTACAAGAAACACCAGAGATAGGAGACGTTCAGATGGACATCAGGGAATTATGCTGTTTATTGAAATATGCAGAAGAGACAGAGAAGATTGACGGGAAACGGGAGGAAATTCTGGGGCTGCTTCCGGCAGCAGAAATCATGATCGACTATGACCAGCAGAACTGGACGCACCAGTATGATCTCTGGCAGCACAGTCTGCACACCGTTCTCGGCCTGCCGCGGGGAATGGACGACGATATGCTGTATCTGGCGGCCCTGCTGCACGATGTGGGAAAGCCGCAGTGCCAGACTCAGGGGGAACGCGATGGAAAACCAAATATGCATTACTACGGACATCCTGAGAAAAGCCTCCAGCTTGTGAAAAGAGAGATTGTTCCGACGCTGGAATGGAATGGGGAGTTTTTGTCAGAAACAGAAAAAAAGCGGCTGTTTTATTACGTTGCATTTCATGACGATCATGTGAGCTTCAGGAAAAAGCATTTGAGGCGTCATTTAAAAATCGCTTCGTTTGAGGAATTTCAAAAGCTGATGATTCTTCAGACCGCGGACGCAAAAGCCCACATTCAGGTTCCGGTCATAGAGGAGAGAGTGCAGATTTGCGAGGCTCTGGCAGGAGAATACGGGAGAGCGTTGTACCAGAGCATAATAGAAGAGAAAAAAGCGCAGGCGGGCAGAAGCATCTGACCGCCTGTACGTCCCGCGGAAATTCTCGCGGACTATCTTCTGGCTGACAGCTGAATTTCTGTCAGCCAGTCTTCCTTAGAGTCCTTATTCCAGATACCGTCGATATAACATTCTCTGGCCGGGCCGGTTATCTGATAACCATTTTCCTCGGCATACCGCATAATATAGGCGTAGGCTTCTCCAATTCTTTCATAGGGACCTTTGTGATAAAAGCTGATGACGCGGGTTTCTGGAATTTCACGAAATTTTATTCTGCCGCTTTCCATTCCGCGGCTGGCGACCGCCTCGTTGTGCTGGATATGGATCTGTTTTTCTCTGTATTCTCCATCCAGATATTCGCAGAATTCATAAGCCGGTTCGGCGCACTTTATGCTGGGATTCAGCTGAAGGAATTCTTTTCCAAGAGATGGGATCCACTGCATTGCATCCTGGTGACGCTCCAGCGTAGTTTCTGAATAATAAACGACAGCGGCTGGAATCGTTTTTTCTGTGATCTGATACTTCATTTCTATATCCTCCAAAATATAATTGATAATAGAGAGGCGGGCGTCGATTTCCTTTCTCTGAGCGGTCAGAAGCTTTGCCTTATCAGACAAAATTTTTTTCCTGTCTGTTCCGGAATAGATCGTTTTAATTTCGTCGATGGACAAATCCAGCTGGCGGTAAGCTTTGATTTCAGCGGCGTCCTCCAGCTGCCTGGTTTCATAAAACCGGTACCCGGTCCACGGATCAATAAACGCCGGTTCCAGCAGGCCCTCCTTCTCATAAAAGCGCAGAGCTTTTACCGTAAGATGGGAAAGCTTTGAAAATTCGCCGATTTTCAGCATTTGATATCCTCCTCTCTGTGCAGTATCAGTCTAAATCCTCCTCTAAGAGCAGAGTCAAGTAAAAGTATAAAATATTTTTAACAGGATTCCAACCTTTTCCAGGATGTTTCCATCTAAAGAGTGTGGCGGCTGTGAAAGAGCCGCAAAAAGATATTCGCATTTATGGAGGTTTAAGATTATGAAGAAAAGAAATATTGCAGCAGTGATTATGACCACTCTGGTTCTTGCCACAGGATGCGGGGCAAAGGAACCTGCCAAGACACCGGCGCCCTCTAAGGCTGAAACAGAGGAAGTTAAGAATGAAGAGACAGTTAAAAGCGAGGAGTCTGCGGACGTGCCTGCAGAGAAGGAAGACGCAGAGACTTCTTCTATCACAGGAACCATCGAGGATATCAAGGATTTCATGTTTACGATTGTAGACGGCGCGGATGCGTATTCGTTATCCTTTGATGAGAAACCCAAGGGTCTTTCTGATGTGAAGGAAGGAGACAAGGTTACAGTAACCTACACAGGAGAGCTGAGCGTAGTGGATGCGTTTACAGGCACTGTCATTTCCGTTGAAAGAGCCGCAAAATAAATAGAAAGTACGGGAAAGAGGACGTTTTTCTGCAGCCTGCAGGGAAAGGTCCTTTTTTTCATCAGCTTGTGATGGAATCATGCTGCGTTCTGTGATAAGATGAACAGAAATAAGAAAATTTGCAAAGACAGTTTTGGCAGCAGGGAGGCGGACAATGGAGGAGAAAGATTTCAGGGCACTGTTAGATACAAAAAAATATGAATTTTTAAAAACAAATCCCAGGCTGGGGGGCAGAATCATGCTGCTTGGTCTGGGCGGAAGCTATGCCTACGGGACAAACTGCGGAACCAGCGATATTGACTTTCGGGGGATCACTTTGAATCTTCCATCGGATCTGCTGGGTCTGACAGAGTTTGAGCAGTACGAGGATCTGCATACAGATACGGTCGTCTACTCTTTTAATAAGATTGTAAAGCTTCTTCTGGAATGCAATCCCAATACCATTGAGATTCTGGGGCTTGACGAGGAACAGTATCTGATTCTGACGCCTCTGGGAAGAGAGCTTCTGGAGAACCGCAGCATGTTTTTATCGAAGCGGGCGGCTAAGTCCTTCGGCGGCTATGCCAGCGCCCAGCTGCGCCGTCTGCAGAATGCCATTGCCAGGGATTCCATGCCCCAGAGAGAGCGGGAGCAGCACATATTGAATTCGGTGAACCATGCGCTGGAAGACTTTCAGCGAAGGTATGATCGGTTTGAACAGGGAAGCATTCGTCTCTACATCGGACCGTCAGAGAAGCCGGATCTGGAGACGGAAATTTTCGTGGACGCAGAGTACAGACGTCTGCCTCTGCGGGAGTATGAGACCATGTGCTCGATCATGTATAAGGTGGTAAAGGATTACGACAAAATCGGAAAACGGAATAAAAAGAAGGACGACAATCATCTGAATAAGCACGCCATGCACCTGATCCGCCTCTTTATGATGGCCATTGACATTTTAGAGAGAGGCGAGATACGGACAAAGAGGGTTAAAGAGCAGGAGCTTCTTTTAAAGATTAGAAACGGCGGTTTTCAGAAGGAGGATAAAACCTTTGCTCCGGAGTTTTACGATCTCCTGGCAGATTATGAGAAGCGTCTGAATCAGGCCGCCAGGGACAGTGTTCTGCCGGACAGCCCTGATATGAAGCGGGTAGAGGAATTTGTGGAGTATGTGAACCGGAAAGCGCTGGAGGTGTAGGATGGAGCGGGATATTCAAAAGGAAATCAGAGAAAAACTCAGGGAAATTGAGGAAAAAGAGCAGGTCTTTATTCTGCTGGCAGTGGAATCAGGCAGCCGCGCCTGGGGAATCGCGTCCCCGGACAGCGATTATGATGTGCGCTTTATTTATGTGAGAAAGCCAGAGGACTATCTTCGTCTGGATCCGGTGAAGGACGTGATAGAGTGGCAGCTGGATGAAGTGTTAGACATCAATGGATGGGATTTAAAGAAGGCTCTGATCCAGTTTCAGAGAGGGAACGCTGCCCTGTTTGAGTGGGCGCAGTCCCCTATTGTCTACCAGAAAAGCCTGTCCTGGGACAAAGTTTATGAGGCGGCAAAGCAGTATTTTTCTAAAAAAGCGGCAGTGTGCCACTATTATGGCACAGCAAATAAAACGTATTTTCAGGAACTTCAGGAAAAATATGTAAAATACAAAAAATATTTCTATGCGCTGCGGCCTCTGCTGGCGGCCAGATATATTGAAGAGAATGGAGAATCTGCGCCGGTTTTATTCAGCGATTTGATGAATCAGGAGCTGCCCAGAGCTCTGCGGGAAGAGATAGAAACGGTGCTGGCAGTGAAACAGGCCTTGGGCGAGGGGGAGCGCCGCCTGCAGAATGCGGCAGTCCGGCAGTTTATTGAAGAGGAGCTGCGCCGTCAGAAGCAGCTTGCGGATCAGATGAAGGATGATAGAAACAATAACTGGGAGGCGTTAAACCGTGTGTTTCTCGAATTTCTGAAAGAGGAGCAGAGGCAGGCAGGTTAAAAGGATTTCTTAGGCAAAAACTGCAGGCGTTCATGCGTCTGCAGTGAGAAAATTCTGCCCACTACTTGACATTACATAGTAGTAGGTATAATATAGTATTATAAAATCAACAGTACCAGAGAAAGGCAGAGTACACATATGAACGCACAGTTTAAAAAAGGTGTTCTGGAGCTGATTGTGCTGGAATCAGTCCGAGTCAGGGATCGGTACGGCTACGAGCTGGTGGAGGAGGTGTCGAAGGTGGTCGATGTAAATGAAGGCACGATTTATCCGCTTTTGAAGCGTCTGACAAACGAGCGGTATTTTGAGACGTATCTGCGGGAGTCCACAGAGGGGCCTCCGCGGAAATATTATCACCTGACGGCGGCGGGCGTTCTGTACCGCGACAGCCTGGAGGCAGAGTGGAATCAGCTGACAGAGAGAGTAGGACAGTTTTTAGAGGAGTGCAGACATGGATAAGAAGACATTTTTAGAAGAACTCAGGTCATCGCTTTCCGTCCTTCAGGAGACGGAGCTGAATGACATTATGGACGAGTACGAGCAGCATATTGATATGAAGGTGCAGAGCGGCCTGACAGAGGAGGAGGCGATTGCCGAGTTTGGAAACAGGAAGGAGCTGACAGCAGAGATTCTGGAGGCCTATCATGTGAGAGCTGATTACGAAGCTGGACAGAACGGACCGGAAAAGAGAGAGGCGAAGGAAAAAATCAGCCTGTGGAGCCGCGTGGTTCAGCTGTGGGATTCCGGAAGAAGAGCTGTAAAGAGGCAGATTCTGCGGTGCAGAGACTGGTTTCGCAAACTTTTTGGAAAGCAGAAGGCGGCTGTTTCCAGAGAAAAGGAGAAGAGGGCGCAGAGAAACGGCAGGGAGGATGGAACGGCACAATCCGGATGCATGAATTCTGTGAGCCAGAAGATAAACAGGATGTCCAGAAGAACCGGGCATTTGTTTTCCAGACTGTTTGCGCAGAGCGTGAGAATGTTCTCCTGGTGCTGCCGCCATATCTGGACGGCAGCTCTGTGGTGCGTAAAGGCTGGGTGGAACGTACTCTGGATTTTCTTTGCGCTGCTCTGCGGCGGTTTCGGCCTTCTCAGCCTGTTCGGTCTGGGAGTGCTGGCGGTGCTGCTGTGCCAGGGATATCCGCTGGCCGGAGCAGCCATCGGCGCGCTGGGAGTCAATTTAAGCCTGTTTTCAGCGGCCGGCCTGGGCCTGACGTTTCTGTGGAGACGGGAGAGAAACGGAGAGAATGGAGAAAGGCGTTCCGCTATACAGGAAGAGGAGGAAGAAAATTATGCGTAGAATACAGAAGATTTTGCTGGGAACGTTTCTGGCCGGAGTGCTGATAAGCGGAATTGGAACAGGCACAGCCATTGCAGAATACTCCTCTTTCACTTACCTGGGAGAGCGCGTTCTGGGTCAGGATAAGATGACGACGACAAGCCTTGACTACGCCTTTTCTCCGGAAAAAGGAGTAATTAAGATTTTTCCCAGCCAGTACAGCTATTATGGGGGAGACGTGCTGGAGCTTTTAGAAGATCCGTCTGTTCCGGAGGGAACGGTCCGGTTTGAGATTACCTGCAATCCAGACCTGGCGGAGCCGTTTCTTCATTTTACGGAGTTTGAGGAGGAGATGCCGGCCATTCAGGGAGTCCTGGATTTAAACTGGAGAAGCTATACCAGCTTCCCTGTCTGGATGGAAGCCAAAGATCAGATGATTGAAGATTTGAAAAATAAGAGCTTCGCCAGCTACCGCCTGGAGGCCATTGAAAATATCTCCATAAAAGTAAATCCTGCATCCAGGGAATTTATTCTGTTTGAGGAGTAGAGACTGGAAAACGCCTTCGCTTTTCCAGGCGGCTGCGTTTTTCCAGCCGGCGTTCTTGACAAATCTCGACAAATATTGCAAACTATAATAAGTAGTTTTAAAAACCAGATAGCAGGTTGGAGGGATTTGAAGTGGTGGAGATAATAACGGACTCTTCTGTGCTGTACACAGAGGAGGAGGCGAAGGCGGCAGGCTTTGAGGCGATTCCCATGTGCGTTCACATAGGAGACATGGAAGGCAGGGATCTGAAGATTGATATGGAGGAATTTTACCGGCGTATCGCAGAGGGGCAGGTTCCCCGTTCCTCCCAGCCGCCGATTGGAGATGTGGCGGAGGCCTATGAGCGCTATCCGGAGGCAGAGATCCTTAATATTGCCATTGCAGACGGCCTTTCAGGCACGTATCAGGGGGCCTGCGCAGCTAGGGAGCTGGTGGATCATGGGGAGAGAATTACAGTCTTTAACAGCAGAACCCTGTGCGGCCCCCACCGGTATATGGTGGAGAAGGTTCAGCGGATGAAGGAGGAAGGAAGAAGTCTTTCAGAGATGCTGCAGTGGCTGGAATGGGCGGCGTCCCACACGGAATCCTTCCTGATTCCCCAGGATTTCTCGTTCCTGAGGCGGGGCGGCAGACTGACTCCGGTAGCGGCGGCTCTGGGCTCTGTGCTGAAATTGAAGCCTGTGATGAAGCTGACGGAGGATGGAAAGAGGATTGACAAGTGCTTTGTAAAACGCACCCTGTCGGCGGCTGTAAAGGGAGTGATTGAGCATATGAAGCAGGCGGGAGTCTGCGAGCGGCACATCGCCTATGTGGTTCACGCCGCGGCCCGCCAGGAGGCGGAAAAGGTCAGGGAAATGCTCAGCCAGGCCTTCGCCGGACTGGAAATTCATATAATGGATTTAAGCCCTGTATTCGTGACGCAGGGAGGGCCGGGATGTATCGCCATCCAGTATATTGAACGGTAAGCGCAAAGCGGCAGAACAGAAAAGAGGTGCTCTATGAAGCGGTTCAGCAAAAAGGAGATTTTTTCCATTCCCAATCTGATGGGCTATTTCCGCATTTTGATGATTCCTGTGTTCTGTTACCTGTACATAGGAAAACAAAGGTATCTGGCGGCCTCGGCGGCCGTTCTCCTGTCCAGTCTCACCGATTTGTTCGATGGAAAGATTGCCAGAAAATTTAACATGGTTACAGAGCTTGGAAAACTGCTGGATCCGGTGGCGGACAAGCTGACTCACGGGGCCTTAGCCCTGTGCCTGGCGCTCCGCTACCCTTTGATGTGGGCTCTGATTCTTCTGCTGATTGTGAAGGAGGGATACATGGCCGTCATGGGGGCCGTCCTTTTGAAAAAGGGGAAAAAGCTGAACGGCGCTATGTGGTTTGGAAAGGTGTGCACAGCCGTCCTCTTTGCAGGGCTGCTGGTTCTGTTTTTATTCCCTCATCTGCCTCTTTTCTGGGTAAACAGCCTGATCCTGGGGATGATGGCAGTGATGATGTTCACCCTTTTAAATTATATTCCCGTCTTCAGGCAGATGAGACGGGAGGCCGGAGAGCAGAGGGAAGAATAGACGCTTTAAAGGGGTGTCAGCGCCTGCAGCACTTTATTCTTGAATTGTGTGATTTGGTATGATAAAATAAAGATAAAATTTGGATTTTGTTTTTATTTTGAAAAAGGGGGACGACATGCCGAAGGCAGCTTATTCTGAGGAGGACAGAGAGCGCATCAGAACGGATCTTGTCAGAGCTGGGCTCGAACTGATGGCAAAACAGGGCATACAGCATACGACTGTGGAGCAGATATATAAAAAAGTTGGGATTTCGCGGACGTTCTTTTATTCTTTCTTCGCAGCAAAAGAAGATTTGATCGTTGAAGCGCTGTACCTTCAGCAGCCTAAAATCATTGAATATGTACAGAAGCTGATGGCTGATCCCACTTTGAGCTGGCGTGATGCTGTGAAGCAATTTCTCTGTTCCTGCTGCTATGGAGAAAAACATGGCATTGCTGTTTTAACCGTTGAAGAACAGCAGCTTCTGTTCAGACACCTGTCAAAGGAGAGCTGCCGAATATTCCGCCAAAAGCAGTTCCGCCTGTTTGGAGAAATTTTAGAAAACTTTGGGATAAAGGCAGACACAGAAAGGATTCATCTGTTTACGAATCTGAGTTTAACCGTAATGGTTGCGCGCAGAGCAATTCCCCATGTGCTGCCCCTGTTTGTTCCCGAAGCTGCCGACGCGACCGTTGATTTTCAAATAAACGCCATTGTCGACGCCCTGGAACAATTAAAAACAACGCCTATGCCTTAAACGGCAGGCATAGAAAATCCGTCCGAATGGTATGCTTTGGCCTTATATTCAGGCGGATTTCATTTTAAGAAAAATAAAAACAAATTCAAATATTTATACTTATTTTTCCGGTCAGATATGAAAGAACAATAATTGGGAGGAAGAAATATGGGATTTTTTGGCAGACTGTTTAAGGGACCTCAGGTAGACATGGAAAAGAGCAGTGCAAACGCAAAGAAAATGCGCGTTCTGTTTAATCAGGCTGTAGAACAGGGGGATGATTACAGGCTGATTTTCGGCTATACGGAGGACGTGAGCCGGTTTAACTATGGCTTTGTTCATGGAAGCAAAACAAAGATTGGCAATTTAATTGTCGGATGGAACGAAGCAAGCCAGACGATTGTAGCTGTTCCCACAGTGCCTGACCTTTCCGGCTGCGGGGATCCGGCGTATTACCGCCGCTCTGAAATTTTGAAGGCATACCGGAATAAATACCCCACTGATGCCTTCATTATTTACCCGGATAAAAAGGGATACATCGGTATCAATGCCTATGACTGGCTGGAAGATGAAAAACTGTATGTTTATGTGTCGCAGGAAGAAGAGCTGGCCGCTTTTACGGACTTCTTTATGAATCGCTTTGCCACAAAATAAGGGAAAAGACGCCTGCCAGTGAAATGAAACAGAACAAGACAATGCGGAGGCTTCACGGCCCCCGCATTATTTTTTTGCCTGCGGAGAATTCTGCAAAACAGGATTGAGGAAAGCTGGGATTCGTGGTAGGATACGAGAAGGACAAGATGGAAAAGACGATATAGAAAAAAGACGCGGTGAGGAAGAAGCCGCAGGAGGAACGATCATGCTTGCAGATTACCATGTCCATTCTGATTTCAGCTGGGACTGCCAGACGCCTATGGAGGCGCAGGTGAGAGCGGCCATAGGGGCCGGGATGGAGGAACTGTGTTTTACAGACCATGTAGATTATGGGGTTCGGACGGAGGCGGGAACGTTTCCCTACAGAGACGTCAGGGAGGAGCTTGCCCGCCTTCAGAAACGATATGAGGGACAGATCCGCCTGAGATACGGGGCAGAGTTCGGCGTCCAGACTCATACGACTGCATCCTACCGGAAGGACGTCAGGGAGGAACCCTTCGATTTTATCATTTTATCCTGCCACCAGGTGGACAATCTGGAATTTGATAATCAGGCCTACCAGAAGGGAAAGAGCCAGAGAGAATACAATGAGGGCTATTACCGGGAAATTCTGGAAACGGTTCGGCAGTTTGACGGCTACAGCGTGCTGGGACATCTGGATATGATTCTGCGCTACGACAAGCAGGGCCATTGGCCCTTTCGGGAATCCAGGCCTTTGGTGGAGAAAATTTTAGAGCAGGTGATTCGGAGCGGAAAGGGCATTGAGGTCAATACCTCGTGCTTCCGCTACCAGATAGGCGATCTGACGCCGTCAGAGGACATTTTGAGGCTGTACCGGGAAATGGGAGGAAAAATTCTTACGCTGGGATCCGACGCCCACAGGCCGGAGCAGCTGGGAGAGAAGTTCGGGCAGGTGAAGCGAAGGCTTCGTGAGCTGGGCTTTGACAGCCTGTGTACCTTTCGCCGGATGGAGCCGGAATTTCATCGGATTTAGCGTCAGTGTACACTGATGCTGGCGTTACTTTTTAACCGGACAGACAGAAAACAGAGGAGAAACTTATGATACAGGACATTTTACCGCATAAATATGACAATTCATTTAAACAGCCGGCGCTTGCAAAGGACAGCTTTCTATTGTACATTCACCGGGGAACGATTCTTCTTCGAGGCAGAGATGAGCAGGGGGAAGAGAATCAGAAAGAAGGGAAAAAACAGGATTACAGGGAGAAAATCTATGCCTCCGCCCACACCCTTCCTGCGCCGGACGCTCTGGAGCTTCCTGCGGCGGCCCAGCTGGAAGAGACGGGACTGATCCCAGAGCTTTCTGCGAGGGCAGAATACTTATTTTCCATTGACGAGATCCCGTATTTCATGGTGAGAAGCGCAGAAGGGGATCCGGCGTTAAAGCTGGCAGAAGAGGAGAACCAGGAAACTTTTCATGAGGACGGCCAGGACGGCTGCAGGAAGTTTTCCTTCCAGGGGCCGGCTTATTTTCGGATTATGCAGCCGGAATACCAGGCCTTTGCGGCCATCACGGCAGTCCAGCTGTTCCGGTGGAAGGAAAGCCGGAAATTCTGCGGCTGCTGCGGAAGCAGGACAGAGGACAGCAGGACAGAGCGGGCGTTAGTATGCACAAAATGCGGCCACACAGAGTATCCGAAAATCTGTCCGGCTGTGATTGTGGCGGTGACGGATGGGGACAGGCTTTTAATGTCCCGGTATAAGGGAAGGGCTTACCGCGGATACGCCCTGATTGCCGGCTTTGTGGAGATTGGAGAGACCTTTGAGGAGACGGTGCGCCGGGAGGTTATGGAGGAAGTAGGCCTTAAGGTCAAAAACATCCGCTACTACAAGAGCCAGCCCTGGGCCTTCACAGACACGGAGATGATCGGCTTTTTTGCAGAGCTGGACGGAGACGACGCCATCCGCCTGCAGGAGGACGAGCTTTCTGAGGCCGGATGGTATCACAGAGACGAGATTCCGGAGGACGTCTCCTCCATCAGCGTGGGAAGCGAGATGAAAATGGCCTTTAAGCATCAGAGAATTTAGCGGAACCATATCTTCAGGTAATAGGTCCTATTCCTTTTAATTAATTGACAAAAGACCGTTTGATTGCTATTATTGTTGATAAACCCGGCGAGGTTTGCCTATAGTTTGCGACAGCAGGCTGCAGGCAGGCAAGAGCCGTTTGAAGAGAAAAGGCAGGTAAGGGCATGAGCAGAATTGTATTATCTCTGCTGGTAGACAATACAGCAGGTGTACTGAGCCGTGTGGCCGGGCTGTTCAGCCGCCGCGGCTATAACATTGAAAGTCTCACTGTTGGAGAGACGGCAGATCCCAAGTATTCCAGAATGACAGTCGTTTCTCTGGGAGACCAGGAGATTCTGGAGCAGATTGAAAAGCAGCTCAGAAAGCTGGAGGACGTTCACGATATTAAGGAGCTTCGGTCCGGCCACTCCGTTTACCGGGAGCTGATTCTGGTGAAGGTGAGGGCCAACGCCAGCGAGCGTATGGCGATCAACGCTATCGCCGAGATTTTCCGCGCCTCTGTGGTGGATGTGGGAAAGGAATCCGTGACAGTGATGCTGACGGGAGATCAGTCGAAGCTGGACGCGATGATCAATTTGCTGGAGGACTATGAGATTTTAGAGCTGGCCAGAACGGGAGTGACGGGACTTTCAAGAGGCACGGAGGACGTGCGGTACCTTCCGTAGCGCCGTTTCACAGCGCCAGGCTGACGGAATACTGTAATTATTTCTTAATTTTCACCCTAAGGAGGAAGCGACAATGGCAAAGATTTATTACCAGGAAGACTGTAATTTATCATTATTAGAGGGCAAGACAATCGCCGTGATCGGCTACGGAAGCCAGGGACACGCCCACGCCCTGAATGCGAAGGAATCCGGCTGCCATGTAATTATCGGACTGTACGAGGGAAGCAGATCCTGGGCCAAGGCAGAGGCCGCAGGCTTTGAGGTTTACACAGCCGCTGAGGCTGCCAAGAAGGCCGATGTTATCATGGTTTTAATCAATGATGAGAAACAGGCAAAGATGTATAAGGAATCCATCGAACCGAATCTGGAGGAAGGCAACATGCTGATGTTCGCCCACGGCTTTGCCATCCATTTCGGACAGATTGTGCCTCCTAAGAACATCGACGTAGCCATGATCGCTCCGAAGGGACCAGGCCACACAGTGAGAAGCGAGTATCAGATTGGAAGAGGCGTTCCCTGCTTAATCGCAGTTGCCCAGGATTACACAGGCAAGGCTCACGACCTGGCCTTAGCTTACTCTCTGGCCATCGGCGGCGCGAGAGCAGGCGTGCTTCAGACCACCTTCCGCGAGGAGACGGAGACAGACCTTTTCGGCGAGCAGGCAGTTCTGTGCGGCGGCGTGACAGCCCTGATGAAGGCTGGATTCGAGACTCTGGTGGAGGCTGGCTACGAGCCGGAGAGCGCGTACTTCGAGTGCATCCACGAGATGAAGCTGATTGTAGACTTAATCTATGAGAGCGGCTTTGCAGGCATGAGATACTCTATCTCCAACACGGCTGAGTTCGGCGATTACATCACAGGGCCGAAGATCGTGACAGAGGATACCAAGAAGGCCATGAAGCAGATTCTGTCTGATATCCAGGACGGAACCTTCGCTAAGAACTGGCTGTTAGAGAACCAGGTGGGATGCCCGCATTTCAACGCTATGAGAAAGAGAGAAGCGGCTCATCAGCTGGAGAAGACAGGACAGGAATTGAGAAAGCTTTACAGCTGGAACGACAGCAATAAGCTGATCGACAACTAGATTAGAATTTTTAGAATCAGATAAAATAAAAACGAGTGTGTGATAATGTGTTCAAAAGCGGAGGCCATTCTTCCAGAGATGGAAGGAGGCCTCCGCTTTTGGATGGGCGCATTTTAATCAGGCCTGGGTTTAATTCTGCTCCGGCATACAGAATTTGACAAATTGGCTGGTCGTTTTCGTCACATAGGACGGATTGTAGGAAAAACCGATGGTTCTCCTTCTGATGGGGGAAGCCAGAGGGATTTCGATGAGACTTCCCTCCTCCAGCTCTTTTCTCACGAAATCCTTGATCACACAGCCGATTCCAAGGCCGATTTTGGCAAATTCAATGATCAGATCCATGGTGGTGGCCTCCAGAATATGGCGCGGCTCCACGTTATTCTCCGCGAACCAGGCGTCCACGTGGGCTCTCGACATATTATTTCGATCTAAGAGCATAACGGTTCCCTCGGAAAAAATATCCGTATCCCGCCCCTCACGCAGAAACAGGTTTTCCAGATAACTTTTCGTGCAGACAAATCCGTCGTTAATCTGCATCACCGGCAGAAACTTCAGATTCCGCCTGCTTTTCGGTTCCGCCACCAGGCCGATATCCAGCTGCTGCTGTTCCAGCATGGAGACAGTTTTGGCTGTGGACTGGCTCTCAATCGTAATCTTGATGTGGGGGTTCTGCTCGACAAAGCCCTTTAAATAAGGAAGCAGAACGTATTTGCAGAGGGTGTTGCTGACTCCTATTTTCAGCTGGCCGATGTTGAAATCCTTGATTCGGCGCAGCTCGTTTTCGCCGCGGTTTAATGTGTCGAAGGCGTTGCTCACATGGCTGAAAAGCACCTGGCCCTCCACAGTCAGCTGAACGCCTCTGGAGTTTCTGGTGAAAAGGGGAAGCCCCAGGCTCTCCTCCAGCTTGCTGATGGCCTTGCTGATGGCCGGCTGGCTGATAAACAGTTCCTTGGCGGCCTTTGAAATATTTCCCGTTTTGGCAACGGCATAGAAAATTCTGTACTGTGATAAATGCTGTTCCATACTCTTACCTCTTATCTGTTGTCTCTGCTCTATAACTAAACCTTATAGTTCATATTCGCAATATATATTGGTATTATAACAGCCCTTGTGGTATGATGTAAATACTAAATTTTCCGATAGATGGAAAAGCAACACAGCTCCAAGGAGGAACACAACCATGGGTATGACGATGACACAGAAAATTCTGGCCGCCCATGCCGGCCTCAAGTCGGTAAAGGCCGGACAGCTGATAGAAGCAGAGCTGGATTTAGTTCTGGGAAATGATATTACCTCTCCAGTGGCAATCGGAGAGATGAAGAAGATGAACACACAGACTGTGTTTGATAAGGATAAAATTGCCCTTGTGATGGATCACTTTATTCCAAATAAGGATATTAAATCAGCGGAAAACTGCAAGTGCTGCAGAGAGTTTGCCTGCCGCCATGAGATTTCCAATTATTTTGACGTGGGGGAGATGGGTATTGAGCACGCTCTTCTGCCGGAAAAAGGTCTGGTCGTGGCCGGAGACGCGGTAATAGGAGCGGATTCCCACACCTGTACCTACGGAGCCCTGGGAGCCTTCTCCACAGGAGTAGGAAGCACGGACATGGCCGCCGGCATGGTGACGGGAAAGGCCTGGTTTAAGGTTCCGTCTGCCATCCGGTTTGAACTGACAGGAAAGCCAGCCAAGTGGGTCAGCGGAAAGGATATTATTCTCCACATTATCGGAATGATCGGGGTGGACGGCGCTCTCTATAAATCCATGGAATTTACGGGAGACGGCATTAAACATCTGTCTATGGACGACCGCTTTACTATCTGCAATATGGCCATCGAGGCAGGAGGCAAAAACGGCATTTTCCCGGTGGACGAGGCTGCAAAGGAATATATGAGAGAGCACTCCAAGCGGGATTTCAAGGTCTATGAGGCGGACGAGGACGCAGAGTACGAGGAGACGTACCGCATCGACCTGTCTGAACTTAAGCCTACAGTGGCCTTCCCTCATCTGCCGGAAAACACCAGAACCATTGACGAGGCGGGAGATATCGCGGTTGATCAGGTAGTCATCGGTTCCTGCACCAACGGAAGAACGGAGGATATGAGAACCGCCGCCAGCATTTTAAAGGGCAGAAAGGTGAAAAAGGGCGTCCGCTGCATCGTCATTCCGGCGACCCAGGCCATTTACCTTCAGTGCATCAGAGAAGGCTGGATGGAGACCTTTGTGGAGGCGGGAGCCGTAGTCAGCACGCCTACCTGCGGTCCCTGCCTGGGAGGCTACATGGGAATTCTGGCGGCTGGGGAGAAGTGCGTCTCCACCACCAACCGGAACTTTGTAGGCCGTATGGGACATGTAGATTCAGAGGTGTATCTGGCCAGCCCGGCGGTGGCCGCAGCCAGCGCAGTGGCAGGAAAGCTCTGCGGGCCGGAGGAGATCTGCAGCCAGGAAACGACGGGAGGAAACTAGGATGAAGGCAAAAGGACACGTATTTAAATATGGAGATAATGTAGATACAGACGTAATTATTCCGGCCAGATACTTAAACGCCACAGAAGGGGCAGAGCTGGCCAGACACTGCATGGAGGACATAGATAAGGAATTTGTGAATCAGGTGCAGCCGGGGGATATCATTGTGGCCAATAAAAATTTTGGCTGCGGATCCTCCAGAGAGCACGCGCCGTTAGCCATCAAATGCGCCGGGGTGAGCTGCGTGATTGCGGAGACCTTTGCCCGCATTTTCTATCGGAACGCCATTAATATCGGACTTCCCATTATCGAGTGCCCGGAGGCCGCGGCTTCCATCCAGGCGGGACACGAGGTGGAGATCGACTTTGACAGCGGAGTGATCACAGATCAGACCACAGGGGAACATTTCCAGGGGCAGGCATTTCCTCCCTTTATGCAGAAAATTATCGAGGCCGGAGGTCTGGTCAATTATATCAATCAGGGGAGCAAGGCATGACAAAGACAAACGTAATGCGGCTTTTAGACGCCGCCGGGATTGCATATGAGGCCGGAGAATACGAGGTGGACGAGTCGGATCTGTCGGGAAGCCATGCGGCCGACATGATGGGAGCTGACCACGATTCCATGTTTAAAACCCTGGTTTTGAAAGGCGAGAAAACAGGGTATCTGGTCTGCTGCATTCCTGTGGACGAGGAGCTGGATTTGAAGAAGACGGCTAAGGCCGCCGGAGATAAAAAGGTCGAAATGATTCATATGAAGGAGCTGCTGCCGCTGACCGGATACATCCGGGGCGGCTGTTCCCCTGTAGGGATGAAGAAGAAATTTCCTACTTATATAGAAGAAACAGCTGTGTTATTTGATAAAATTGCAGTCAGCGCCGGCATGAGAGGCGTCCAGGTTATGGTAAATCCAGAGGAACTGGCGGCTTACATCGGGGCGTCCTTCGCTTCTCTGGTGAAGGATTAGCAGAAGAAAAAGAGAGAATATCGTGCTTCAGCCAGGCAAAAGAGTTGACATAAAATGAAAGGCCTGCTGAGGCGCGATTTTTTCTTATCGTAGAAATTAATAAAATTGTAATATTTGTAATACTTGACTAGCGGGAAACCCTATAAAAAATCAACAAAAAACAGAAAAAATTTTGTGATGAACCCACAAATATGTTAAGAAACATTTAAATGCTGGTGTCAGATGTCACAAAAATGTAAAACACTTATTGACATTTACTGTGCCGCTCCCATATAATTAGCCCCGTTACTGGAAACGGCCGGAACACGCCATAGAGCAGAGCTCCGGCAGAGAAGAGGAAAGAGGAGTGTGTATGCCAGACATTTACTCATTTCTTCAGACGGTGTATCAGTTTGTAAAGTCACTGGCTGTCAATATGACTAAGAAAATGTATCGGACTGCAGCTGTGTTTACCACAGGAGCCGCAGTAGTGACAGTGGTGATGTTTAACTCCGGAGATTTTTCAGGGGCTGGCAAGAATGCCGCCGTATCCCTATATGGAGACAGTGAGGAATCAGAGGATTTGACAGACGAGCTGCCGTCGGAGGAAACAGGAAATGCAACGGGAGTCCGCATGGAATTCCAGCTTGCCGCTTCAAACGAACAGGGCCAGCATCTTTTAGGAAGTCTGCTGGAAAAGAACATACAGGATGATATTGCCCAGAATGCCCTGGAAGTAGAAGCGATTGAAAAAGAGGTTCTGATGCAGGCGCAGCAGGCAAAGAAGGAAGCAGAGGAGAGAGAAAAACAAAGGAAGCGTGAGAACGCGGTTATCTCCTATACAGACGAGGATTACGAGGTGCTTCTTCGTATTGTGCAGGCAGAGGCAGGAATCTGCGACGACAAGGGAAAGATTCTTGTAGCCAATGTAATTATCAACCGGGTGAAGAGCAGCCGGTTCCCGGGAAACGTCAGGGATGTGGTTTATCAGAGATCCCAGTTTTCGCCGGTGTCCAACGGCACGATCAATACCTGCCGGGTAACGCAGCAGACGAGAGACTGCGTGGATCGGGCTCTGGCCGGAGAGGATTACTCAGACGGAGCGCTGTTTTTTATGAACAGAAGCCGTTCCGCATCGTCGAACGTAAGCTGGTTCGACGGCCATCTGACTTACATTACACAGCACGGAGGCCACGAGTTTTACAGATAAAAATTTTAAGAACATAACAAGAGCCCCTGACGGGAAAGAGGAGCGTTGAACCGCTTTCTTTTCTGCCGGGGGCTTTTCTTCTTTTCTTTTTTACAGATGTGTCACAGCTTCAAAGAGCCCGGCCGCCCGGTCTATGACGCTTCGGCTGCCTGCGGCTCCCAGAGAGCCCCTGTCAATGATATCCTGTATGACGTCTGAGGCCTGCTCCAGATCCTCCAGAGAGGCGCTTGGAATGTCGTCTAACAGCTCCCTGAGGTAGTCGGAACGGATTCCGGCGATTTGGCGGCGCATGGCGCGCATTCCGGCGTTTAAAGGGCCTGAGAGAGGCTGAGCCTGCGAGAAGGCGCTTAAAATATAGCCGTTTAGCTCTTCCTGAGTCAGAGTAATCTCTTTTAAGGCAGTTCCGGCTGCCTGGAACAGGCGGACGGTTTCCTCAAGCCCCGGATCCGCTGTGCACCAGAGGGAAAAGTATCCGTTGGGCAGGGAGACGTCTATTCCGCAGTCATAGGCGCCTCCCCGGTAGCGGAGCGCCGGTTTTAGATATTTGTCGCTGAGGGCGGTTAAAAAGGGAAGATACCGCCCTTTAAAGTCCCTCCGCTTAGAAAAGTCTCCAATCAGCCGGATTTCCTGGGAGGAGGCGTCCAGAGACACGGCGGCACGCATAACAGGAGAGGGCAGAAGTTCTCCTTCCTGGACGGGGCCGCAGCCATTGCCGGAATGGGCACAGCCTGGAATGGGAGGCAGGAACCCCAGAATCCGTCCCGCCGCGCTCTGAATGGAGGGAAGCTGTTCTTCTCTGGCAGCCGCCAGAAATACCATGCGGCTTCTGGTGAGAATCCGTGCGGCAGTTTCTGACAGACGCAGGGCAAGTTCCTCTTTAAAAGCAGGATCTTCCTTCAGCCGGCGGAGCGTATCCTGAAAGAAGAGATAGATGTCCTGATTATTTGCGGCGGCCCGGAAGCGGGCGTCCTTTCGAAGGGCACTCTCAGCCAGCGCATAGGAGAGAGAGGCCGCGTTTTCTCCCTGGGACAAATCGTAGTCAGGAGTATATTTCTCCAGCGCCCGGATGATAGACCGGGTATCTGTATAATCAGCCCGTCCCATGATTTCCAGAAGAAAGGAGAGGCTTTTTTTGAAATCCTCAGGAAAACCGTACCAGAAGACAGAGAGAGCCGGATGGCTGTGCGTTCCAGCCTCTTCCTCCGGAAATACCTCGTCAAAGGTGCAGTCGTGGAGAAGCTCCTGTTCCAGAAGCTTCTGCTTTTCTGAAGAACAGGAGGGCGTGTCAAGCTCCGTCAGAAGAAGCTGGTACAGCGCCAGAAAGGGAAGATCCTCTTTTGCCAGAAAGCCCAGATCAAAATAGAGCTGGAAACCTGCGCAGAGAGCTCCCGGAACAGGTGAAAAATACCCCTCGATTCCACTTAAATCTGCCTGAAAAAAGGCAGGAGCGGCAGTTGGAGCGGGAAGCTCGTCAGGATGAATTAAAAAATCCTGATTCGTAAGCTCCCGCTCATTCCAGAGAGCAAATTCTCTGGAACGCAGCAGAAGGGCGTCGATTTCCCGGGGACTCATGGAAGCCTTTTGTCTGCTTAGAAAGTCTTTTTTCTCCTGCTCCAGCTTTTCGGCAAGGCCGGGCGACGGGACAGTGACAGTCAGCGCGCTGGCGGCCGGGGAAAGAGCCTCAGAGGCCATGGACCGAATCAGAGACTGATCTCCGAGAGCGTCAGCGGAAAATTCCCTGAAAGCCTGTTCGTAGAGAGGAAAATAATCGTTTTTTCCCGTCAGGCTCCAGTAGCGTCCGATTTCCTCCGCGGCATGGCAGCCCAGATGCATGCCCTCCCTGGTCAGACTGTCGGTCATCCTGCTTTCCCTCACAGAAGCCAGGCAGAGCTCTCTTGAAAGCCCATGGACAGAAACATCCTGAAGAGAGCTCCGGATCACAGAGAGAAAGGCTTCCTTCATGCCTGCGTCTCCGTTCAGGAGGCGGAATTTTAAGACAGGGTGGATGAGGAGCGTGTCTACGTAGACCTGGATCACATGATTCAGTCCCTGGGCTCTGGCCGCCTGGTGGAGGGGAGAGGCGCTGTTGTCCAGAAGCTGGGCGAACTGATCCCAGAAAAACAGTTCCAGGCCGGATGCGGCGGACAGATCCAGCGCAAAATCAATGACAGAGGCCTCGTCGGTCCGGCTCTCCAGATAGGCGGGGCTTTTCTCCTCAGAGCTCCGAAAGCCGGGAAGAACCGGTTCCTGGAAAAACGCTGGGGAGACGGGACTTTGCCGGGCCGGATAGTGTGACAGGTGTTCCTGGTGAAGGAAAGAGAGAACCGCTTCAAAATCCATCTTTCCGTATAGGAGGATCAGGCAGTTGGAATACTGGTAATATTCTTTTAAAACATGCAGCGTCCGCTCTCTGGAAATCTCAGAGTAGTGGAAATGGGCCCGCCCCGGAAGGCGGGACGCGAGACTGTCAGGATAAAGGGTCCTGGCCGTATGGCTGTCTGCATTTTCTTCCAGATCCGTCAGATGGGCCCAGTCCTCCCCAAGCACCGTTCCTGACAGAGTCAGAGGGCCGTCCGCCTCCTTCAGCTCAAAGCGCAGAGCCTCCCTGTCAAAAAAGAAAGGCTCTGTCAGAGCGTCAGGCTCCTCCATACAGCACAGAGCCACATCCATCAGCTTGATCAGCTGCTTCTGGCTGACTGAGCAGAAGGGATAGCAGGTACAGCAGGTATCGGTCATTCCGTTCATAAAGGTGGAGCAGCTTTTGCTGTCCATATCGAAAAAGATATCGCGGCTTCTGTATTTGCGGCAGGAGGAGAGAACCAGGTGCTCCGCCATGTGGCAGGCGTCCGTCTCATCCAGCTGGGGCGTTCTGTAAATGATGGAAAATCCAAGCTCCGGATCTTCATTTTCAATGCAGAGAACCGTGGCTCTGCTGGCTTCGTGGAAAAGCTCGGTGGTGGAAGCAAAAAAACATTCTATCTTATTTTTTGAAAGAATTTTAAATCCGTGAAGGACCGTTCCAGGTCCCGGCAAATTTCTCATATATGAGGTGTCCTCCTGATTTCAGCGGCGTTTCATGGCAGAAAATCCAGGAAAGCGCCGCTCTGTTGTCTCATAGTATAAGGTATTTTGAGGAAGAATGCACCAGCAAAATGAAAAAATCGTTAGTTTTGACTGCTTGTGCAGCCGGGCAATAAATGGTATGATAGGCAGAAAACGAGAGAATGCTGAAAAAGAGACAGGAGGATACCGCGATGAATTACGAATATACAGAAGCAGAAAACAGAGAAATGGCCTGGTTCCGGGCGCTTCCCAAGGCAGAACTTCACTGCCATCTGGACGGTTCCCTGCCCAGACATACCGTGAGAAGGCTGGGAACACAGGCGGGGCTTGCGCTTCCTGAAACAGAGGAGGCCCTGGCTGCCGCGCTGACTGTTCCGGCAGAGTGCCGAAGCTTGAAGGAGTATTTGGACTGTTTTTCCCTGCCTATTTCCTGCCTTCAGACCTACGACGCCCTCTGCACAGCGGCCTACGATACGGCGAAGGCTGCCTTTGAGGAAGGAACCGTGTATCTGGAGCTGCGCTTTGCCCCGGCTTTTTCTGCCCACGACGGCTTTACTCAGAAGGACGTGGTGGGAGCCGTAAGAGACGGCCTTAAAAAGGCGGAAGCAGATCTGGGAATGCGTACCGGAATCCTTCTGTGCGGAATGCGCCATTTTGATCTGGAGAAAAATCTGGAGATTCCGGCGCTGGCTGAGAAATTTATGGGAGACGGAGTCTGTGGAATCGACCTGGCAGGCGACGAGAAGGCCTATCCGCCGGAGCTCCACAGCAAGATGTTTTCCCTGGCCTCTGAAATGGAGATCCCATTCACAATCCACGCGGGAGAATGCCACAGCGCGGAGAACGTGCGCACCAGCGTGCTGATGGGCGCCCGCCGCATCGGCCACGGCATCGCTATGGCCGGAGTAAAGGAGATAGAGGAGCTGTGCAGAGAGAGGGGCGTTGCCGTAGAAATGTGTCCTACCAGCAATTTCCAGACAAAGGCAGTGGAGAAGAGAAGTGATTACCCGATCAGACGTTTCCTGGAACAGGGGCTGGCCGTCACGGTGAACACAGATAACCGGACTGTATCGGGAACCAGCATGACAGAGGAGCTGTTCCTGCTCCACAGCCAGTTTGGCGTGACAAAGGAGGAAGCGCTCCGCATGACAGAGAACGCGGTGCTGGCGGCTTTTGCAGAGGAGGAGGTCAAGCGGGAGCTTCTGGAAAATCTGGCGGACTTCCGGAAAAAATCAGGACAGCCGGATGGAAGATAGGCATAGAAAGACGCAGAGAGGAGAATCAGGATGGCGTTTCATTTGATTGATATGGATACCTGGGAGCGGCGGGAACACTATTATTATTACAAAGATTTTCTGAAGGTCCGCTATAACCTGAATATTCAGGTGGACATTACAGAGCTTCTGGCGCAGGTAAAGGAGCAGAAGCTCAAATTTTATCCTGTGTTTATCTACATTATTATGAGAGCGGTCAATCAAAACAGAGAGATGAGAATGCAGACAGACAAAGAGGGCCGTCTGGGATACTGGGACGAATGCCACCCGTCCTACACGATTTTTCACGAGGATGACAAAACCTTCTCTGATATCTGGACAGAATACAATGAGGATTTTACGGCCTTTTACGACGCGGTGATAAAAGATATGGAAACGTACCGGAATCAGAAGGGGATTAAGCCAAAGCCGGGAAAACCGGACAATTTCTGTCCGGTCTCCTGCGTGCCGTGGCTGAGCTTTACAGGATATGCCAGCGATACGTACTCAGATTCCCCTATGCTCTATCCTGTGGTACTGTTTGGGCGTTACTATGAGAAGGAGGGAAGAACGTTTCTTCCTCTGGGAGCCGCGTTCCACCATGCGGCTGCAGACGGATACCACTCCTGCCGCTTTCTCAATGAGATTCAGGAGCTGGCTGAGACGTTTCGTCTTCCCCGCCGTTAAGCTCCTTTGACTTGCTGCGGATGAGCAGAATCCCGGCTGCGATTACGGCCACGGCTACTACGCTCTGAGGGATGGCGCTGGCTAAAGAGTACAGAATTTCTTCCGCCTGTTCCGGCAGAGCTATGATCGGCAGCAGGTGGGAGAACAGGAGCCGGTACAGATTGCTCCACAGAACGGAGACGCCAAAGCAGATCAGGCAGGCAGCCGTAAATTTGCGGTGGGCCTTAAAAAACAGGCTGTTTTTTCGGATATCCTCCATGTGAACCAGATAATCGTCCTCCAGGGCATAAAACTCGTCGTCAGGCAGGGCGTTAATGTTGTTTGCATGGAAAAAGCTGTAAAACCAGACGACAGGAGCCAGCAGGCTCAGTACGTTCAGCTGCAGGAAGCCGGACAGAGACAATAGAATCACGAAAGCCGCCATCAGGCTGACGCCTGTCTTGAAAAATCCCAGATACATCTCCCCGGCTCCTGGTATCAGAGACCAGAGAAACGTCATCAGTTTACCTTTCTTTCTTGTCATATTTAAACACCTCCAGGTTTAATAATCGGTTAATCTGTTCTGTTACATAGCTGGACGCTTCCCAGACGGCTCCCCCTGCGTTTTTGGGGGAGAGAGTCCCGGGACGCTGGAAATGGCCGTCCTCTTCCCATTTTACATCCTCCTGCCGAAGCTCTATGGGGTGTTCTGCTGCCCCGGGCAGGGCAGGGGCGAAGGAGAGCAGCGCCAGGGAACAGAGAACGGCGGTTCCCACTCTGAGACTGAAATAAAAAAGCTCCAGCTTCTTGGAAATTCGATTGCTCTTTGCAATGATCTGGACCTCGGGCCGGTTCAGCTTGGACAGAATCTCAGATTTCATTCTGGCGGGAGCTGCGAGAATCTCCTGCTTTTCAGTCTGGAGAGCGATCTGCTCCCTGCAGAACTGGCAGGAGGACAGATGGGCGAGTTCCTCTCTGCTCAGGGAAGAAACAGGCCGCCTGGGATCTATATGGCCGCTTTCCCTCTCTTTTTTATTTGTCATGGGGCAGTCCCTCCTTTTCATAGAGATTTCGAAGCATTCCCTTGGCGCGGTAAATCTGCGTCTGAAGGGTTTTGATGGGCTTTCCTGTTTTTTTAACCAGCTCTCCGATTTCTATTTCATAGTAATAGTAGTCCAGAGCCACCTGGCGGTAAGGCTCCTTCAGAGAACAGCAGCAGCGGTAAAGCCGCTCTTTTACTTCCTGTTCCAGATAGTCCCGTTCCGGGGAATCTGACGAGGAGAGAGCGGTAAAATATTCGTCCTCTGTGGGAACAGTCCGCCTTCCCGCCCGCTTCAGCCAGTCGAGACATTTGTTGGACGCGATTTTGCAGAGCCACGCCTTGGCGTGGGCGCCGTCGAACAGAGCCATGCTCTTGTAGGCGGAGAGGAACGTGTCTTGAGTCAAATCCTCTGCGTCAAAATAATTTTCTGTATATTTGTAGCAGATAGAGAAAATCAGATTCTGATACTGGTCAATATATTCTTCCAGCTGTTTTTCCGCATTGATAAAACCGCCTCCTTTCCCTTGGCTCCTGTATATGACTGGTAATGCCTTTCACAGATTAGAACGAAGCAGAGGGGGACATTACTTCAAAAATCATGGAGACATGCGAAACACATGGCGGCGTTCATGGCATTATTAAGGACTGTAGCACAGAATAGAGGAAAAGACAAGATTTCCCTTGCCCCGCAGACAAGGCAGGGAGTATAATTAAGAAAAAAGCGGCTCAGAGAGGGAGGAAAAATCATGGATCGCAGCGATAAGACGACAGCGTTGGAGATTTCCAGAGAACAGAAGGAGAAACTGATAGAACAGGCGTTTCAGGCGCTTCCCAGGGCCTATGCGCCTTACTCTCATTTTCATGTGGCGGCGGCTCTTTTGTGCCGGGACGGAGAGATTTATATGGGCTGCAACGTGGAGAACGCTTCCTATCCGGCCGGCATCTGCGCAGAGCGCAGCGCGTTTTCTGCGGCAGTCAGCAGCGGAAAGCGGCAGTTTGACGCCATTGCCATTGTAGGAGGAAAAGACGGAAAGGCGCAGGATTACTGCGCGCCCTGCGGGATCTGCCGCCAGGTTATGCGGGAATTTGTCCGTCCGGACGAATTTTTGATTCTGTTAGCCAAGTCGCCTTCCGAATACAGGGAGTACACCTTAAGCCAGCTTCTGCCGGAGAGCTTCGGGCCGGAGAATCTGGAAATGGCCTAGCACAGATAGTTTGGGCAGGCCGGGAACATGGCAGATCAGAAAAATGTCAGGAAGACCAGAAAAAAATGGAACTTGAAAAACTGACGCAAGTGTTGTATAATGGCCTTACAACAAAAGAAAGTAATTCCTGGGATGTTCGATAACTCTTACTTTTTTTGAACCTACATTTGACATAACGGGATTCCAATATTTTTAAACGGATGTCAGGCCTCCTTGAGTGGAAGGCAGATGTTTAAGTGAGGTTGCCCACCTGGCGCGGCTAGGAGTCAATTTGGTAAGAGCCGGCATTTTGGGGTTACTAATGAAAAAAGCAGCGAGAAATCGCTGCTTTCTTTACTTTACGAGGGAGACCAGGTTTTCTGCGGGAAGAAAATTCGCGGGCGTTTCTTGCAAAAGAAAGTCAGGTCCGCTATACTGTACAGGAGAGAAACCGGAGATCCGCGTAATTGTTTGGAGGAATGACTAGACTATGAAAGACAACAACGCAAAACGGTATATTTACTGGGGGCTTACGGCTGTCTGCGTCATTGCTGTGTGTATTGTATTCTGGTACTGCATCAGAGAGTGGAAGAATGTAAGCGGCTTTTTAGGCAGGCTGCGTTCCATCGCGTCGCCGATTATCTACGGCGCCATACTGGCTTATCTGATCAGCCCGGTCTATAACAGAGTGTCCAGGGCAGGCCTTAAGATTCTGCCTGCGAAGATGAAAAGCGAAAAGCACAGACAGACCATCGCCAAGTCCATGGGAACGATCGCCAGCCTGTTTGTGATCCTGGCCGTCGTTTCAGGACTGATTCAGCTGATTATCCCACAGGTTCTGGACAGCTTAAGAGGAATTCAGGAGTCGTTTCCCGTCTATCTTCAGAACCTGTACGCGTGGATTCAGAAGCTGTTAGCCGACAACCGGGAGATTGAAACCATTGTGATCCAGAACATTCAGACAGCGGTGGAGATGACGGAAGGATGGCTGCAGAACGCTTTTACAAGATTTGATATGAAGCGGCTTCTGGATTTTCTGACAGGCGTGTCGAGCAGTATCTTCGTTCTGATTAATTTTGTGAAAAACTGGCTGATCGGCCTGATTGTCATGGTCTATCTGCTGAATATTAAGGATCATCTGATTACCCAGGCGAAAAAAATTGTTTACGGATGCTTAAGCGTCCGCTGGGCGAACCACGTGATTGAGGAGATGCGGTTTGTCCACAGGATGTTCGGCGGCTTTATTATCGGAAAGATTCTGGACTCCCTGATTATCGGCGTGATCTGCTTTGTGGGAACGAGTCTGCTCCACATCCCTTACGCGCTGCTTGTCAGTGTAATTGTGGGAGTGACCAATGTGATTCCGTTCTTCGGACCGTTTATCGGGGCCATCCCAAGCGGCATTTTAGTGCTTCTGGTAAGCCCGATCCAGTGCCTCGTTCTTCTGATATGGATTCTGGTTCTGCAGCAGTTTGATGGAAATATTCTGGGACCGAAAATTCTCGGAAACTCTACCGGCCTCGCAAGCTTCTGGGTGCTGTTCTCCATTCTGATCTTCGGAGGCCTGTTCGGATTTGTGGGAATGATTATCGCAGTTCCCGGCTTTGCAGTTATCTATGATCTGGTCAACAAGGCGGTCAACCACTCCCTGCGCATGAAGAGGCTGTCGCTGAAGACTGCGGACTATGAAGGACTTGATTACATTGACGAGGAGAAAAAGACCTATATTAAGTCGAAGAAATAGCACGGCTGTGCAGAAGGGTATGATGCAGCAAAGGATAGGAGAATCCATGAAGTCAAAGAAAATGCTTTACTGGACCGGCGCCATTGCCGCCGCCGTAGTCCTGTTGATCATATTGATTGTAACGCTCGATAAAAACGGCAACTATGTTTCCAGGGCGCTGGCAGGAAAAACCATGGCTCTGGGCATGACGGATCGGGAGATCTGCGAGGAGTGGGGGGATGAGAACGAATCCTTCTTTCCAGCCTCGGCCAAGGGGCAGTGGTATGTGAAATATCTGGACTATCTGATTGGAAACGAATACATAGAGCTGCCAAAAGAGCTGAAAGAGGAAGATATGGAGGATTTTGCCGCCGGCGCTCTGACCTACGGGGAGGCGGCCTTCGCGGCTGAAAAGGTAGAAAAGGGACTTTCCAAGGCATTAAACATTTCTAAAAAAAAGTACGGGGATCCCATGCCCAAGGAGGAGTGGTGGCTGTTTTACGAAACCTTCCTCAAGAAGGCGGATCCGGAAGGAAAGGTTCAGAAAAAGAATCTTGTGCTCTACGGAACCCCGGCCAACGTGGAGGGAGCGGGAACCTGGACCGCCTACACAAGCGAGGGGGCCCTGGAGTTCGAGGGCCTGTCCCTGGACTCCTATATTGACCGGGAGATTCAGGTATGTGTCCGGGGAACGGACATCATCCGTGTGGAAAAAGAGATTTCAGACAAAGTCGTTTATAAGAACGCCTGGCTGGTTCCGGCAGACGGAAAGATGGAGGTCTACATTGGAGACATTATGAGAAGCTTTCCGCTGGAATCGGCGGTGAAGGAGGAGACTGGCGGCGTTCTGGCCGACGTGTCCCTCACAGGGGGAAAGATTAAGAAGCTTTCTCTGAAAAAAGATATCATCCAGGGCAAGGTACTGGCCGTCAGAGATAATGCCATTGAGATTGAGGGCTATGGAAATGTGGCTGTCGCAGATGATTTCAAGGTGTACAAGACATACGGCACGGTGCGGGAGGCCAGGAAAAAGGATATTTTAGTAGGCTACGACATCCAGAACTTCGTGGTGGAGGATAAGAGAATCTGCGCCGCCCTTCTGGTGAAGAGCTTTGACGCCAGAAATATCCGGGTGCTTCTCATGGATACAGGCTTTAAATCTATTTTTCACGATACGGTGACGCTGAAATGCCAGGTGCCCATGAAGGTAACTCTGGACGACTATGAGTTTACCGTGGAAGCCGGGGAGAAGTTTACGATTTTTGACGGAGACGAGCGCCTGAGGCGGGCTGACAGACGGTTTATTGTGGAGCCGGAGGATCCGACACAATCTATCTATGTGACGACCCTGGAGAGGGGGCAGGGCACTCCGGCCTATCAGGGCAGTCTGGAGATCAGCCAGGAGAAGGAGGGACTTCTGCTTCTCAATGATCTGGATGTGGAGGATTACCTGACAAAGGTGGTGCCCAGCGAAATGCCGTCCTCCTATGAGATGGAGGCGCTGAAGGCGCAGGCAGTCTGCGCCAGAACCTACGCGTACCGCCAGATTAAGGCCAACGCTTACAGCCGGTACGGCGCTCATGTGGATGACAGCACCAATTATCAGGTGTACAACAATACGGCTTCCAGCGAGCGGACGGACGCGGCGGTGAAGGAAACCTGCGGCCAGATGGTGTTTTACGGGGATAAGGCGGCTGAGACCTACTATTTCTCTACCTCCTGCGGACATACCACAGACGGAACGATCTGGGGAGCGGATCAGAGCGCTGTTCCGTATCTGAAGGGAGTAGCCCTGACGGATGACAGAACTGTTATGAAGGAATTGAAGGATAATGATTCCTTTGAGACATTTATCAAGGATAAGAAGGTGAAAACCTACGATTCTTCCTTCCCTATGTACCGGTGGGAGACCAAGTTTACAAACCGGGATTTGGAGAAAAAGGTGAGCGGCATTGGAGAGATTCAGGCAGTCTTCGTGACAGAGCGGGGGACAGGCGGAATCGCCAAAAAGCTTAAAATCTACGGAAGCGAGGGGGAAAAAATCGTCAGCGGCGAGAGCCAGATCAGAAGTATTCTGGGAGACGAATCCCTGGTGTATCGGAAAAACGATGGGAAAACCCAGACTGGCTGGAGCAGTATGCCCAGCGCCTACATTGCCATAGACGAGACAGCCAGAGACGAGGAAAGCGGCCTTCGGACCTTCACCGTATGGGGCGGAGGCTACGGCCACGGCGTAGGCATGAGCCAGAACGGCGCCCAGCAGATGGCCAGAGAGGGAAACGATTATAAGGATATCCTGACCTTCTTCTATGAGGGGGCCGAGGTAAGAGAAGAAGAATAGTATAATTTAAGAAGAGGAAACATTTTCCTGCTCCGCTTTAAGCAGCAGAAAATGTCTCCTCTTCTTTCTTTTTCTTTTATTTTCTGTACAGGTAGACGGGAAGGCCGTCTTCCATGATCCGGGCGGGCTCTCCTTTGATGAGCGGAAGAGCGTAGTTTAAGAATTCCGGGCTGATATTGGTGCCGTTATCTGTAATCCACTCCCTGGGGAAGGTCTTTTCCTGGTTGCAGACCTGATTGACGTCTACCAGAGAACAGGAAAGGCGGTATTCTGCGCTGTCTTCTCTGACGAAAGCTACCATCATGCCGGTGGATCCGTTTAAGGCAGCCTGAACGCCTGCGGAGCCTGCCATGGCGGCTTCCTCGATATCTGCTGCCGAGACAGTCATGCCGGAGCAGCGCTGGCATACGTTCAGTTCCACGGAACGCACCTTTACATGAAGCTGCTGGCGGACGAAATTCTCCAGAATTTTTCCACAGCCAGTCAGCATTTTATGGCCGAAGGTATCGATCTGGGCCTCGTTGGAGTATTCGCAGATAAAGGTTCCGCTGGCGTCGGAGATTCCCTCGGACACGCAGACAACTACGTTTGGATTTTTCTTAAAAGCGGCTTCCAGATCTGCGGCAAACTGCTCCAGGGAAAAGTCGGATTCCGGCAGATAGATGAGAAGGGGATTGTCGTTCTCATGCTTTCTGGCCAGGACGCCTGCGGCGGTGAGCCATCCGGCGTGGCGGCCCATCAGCTCTATGATAGTGACGGATTTCTGCTGGTAGACAGACGCGTCCAGCGCGATTTCACGGACCATGGAAGCTGCATACTTGGCAGCGCTTCCAAAGCCGGGCGTGTGATCCGTCATAATTAAATCGTTGTCAATGGTTTTCGGCACGCCGATGACGCGGATACCGCTTTTTACAGCCGCAGCGTAGCGGGACAGCTTGCTTACGGTATCCATGGAGTCGTTGCCGCCAATGTAGAAAAAGTATCCGATATTTAAGGCTTCAAATTTTCTGAACAGAGTCCGGTACACCTCCGAATTTAAGTCCTCCGGCAGCTTAAAACGGCAGGAACCCAGATAGGCGGCGGGAGTCAGCTTTAAAAGCTCCAGTTCCCGGCTTCCAAGAGTGTGGGACAAATCCAGGTAATGATCGGCCAGGAATCCCTCGATTCCATTCACCATGCCGTAGATCGTATCGATCTCCTCATCATGCTTCAGACTTTCTGTGATGACTCCGTAAAGACTTGCGTTAATTACTGCAGTAGGACCTCCGGACTGTCCTACAAGTACGTTTTTCTTCATTGTAACAGCTCTCTCCTTTATGTTTTCTGGCAGATGCCCGTAAATGAATCCCGCGGACGGCAGCCGCACTTATTTTATAATAGGAAGCCGGATATTTCAACCGTTTCCCTGTATTTCAGAAGGAGTTTGGGAGAAAAGGGAAGAAATTCCGATCGGGAAATGAAAAATTTGTGTAAAACAAACAGGAAAAAATATCACAAACTTTTGACAAAAGCAGTATTTTAGATTTTACAAACCAAGAGCTATACTATAGCTGTTCCCGAGGGAACGAAAGAAAACAGAGAGCTGTTAAGATGCAGCCGAGCGAAAACGGAAAAAACGCACAGAGACCTGGACGGGTCCGCGAGAGAAGAGGAGAATAAAATTATGAAAAAAATGATTGCGCTTATGACAGCAGGAGCTATGGCAGTGAGCATGACAGCATGTGCAGGTTCCGACACAAAGGAGACGACAAAAACAGCCGGTACAGAGGCTGGCACCAATACAGAGGCAGACACAGAAGCTGCTGAGGCAGACGAGGATCTGACGGGAACCATCACAGCGGCAGGTTCCTCCGCATTAAAGCCGTTAGTAGACGATGCGGCAGATATGTTCGCAGAGAAATATCCGAACATTGCCATCACCATCGACGCAGGCGGATCCGGAGAGGGCTTAAAGCAGGTGTCCGAGGGAACGGTTAACATTGGAAATTCCGACGTTCCGGCGGAGGACAAGCTGGAGCCGGAGCAGGCGGCAGAGCTGGTAGATCACCAGGTATGCGTCGTTACCATGGCGCCAATCATAAACAACGACGTCTACGAGGCAGGCGTGACAGACCTGACAAAGGAACAGTTAATCAGCATTTTTACAGGGGAGACAAAGAACTGGAGCGAGGTCGGCGGACCGGACGAGGAGATTGTGCTTGTGACACGCCCCACATCCTCCGGTACGAGAGCAACTTTCCAGAAATACGCTCTGGACGGCCAGGAGGAGGCTTCCAACGCAGCTATGGAGACAGACGATTCCGGAGTTCTTCTCCAGAATGTAAAGGACACAGAGGGAGCAATCGGATACGTTGCCTTATCTTACCTGACAGGAGACGCGGGAGTGTCTACTCTGGCAATCGACGGAGTGGAGCCGACTCTGGAAAATACATACAGCGGAGATTATCCGGTATGGACCTATGAGCATATGTACACAAAGGGCGAGCCGGATGAGGTGACAAAGACATTTATCGACTACATTATGTCTGACGAGTACGGCGAGCAGATGGAGACATTAGGCTACGGCGTATCCTCTAAAATGACAGTAACCGAGCACTAAGAGAGAAAGCGCCAGCTTTTGCAGCAGATAAGGATAAAGGGGGAGAGCCGGGGAGCGTCCTTTGGCTTCCCCCTTTTTGAGAGCTTCTGTTCTGAGACTGCTGAGCGGGCCAGGAGGATATATGGATAGGACAAAAGGAAAAAACATGTTTGCCAAGGAATATTTCTGGCGGGATCTGATGACGGCCTGCGGTTTATTTGTGATTGTCCTCACAATCGGAATCGGAGGATTCCTGGTATACAAGGGTTCCGCTACGTTTTTAACCTACGGCCATTCCCTCTGGGAGTTCTTAGGCTCCGCAGAGTGGTCTCCGGCTGACAATTCAGAAGGCGGAGGAATGGTCGGAGCGCTGATTTTTGTGACAGGCTCTCTGTGTACCTGCGGCCTGGCCCTTTTAATCGCAGCTCCCTTTTCGCTGGGATCCGCCATTTTTATCACAGATATTTCGCCCAGGTTCGGAGAAAAGTTTTACCGCCCGGTTGTGGAGATTTTTGCAGGAATCCCCTCGGTTGTATATGGATGGGTAGGTCTTACCGTGCTGGTTCCGGCTATTAAAACGGTGTTCGGCCGGCAGGTGGGCCACTCGATTCTGGCGGCGGGAATCGTGCTGGCGGTAATGATTTTCCCAACCATCACTACGGTAGCTGCAGACGCGCTGAAGGCGGTTCCTAAGGAGTGCCGCATGGCGGCCTACGGCCTGGGCTCTACCAGATGGCAGACGATTTATAAGATCGTGGTTCCGGCAGCGGCTCCCGGCATTATTTCAGGCATTATTCTGGGACTTGCCAGAGCATTCGGAGAGGCTCTGGCGGTAGCCATGGTAATCGGACAGACCACGGCTCTTCCAACCAGTATTTTTTCAACTACAAAGACGCTCACCACAGAGATAGCGGCCCAGATGGGAAACGCGATGGAGGGAGGAGAGATGAAATCCGCCCTCTGGTCCATGGCTCTGCTTTTGTTTCTCATTTCTCTGCTGTTCATTTTCCTGATTCACCGTGTCTCTGCGGCGCGGACAGAGGATGACGGCAGAAAAACTGCCGGAAAGGGAGGAAAATAAGTATGGCGGAAAAGAGAATTGCCCGCGCCAGAAATATAGACGCTTTTATGACAGCGGTTTTTTATGCCATTGCCATTTTTTTCTTCACGCTGCTGGCGGCGTTTGCGGGAAAGGTGATTATTGGAGGACTGATGGGGGCCACGCCGGAGATGTTCCGGTTTGCCAGAAAGGGAAGCATTGGAAATCAGCTGTTTAACACGGTATATCTTGTATTTATTTCCCTTGCCGTGTCTGTTCCCCTGGGAGTCTGCGCAGGTATTTACCTGGCTATGTACGCCAAGGAAGGACCTGTGACAAAGTTTTTGAGAATGTGTATTGAAACCCTGTCGTCCCTGCCGTCCATCGTGGTGGGACTGTTCGGATACCTGGTATTTCTTGTTTTCTTCGGAATGGGAAAGAGCCTGATGGCGGGAGCTCTGTCCGTGTCGATTCTGACGCTTCCTCTGATTACCACCACCACGGAGGACGCTCTGAAAGGACTTCCGGCGGGATATTACCACGCCAGCCTGGGACTGGGAGCCACCAGATGGCAGAGTATTTTTCATGTGCTTCTGCCGGCCTGTCTGCCGAGAATTATGACGGGCGTTATCCTGGCGGCTGGCAGAGGCTTCGGAGAGGCGGCGGCTCTTCTCTACACCACAGGATCTGGTACCTCATTAAAGTGGGGCAACTGGAATCTGTCTGCGCCCACCTGTCCCTTAAACCCCTTCCGCCCGGCGGAAACTCTGTCTATCCAGATCTGGAATCTCCAGGTAAACGGACAGGACAGGGCCCTGGCCAACTGCGCCTCCGCCGTGCTGATGCTGTTAGTGCTGGCGTTCAGCATTGGCGCCAATGTGTGGAGCAGCAGGCTGAAAAAGAAGCACGCGGGAGAGTAGGGCCTGCGCAGGAAATATCATTCATAAGCGGGAAAATAAACGCAGATCACAGTACATGGAAAGGAAATAAGCATGGGAGAAGCGACGGTAAAATTTGATATCTCAGAGCTGAATCTCCACTACGGAGAGTTCCACGCCCTGAAAAATATAAATATGAAGATAGATGCAAACCAGATCACAGCCTTTATCGGGCCGTCCGGCTGCGGAAAATCTACTTTTTTAAAAACGCTCAACCGGATGAACGACATGGTGGAGAACGTAAAAATCGACGGAACGGTCCGCTTGGACGGAACCGATATTTTTAAGGAGATGGACGCCATCACGCTGCGCCACAGAGTGGGAATGGTATTCCAGCAGCCCAATCCGTTTCCGAAAAGCATTTACGACAACGTGGCCTACGGGCCGAGGATCTTCGGAATCAAGAAGAAGGAGCAGCTGGATGAGATTGTGGAGCGGAGCCTCCGCCAGGCGGCTATCTGGGACGAATTAAAGGATCGCCTCCACAAGAGCGCCATGGGGCTGTCCGGGGGACAGCAGCAGAGGCTGTGCATTGCCAGAACTCTGGCCGTAGAGCCTGAGGTTATTCTGATGGACGAGCCCACCTCCGCCCTGGATCCGATTTCTACCTCCAAGATCGAGGATCTGGCTATGGAGCTGAAAGAAAAGTACACGATTATTATTGTCACCCACAATATGCAGCAGGCTGCCAGAATCTCCGATCAGACCGCCTTCTTCCTGCTTGGAGAGTGCGTGGAATTCGGCGACACCGGGGAAATGTTCGCCATGCCGAAGGACAAGCGGACAGAGGATTATATTACAGGGAGGTTTGGTTGATGAGAACGAATTTCGACAGACAGTTAAACGATTTGGAAAAACAGCTGATCAAGATGGGCGGACTGTGCGAGGAGGCCATCTCCTTATCTGCCAGAGCGCTTGGCGGAGAGGGCAGCGCGGAGCTTGCGAAGCAGGTGCACCGGCTTGAGGACGAGATCAACAACATGGAGCGGGAGATAGAAAACAGCTGCATGACGCTGCTTCTGCGCCAGCAGCCCATTGCCCACGATCTGAGAAACGTATCGGCGGCTCTTCGGATGATCGCAGACCTGGAGCGAATTGGAGATCAGGCGGACGATATCGCAGAACTGGTGCCGAGGATTGCCGGAAGCGGACTTCAGAGCAAGGTTCATATTAACCAGATGGCCATGGCCGCCGTTTCCATGGTTATGAACAGTGTGGAGGCCTTCGTAAAAGAGGATCTGGCTCTGGCCAGAAAGGTGCAGGCAGATGACGATGAGGTAGACCGCCTGTTTGACTGTGTCAAAGAGGAACTGATGAAGCTGATTGAGGAGAAGGGAATCGGAGCGGAGGAAGCTTTGGACTTTCTGATGGCCGCCAAATATCTGGAACGGATTGGCGATCACGCGGTCAATGTGGCGGAGTGGGTGGAGTATTCCATTACCGGAAACCATAAAATGGGGGAAACGCCCCAGATATAATTTGATTCAGCCGGCGGGCAGCGGTTCACACAAGGATCGCTGCTCGTTTTCTGCGTGAAATACAGACAAGAAAGAATTCTGCTCAGCAGAATAATACCGCACCGCCGCAGTGCGATTCCTGCGGAGCATTTTTTACTTCATAGGACGCTTTTTCCTATGAAATAAAAAAATACCCCGCCTGCTGCACAAGGCTAACAAGCGAGGTATTAAAAAGGGGAGGATAAGTATTCAAAACTTTCTCTTTTGTTGATATTACTATTATGGACAAAAAGAGAGAGGATATACAGGAAAGATAAATTTTTATGATCGTTCCAGATCTTCCCCTATTGTAAAACTGTATTGGCAAAGCGAAATTCATTGCAAAATGTCAGGACTTGTTATATACTGATAGGGAACTTTCCCATATCCAGGGCGCTTGCAGCCAGGAGGCGGGAATGGTTGATTAGAAAAAGAATGGAGCGGTTATTATGACATTACTGGAGAACTGGAGAAACCTCGCATACGGCGACGGACTCGACGATAAAAAAAGAGAAGAACTGTGGTCCGGATACTTTGCGATTGAGAAGGGCATTTACGAGCAGATTCTTTCCAACCCTGCAGAAGTGGTAGAGGGAACCGTGAAGGAGCTGGCTGAGAAGTACGGCACAGAAGTTCTGATTATGACAGGTTTCTTAGACGGAATCAACGAGAGCTTAAAGGGCTATGAGAATCAGATCGAGACTATGGATGAGAACACGGTAGTAAAGATTGAGATCGACCCGGAGAAGCTCTACTGGAATATGGTTGAGGCTAAGGCAGAGTGGCTGTACAGCCTTCCGCAGTGGGATGCGATTCTGACTCCTGAGAAGAGAAAAGAGCTTTACAGAGATCAGAAGGCTTCCGGTACTGTACGCAACGAGCAGAAGGTTTACCCGAACGATCCATGTCCATGCGGCAGCGGAAAGAAGTACAAGAAGTGCTGCGGAAAGAATAAATAAAAGAATAAATAATAGGAAAAAGCACAGACGCTGTGATATCAGCTGCGCCTGTGCTTTTTCTTTTTTTTGGCTCTTCTTCTGGAAAGAGGAGGCCGGTCTCCGTCTGCAATCCCTGGATTCTGCGCTCTTAAACTCTCTTCCAGCTCTCTGGCGGCCTCATAGGAGGGACAGGAAAAGCGGAAGCGCTTTCCGTCGGAGGCCGCCGCGTAGAAGAGAACGGCGGAGTGGGATTTTCTGACAGCCGTCCAGACAATCTGCTCTGTGGGAATCAGGCGTGTCCCGGCTCCGTCGAGAAACAGAAGCAGGGAGGAGGACAGAAGAAGTTTTCCGGCCCGCTTGACTTTGCTGGCAGAGGAGAGAGCGGTCTCCGTCTGCTGGAGAGCCTGGCAGGCCTCCTCTCTGTCTGCCATGTACCGGAACGCTGGGGAGGCCAGCGGAAAGGCCAGACAGAACAGAGACCAGAACAGCTCGGCCAGTCCGCAGGCCAGACAGAGATTGGCTGCCATTCTTCCTATGAAATTCAGGTAGAAGGCTGAGGGAAGGGCGGAAACCGCATAGACGGAAGTTACCTCTTCAAGAGAGCTGGCCTTCCATCCAAGAGCTGACGCCATCGTTTCCAGAAGAGCCTGATATTCAGAAGCTTTCAGCTCGATCAGCCGCCCATGGATATCCAGGCTTTCAATGGAGGGAGCGGGAAGCTCTCCGTTTTTTGCGTCTAACAGGTAGAACTGGCAGAAGCCGTCCACCAGGGTGTAGTAGTAATGGCCGCTTACCGAACCATTGACATAATAGTCCAGTCCGGCATACTGCAGATCCTCGGCCCTGACGCGGACGCAGGGGAGAAGCTTATTGTAGAAATTTTCATATCGGCTTTTGTAGTTTACAGGCCGCTGCCGGAAAATATTGTCCCTGGGAGTCAGGGAGAGAACAAACAGAGAGGCGGCTATGACCAGAAGCGGCAGAATCAGTCTCCGGATCAGATCCCGCCGTATATCTGCAATAATAAAGCTGTTTTTCATAAATCAAATCTTCCAATCTTAACGTCCCTGTGGGAGACGCTGTTTCCTGCCGTCAGCAGACTTTTTGCACGCCAGCAGACAGCACCATAAGTATACGCAAAAAAACTCCAATAATCAATAACCGGTTGCTTTTCACATGAAATATTGTTATGATTTAATACGAAAAAGCTACAATGTTATGAGCAGGAGGAACACTTTGGAATCATATACCAGCTTTGCGGCAGTTTACGATATGTTTATGGATAATATTCCCTATGAGGAGTGGGCGTCCTATGTGATTTCGCTTCTCAGGGAGGAGGGGATTGACGACGGCCTGGTTCTGGATCTGGGATGCGGAACCGGAAGCCTGACTGAGATTCTGGCCAGAGAGGGCTACGACATGACGGGAATCGATCTGTCGCCGGACATGCTCCAGATTGCCATGGAGAAGCGGATGGAATCTGGCCGGGATATTCTTTACCTGAATCAGGATATGAGGGAGTTTGAGCTCTATGGGACGGTGAGAGCCATTGTCAGCATCTGCGACTCCATGAATTATCTGCTGGAGAAGGAGGATCTGGTGCAGACGCTTCGGCTGGCCAACAACTACCTGGATCCAGGCGGCGTTTTTATTTTCGACCTGAATACAGAGCACAAGTACAGAGATATTCTGGGACAGTGTACCATCGCCGAGGACAGGGAAGAGAGCAGTTTTATCTGGGATAATAATTTCGACGAGGAGACGGGGATCAACGAGTACAATCTGAGTCTTTTCATCCAGGAGGAGGAAGACCTCTATCGAAAATACCAGGAAACCCATTATCAGAAGGCCTACAGCCTGGACGAGGTGAGAGCCGCTGTGGAGGAGGCAGGGATGGAGCTTGCAGCCGTCTACGACGCTTTTACCAGAAACGCTCCGTCAGAGGACAGCGAGCGCGTCTATGTGATCGCCAGAGAGAAGGGCAAGCATCGAAAATAGGACAGCAGAAAGGAAGAGAAAGCAATGACAGATTATATGGTAAGAGCTACGGCGGCAGAGGGGCAGATCCGCGCCTTTGCAGCCACCTCCAGAGAGACGGTTGAGACAGCCAGGAAAAATCACAATACAAGCCCGGTAGCTACGGCGGCTCTGGGAAGACTTTTGACAGCCGGAGCGATGATGGGCAGCATGATGAAGGGGGAGAAGGACCTTTTAACTCTGCGGATTGAGGGAGACGGCCCTATCGGAGGCCTTACTGTGACGGCGGACGCCTCCGGAAATGTGAAGGGCTATGCGTTCCATCCGGAAGTAATGCTGCCTCCCAACGCCCAGGGAAAGCTGGACGTAGGCGGCGCCCTGGGAATCGGCGTGTTAAGCGTAATCCGCGATATTGGCCTGAAGGAGCCGTATGTAGGCCAGACCATTCTGGTCAGCGGAGAGATTGCGGAGGATCTGACCTACTACTATGCTACTTCGGAGCAGACGCCTTCCTCAGTCGCTCTGGGCGTTCTGATGAATAAGGACAACACGGTACGCCAGGCAGGCGGATTTATCATCCAGCTGCTTCCGGGCGCTTCCGATGACATGATTGACAGGCTGGAGGAAAAGCTGAAGGAGATTAAGCCCGTCACAGCTCTGTTAGACGAGGGGAAGACTCCGGAACAGATTTTAGATCATATATTAGGAGAGTTTGGCCTGGAAATTCTTGATAAGACGCCAGTGAATTTCTACTGCAACTGCGATAAGAAGCGGGTGGAGAAGGCGCTTATCAGCATTGGAAAGAAAGAGCTTCAGGACATGATTGACGAGGGAAAAGAGATTGAGGTCAACTGCCATTTCTGCAACCGCAATTATGCCTTTTCCGTGGAGAAACTGAAAGAAATGTTAAATAAAGCGGCCCGTTAAGGCGCCGCAGCCATCAAAAAAAGGACTATCAGCGGAAACTGACAGTCCTTTTTTTAATCATCTACTTAATTCAAATATAGCTTATTCACAAAATATAGGTGTAAATATATAGATTGGAAACAGGTACACTGGAAAGAGGTATAATGATTAGAGCTTAGTTACATTAGTAGCCTGTGGTCCCTTGGCTCCGTTGACTACCTCGAACTCTACCTGAGCGCCCTCGTCAAGGGATTTGAAACCGTCCATGTTCAGACCGGAATAGTGAACGAAAACGTCGTTGCCTTCCTCGTCACAGATAAATCCGTAGCCCTTCTGGTTATTGAACCACTTTACTGTACCTTTGTGCATAATAAACCTCCAAGAAAATGAAAAATGTTAAGGCTTGACTATTAAAAGCCTGCCTCAAGAATATCATAGTTTGAAAGGGGTGTCAAATCATTTCGGAATCTGGCCAAAAAAAATCAAAACAAATTTCAGCTGGAATTGGCATTTGCGCCGGGAAGGCAAATGTGTTAGAATTATCTGTAGTTTTCCGGCCTGGAATCGTCTGGTGAAAGGACGTCCCGGCCAGAGGTTAAGGATGAAGAAGGAGGATGAGGGGAATGAGCCTGCACAATGCAGTCGGCCATTTTCGGACCATTACAAAACATAAAATGATGGTGATGGAAAACTGTTTCCGGGTAGGACTTTACAGACAGGGGTTGCTTCACGATCTGTCGAAGTATTCCTGGGAGGAGTTTCGAACCGGCGTCAGGTACTATCAGGGGACGAGAAGTCCCAATGCGGCGGAAAAGGAGGTTCTGGGATATTCTGCCGCCTGGCTTCACCACAAGGGAAGAAATAAGCACCACTTTGAATACTGGATCGACTTTGCGCCTGATAAGGCCAGAGGCCTGATAGGAAATAAAATGCCGCTCAAATATGTGGTTGAGATGGTGATGGATCGAATCGCCGCCTCCAAGGTCTACAAGGGAAAGGATTACACAGACGCTTCCCCCTGGGAATATTATGCCAGGGGAAAGGATTATCTGGTGATGCATCCGGAGACGCGGGCCCTTTTGGAACGGCTTCTCCTGATGTTAAAAAAGCATGGAGAGAGGAAAACATTTGCCTATATCCGCCACCTGCTGCGGCAGGGCAGCTATTAAAACGAGCTTCAGGAGCTGGGGAGGCCCAGCCAATCCAGAACAGCCCTCAGATACTGAAGAGACAGCTTCGTATCCGGCTCTCTGCCGGAATCTGAGAGCCTGGAGGGGCACAGTCTGTCTAACAGCTCTGGACTGCAGGGCACATAGGTGAGACGGTCAGAGTAGTCCTTTTTGACATATTCTGAAAAGATGGGAGCGGGCTGAGGCAGGAAGCTTCCCGCTGTTTTGGTATAGCAGGTTTTGGCTGTGGCCCTTTTTCTGGCGGACCGTTCCACATATTCTCCGACGCTTTTATGGACGGCGGTATCCTCATAGATTAAGTAGTAATAATCCTTATAATTTGGATAGAACCGTTTCATTTCTCCGCAGAACAGAGGAAGGCTCAGGCACAGGCGGTTTCCCTCCGCTTCCAGGGAAAAGGGAGGGACTTCTGCCGCTATGGGAGAGGGGAGAACGACCGGGCTTTCATAAAGCAGACGGATCAGAGGCTCCTCTGTTCCGAAGGCGTCAGTGACAAACGCTTCCTTCCAGCCGGCAGGCATAGCGGGCAGCCGGAAGAAATCGGGATAGGAGAGGATGGGCAGAACGGCTGGCATTCCTTTCAGATCCTCTTCGTTGTGGAGCATCAGAAGATGGTACAGATTCTGATTTTGGGAAACCAGATAATTTTCATACACCGCAATGAGCTGCCCGCCGGAAAAACGATCCTCCCTGCTGATGCCCAGAAACCGTTCCACGGTTTTCTGCTTCAGATTCTCAAGGCCCAGAAGTTTTTTAAAGGGCTTTATTTTTTTGTAGATATCAAAGCTGGCCATATGGGAAAAGCCGCAGTCAAGGCCCAGGAAGGCGCACCGCTTTTGGAGGTAAGGAATGTCGAAGCTGTCCCCGTTAAAGTGAACCAGACAGGAGAAGTCCTTCGTATATTCAAAGAAGGAGAGGAGCAGCTGGCGTTCGCTGTCCTCTGTGTCGGCAAACCACTGAATCATCCGCCATTCATTCTTCCTGTAAAAGACGCATCCGATCAGGTAGAGTCTTGAATGTTCTGCGGACAGCCCCGTTGTCTCGATATCGAAAAAGAGAAGCTGATCCGGCGTGCCAATGCGGGAGAGTGGGTAAGATTCCGGCAGCTCCAGACGTTTTTCTATGGTAATCACAGCAGGTTCCTCCTTGTAGTATTTCTGTTATTATATGACAAAAAAGGGCGGGTTTACAAGGGAAATCTGAACGGGGAGAATATTTGTTCGATTAATTTTCTTGCATTGGCACAGGCCGTATGGTATGATAGGCTGAGATAAAAGGAGAGAAAAAAGTGATTTCATATATTAAAGGAACTCTGGCAGAGAAGATGGAAGGAGCGGCGGTAGTGGAAGCCGGATCCATCGGATACAGAATTTTTATGCCTGCCTCCGCTCTGGAGCTTTTAGGGGCGGTGGGGGATGAAGTGGTGGTTTACACTTATTTTCAGGTGCGCGAGGACGCTATGAGCCTGTACGGATTTCTGAGCCGCCAGGACAGAGAGATGTTTAAGCAGCTGATTGGCGTGAACGGCATCGGCCCTAAGGCGGCCCTGGGGCTTTTAGGCACGTTGAGGCCTGACGATCTGCGGCTTGCCATTCTCACTGGGGACGCCAAGGCGATTTCCAGGGCGCCTGGCATCGGTGCGAAGACGGCGCAGAGGATTATCCTGGATCTGAAGGACAAGGTGAGCGCACAGGAGATGCTGTCTTCCCTTGCCGGTCCGGCAGAGACAGCCGCCGGGCGCGCTTCCCAGGAGGCGTCCGCCTTCAGTGCAGAGGCGGCCAGGGAGGCTGTGGACGCTCTGGTGGCCCTTGGATATTCTAATCTGGAAGCTTCCCGGGCAGTGAAGCAGGTGGAACTTACGGAGGATATGGATGCGGAGGCTGTTCTGAAGGCCTCCCTGAAATTTCTGGCATTTATGTAGCCGGAAAATGCAGGGATACGCAGCGCGGATCAGCCGCTGCCAGGAAATCAGAACGTGAAATAAGTGGAGACGAAGGAAGCAGATATGAGCAGAAGGATTATAACAACCGATGTGACGGAAGAGGACAAGAAAATAGAGACCAGCCTGAGGCCGCAGCTTCTGGGGGAGTACATAGGCCAGGAGCGGATCAAGGGCACGCTGAAAATCTTTATCGACGCCGCCAAATCCAGAAACGAGCCGTTAGATCACGTGCTGTTTTACGGGCCGCCGGGACTGGGAAAGACGACGCTCTGCGGCATTATTGCCAATGAGATGGGCGTCCATATGAAAGTGACCTCCGGTCCGGCCATTGAAAAGCCGGGAGAGATTGCTGCTATTTTAAACGGCCTGTCGGAGGGGGACGTGCTTTTTGTGGATGAGATCCACCGCCTGAACCGCCAGGTGGAGGAGGTGCTCTATCCGGCGATGGAGGACTACGCCATTGATATTATGCTGGGGAAGGATTCCAGCGCCCGCTCTATCCGTCTGGAGCTTCCGAAGTTTACGCTGGTAGGGGCGACCACCAGGGCGGGGCTTTTGACCGCTCCCCTGCGAGACAGGTTTGGAATCATCCAGAAGATGGATTTTTATACGCCTCAGGAGCTGAAGGATATTGTCATGCGGTCCGCCCAGGTGATGCAGGTGGCCATTGAGGAGGAGGGAGCCTTCGAGATTGCCAGACGATCCAGGGGAACGCCAAGGCTTGCCAACCGCCTTTTAAAGCGGGTGCGGGATTTCGCCCAGGTGAAGTACGACGGGGTGATTACGAAAGCGGTGGCTGATTTTGCCCTGGATATCCTGGATGTGGATAAGCTGGGCCTGGACAATAACGACAGGGCCATTTTAAACGCTCTGATCCAGAAGTTTTCCGGCGGTCCGGTGGGCCTGGAGACGCTGGCGGCCTGCCTGGGAGAAGACGCGGGAACGCTGGAGGACGTCTATGAGCCCTATCTTCTGATGAACGGACTGATTAACAGGACTCCCAGAGGAAGAGTCGCCACGGAGGCGGCTTACCGCCATCTGGGCATTTCCATGAATCCTGCGGGAGACAGGCCTTAGAAAAACAGGGAATCCAAAGAAAATCATTGTTTTTATAGAAAATTCAGGTATAATGAAGATGACGTTCTATGTCTGAAAACGAGAAGGATAAGAAAACGAAAGCGGAGAAAACCATGGATTCCAAAAATTATACAGATGTTTTAATTAACGGAAAAATTTACACATTAGGCGGCGCGGAGGAGGAGAGCTACCTCCAGCAGGTAGCCAGTTATATCAATGAAAAGATGTCAGGGCTTCAGCGCCAGCCGGGTTTCCAGCGTCAGAGCGACGATTATAAGTCTGTGATGACATATTTAAACCTGGCGGACGATTACTTCAAGGAGAGACAGTATGCGGCCCGGCTGGAAAATGAAAATCAGAACCTGGAGAAGGAGACCTACAGCCTGAAGCACGAGCTGGTGAGCACGCAGATGAAGCTGGAGGCTCTCCACAGGGAGACAGAGGAGCTGAGACGGCAGATGAAGGAGCTGATGCTTCGGATTCCGGAAAGAGAAGAGGCTTTGGCGGTGTCTGAGACTGCGCGGGAGGCAGAACTGGAGCAGAGCGGGGCTCAGAACTCCTTAGAAGGATAGTGAAACAGCGGCGAAAGGCTGATGTGCGTGGCGCGCATCAGCCTTTTAAAAGTAAAATGAGAGGGATGGAAATGAACAGCCAGAACAGAAAACAGGAACAGGAGAAACGGTGGCAGGCCGCGGTGAAAAGAGGCGCGGAGATTCTGGCGCCAGCCGGATCCTTTGAGAGCATGAAGGCGGCTGTGGCGGCTGGAGCGGACGCCGTCTATATCGGCGGGAATAAATTCGGCGCCAGGGCCTATGCGGACAATCTGGACGAGGACAGGATGAAGGAGGCCATTGATTATGCCCACCTCCACGGCTGCAGAATTTATATGACAGTGAATACCCTGGTAAAGGAGCGGGAGATGAAGGAGCTTTACAGCTATCTGCTCCCTTACTACGAGCAGGGGCTGGACGCGGTGATTGTCCAGGATATGGGAGTATTCTCCTTTGTAAAACGGCATTTTCCGGATCTGGACGTTCACGCCAGCACCCAGATGACAGTGACGGGAGCGCCGGGAGCGGCCCTGATCGGCAGAATGGGAGCGTCCAGGATTGTGACGGCCAGAGAGCTTTCCCTGGAGGAGATAGAGGAGATATACAGGGAGACAGGGGCTGAGATTGAAAGCTTTGTCCATGGAGCGCTCTGCTACTGCTATTCCGGCCAGTGTCTGTTCAGCAGCCTCATCGGAGGCAGAAGCGGAAACAGGGGCCGGTGCGCCCAGACCTGCCGCCTGCCGTTTTCTGTCAGAAGAGGGAAGGAGCTTCTGAATGGAAAAAACGAAAAATATGTGCTGAGCCTCAAGGACCTGTGCAGTCTTGACATTCTGCCGGATATTCTGGAGGCTGGGGTATTTTCGCTGAAAATCGAGGGCAGAATGAAAAGTCCCCGCTACACGGCAGGCGTGGTGTCCATTTACAGAAAATATGTGGACCAGTACATGAAATATGGACGAAAGGGATATCAGGTGGATCCGGCAGATCGAAAGACACTGCTTGACCTGTTTGACCGGGGAGGCCAGACGGAGGGCTATTACAGGGAGCACAATGGCAGAGATATGGTGGTTCTGAAGGAAAAGCCGGCCTTTCGGGAGGAAAACCGGCCGCTGTACGATTATCTGGATAAAACCTATGTAAACGCATCTCTCCAGGAACCGGTTCTGGGATGGGCCAGAGCTGCAGAGGGAGAGGAACTGAGGCTGAAGCTCCAGACGGACAGTTTTGGAAGCACCATAGAGGCGGAGGTTTCCGGCGGTCCTGTCCAGACGGCAAAAAATCAGCCCATGGCGGCGGAGCGCATAGAAAAGCAGCTGAATAAGACGGGAAATACGCCGTTTTATTTTCAGTCCCTGCAGGTGGAGACAGAGGGAAACTGCTTCATTCCGGTGCAGGAGCTGAACGAACTGAGAAGAAACGCCTTTGAAAAGCTGGAAACGCAGATTCTAAGCCAATTCAGAAGACAGGAACCGTCTGGACATGAGAACGGCGAAGGAGACGGGAAAAAGGCGCAGGAGGGAAAACTTCAGAAGAGGGAAATTTCGGAGAACGGCACAGAAGGAGAGAAGAAGGGCAGAGAACAGGCGGTTCTTCACGTATCGCTGGAGGAGCCGGAAGGACTTGAAACGGTTCTCTCGTTCCGGCAGGCGGCCGTTATTTCCATCGACGCGGCCGGATTTCCGGCTGAGAGCTGGAAGCAGACGGTTTTAAACTGCCATGAGAGGGGAAAGGAGTGCCTTCTTTTGCTGCCGCACATTTACAGGGCGGAGGCAAAGCGGTATTTTGACGCCCATCTGAGGGAGCTTTCCGAGGCCGGCTTTGACGGGGCTGTAATCCGGGCCTGGGAGGAAGCGGAACTGATTGCCAGATGGAGACGGGAAGGCGTGTTTTTCCCGAAAATCACAGTCTTTGATCATGGACTGTACAGCTTTAACAGCCTCTCGGAAGAGTGGATGGAGCAGATGCTTCCAGGAGAGACGATCCGGTTTACAGCGCCTCTTGAATTAAACAGCAGAGAGCTGGAGGAGAAGGGAATCCGCGGGGAAGAGCTGATGGTCTATGGGAATATTCCTATGATGGTGACGGCCCAGTGTCTGAAAAAGACGCTGGAAGGCTGTACGGGAAGGCCGGAGCTTCTGTGGATGAAGGATCGGAAGGGCAAGGACTTCCCGGTGAAGAACCACTGCCGGTTCTGCTACAATACGATTTATAATTCCAGTCCTCTGTCGCTTCTGGCAGACAGAAGTCTCATTGAAAGACTGGGGCCGTCTGTTCTCAGGCTTTCCTTTACCACCGAACAGCCGGAGCGGATCCGGGAGGTATTGAAGGCCTTTTCAGAGGAATTTATCTCCGGAACAGAGAAAGGCGGGGCGCCGGAACTGTCAGGCGAGTTTACAAGAGGCCATTTTAAGCGCGGAGCGGAGTAGGTGAGACATTATGGCGAATCTGATTACGAACGTATCCAAGTATCTGATGATACTTTTAATTGCGATTTACACCTATTACAATTTCCGGTTTTTCGGAATCAGGGACGAGTGGGGGAAACGGCGTCTGTGCCGTCTCCAGAACGTGGTGATGGTGTTAATCCACACTCTTGCGTACCTTATTATTTACCTGCGCACAGAGGATGAAAAGACGCTGATGTTTTTTGGAGCGCAGCTTTTGTTTTTCTTTCTGTATATGGGGCTGTACCGGCTGTTTTACAGGAATCTGTCCAGACTTCTTTTAAACAATGCCTGTATGCTTCTGTCTACCAGCTTTATTATTCTGACCAGGATTTCCATGGACCGGGCGGTAAGGCAGTTTGCCATTGTGGCGGGG
>ERZ779870.165-NODE-165-length-79286-cov-19.3189_pt1 | contig 79286 bp, 92 predicted proteins | sample MGYA00511247_ERZ779870 | MGnify/ENA primary metagenome ERZ779870 (study PRJEB29588, sample SAMEA2149068) | human gut metagenome | biome: human gut; feature: human-associated habitat; material: faeces | place: Denmark | collected 2008/2010 ...
AGGTTTAGGGAAAACGGTTGTGGCTTGGTTGTTCAGTATGTGGTTTTGAAGGTATATGTGAAAATATCAATGCGCGAGTGGCTCAGTGGTGGAGCACCACCTTGCCAAGGTGGGGGCCGCGGGTTCGAATCCCGTCTCGCGCTTTTAATTTTGCCCGGTTTTACCGGGCTTTTTTCGTGTCATGTTGCATTTCGTGTTGCATGGCATTTTCTAAAACCTTATACCAGCCATCCGGATTGCGTTCTTTAAAGAGTTTTATGAGCTCTTCCGGTGATAGATTTTCTTTATCAGTTGCAGAGGCCTTCTCCGAATTTACAATGCTTTCAAAGTAGTTATCTATGGTATTGTCAACGCGCACACGCTCATCTGAGAAAGTCTGTGTATAGATCCTTTTCATTACCTCATCAGTTTTCCATCCACCGCGCTCTTGAGCATATTTGTCCGGAATCCTGAGCAGAGCCATAACAGAGGCGTTAAGATGCCGAAGGTCATGGAATGTGATGGGGGACATCCCATTATCATGCTGAAGTTTAATCCAGCGGTGATACAGCGCTCTGCCGCTCATCGGTACAAGTACATCACCATCTATCTGGTCGATTAGGTTCTGTATGTATGGCGGGATCTGTAAGCGGCGGTTACGTGTTGGGTTTTTAGCCAGTTCTTTACGTACTGGCTTATTGTTAATGTCTACAACTACCTCATGGATTGTAATGTAGTTTCCTGAGATAGACTTGGATTTTGTCAGCCCCCGGACCTCAGACATGGAGAAGGACAGCCAGGCAGCCAGCAATACAGGTAATTCGATATCAGTCCCTTTAATGATGTTCAGGACGGTTTTTGCCGGCGGAAGTTCCACCAGTCGGGGCGTAACAGTGGGGAGTTCTATCTGTTCAAAGTCGAGCTCATTTACACCGTATTTGTTCAGCACAGGGCGGATCAGGCCCCACTCATTGCGTACACGCTTGGCAGATATGGGCTTACCCTTTTTAGAGGGGCTGTTGGCCGGTCTGTGGGCTTCTGCGCTCAGAGCTTCCTGAAGGATTGTTATATCAATATCTTTGATGGGAGTATCCATCAGATCAGGAAAAGCATTCTTCTGGATGCACCGATAGTCTTGGAGCGTAGTGGGAGAACGGTTCAGGTTCTCTCTGGATTCAATATATTTGTCGATTGCCTGGGATAATGTGAGCTTTCCATAATCCTGCCGTTTCCGGATCTTGTCAGGTGTTTTGGACGCCTGAAACTGTGCAGCAGCCAGTTCAGCCCGTTTCCGTCCTGCCGGACTGGGATCGTCATCGGTAAAAGATTCATAGATCCTTTTGTTCTTCCATTTCTGGGTCTTTTCATCATATATTCGTTCCGTGTGGCTGTAAGCCAGACAGCGCCATGAGCCAGATGGAAGTTTCTTTGCTGTTGCCATAGTATCATTCCTCCTTAAAAATGAGCATAAAAAATACACCTGTACAGGTGTGCGGAGGTATGGTACAATGTAGGTGGTTAAGCTATATTGTATTGGCCTCCGTGGCCTGTACAGAAAATCTATTTAAAGCCGTTCAGTGTTGGTAGCACTGGGCGGTTTTTGCAATTTGACAAATAAACAGATTTGACATATAATATACTTAACAAGACAGCCGATAAGGAAGGTCAAGACTTCCCGCTCCGGCGATTAAACGTATCTAAGTAGAGCCGCTTATCTTTCCAGGGACAAAGCGGCTCTACTTATTTTTTAAATTCAGAATAGCAACAATCAATAACGCTACGGTCAGGATTATTTGAAATTCTTCGTATGTACTCATAAGCATTCCCCTTTCCGCAAGACTCGGAACGGGGTCATAGCCGCCCTATCGGCTGCCCAGGTAAGTATATTATATTGTCAAGGTGGCAAAGATACAATTGTTTTCAGGTATTGTGTTTAGAAATATTATTTCTTTTGTAACCGAGTTTTAAAATATATATTTTTACCATACTGTTGGAATATATAGCTCTCCAATTCATGAATGACAGATGGCCGTTTACCCATATCGTAATTTAATGGATCATTAAAAACAATATAAATACAGTTATTATCACTATCAAGTTCTAATAGAGTGCCTTTTAAATAACTACGCGCGCCACCTCCTTGCTTTAAGATGATATTATTCCAATCTTTTGATATTATGTAAAAGTTGGGATCTAAAGGTAATAAATTCTGCTCTTCCTTCCATGGTGGTAAAAATTTATTTAAAGAAAACATTGTTTCGGAACCACAATGTATACAGTAGCGAGCATTACCTGCAGCTAAGGCTCCACAACCATTTCCATAACTATCAATGTTTGAACAGCGATTGATCAAATCAGCTCCACAGATAGGGCAATAATCTCCGTCTAATGGAACTTCCTCATTATCACATATGGGACAACGAAGAGCTTTGCTATTTTCATTTACCTTAATTCTAGTTGGATATTTCATTTTTCCTTCTCCATATTGAAATGAACTTTTGCCACATATCGGACAAAATGAAGATTCTGTCAAATTTTTTGTGCTTTCGCAATTTGAACAGTGTTCGGCTTCAAGTTCTTTTGATAAATCCTCTGTAGCTATATCATTTAAGGATTTAATTGATATACCTTCTTTCAACTGCGAGGTATAAGATAATATGCGCAGATCCTTCATAGAGACACCATGTACAAATTGCTCAATTTCATATTTTAATGATTCCAATCGATATGATATAACAGCATCTGTAACATTATATTCTTGTACAAGTTCTTGTTTAAAACGAGAAATATCAAAATAAGTATTAAGAAGGTGGTGATTTTTTTTGATTTTTGGAAGGAGCGTTTGAAATGGAACGTTTAATTCAGCACTTCCTTCGTTAGCCTGCCACTCTAAATATTTGTTTTGGCTTGGCAAAGCTGTTTCAAAACAATTAAAGGATTTACAATTGATGTTTCTATGAAACGCCAAGTGTATAGCCTCATGAGAACAATCTATTTTTTGTTCAATTTTATTTCGATGTGAATTTAAAAGTATAATATCTGGCTTAGAGCTATCACCAAGGCAAGCCATTCCTCGTAGACCTGAACTTTCAAAGGGAACTTCTCCTACTTGTATTCCACGAGAACGACAAAGACTTATTATATCAAGGTTGTATTCATTTTTATCTAGTCCCCAATTTTGCTTTAGCTTTGCTATCAATTTATAAAGATCAGCTTTTCTTATATAGTTCATAGCATTCCTTTATTTCCAAATAATGTATTGAAAAATTATTCTCCCCTAAGTTTCTTAATCATATCAATGGCAAGTTTAATATCATTAGGGTTGATACCATTTTTTTCTGCTTCCTTTGCAAAGCTGAAATATACATTATTCAGCTGTTCCGGTTCTCTCCCTAAAAGATAGTCTACAGATACGCCAAGCTCGTCAGCCACTTTCTGCAATTTTTCAGCGGTTGGTGATGCTTTATCCCATCTAACGATTGTGCCATTCCCAAAACCTAATTTAGCTTCAAGATTGGGCAAACTCATTCCTTGTTCTTTTGCTAGTTCTCGAATTTTATCGCGTAAATTCATAGTTCCTCCTCAAAAAACAAACATGATTAAAATCGCAAAAAGGTATTGACAACTAGCTTAAAATCATTTAATATAAGGTCATGACAAGATTATAAGCTAGTAAATCATAATAACACAATTTACGTAGTGGTTAATATGAAAATTATCTATTGAAATATCACAATACTATAATAGATTATATTCTAGCATTTGTCAACGGTTTAATAAGATTTTTTATAAAGCAGGAGGTGAAAAAATGTTATATGACCGCGTGAAACAGCTCTGCTCGAATGAAGGTATTACAATCACGGAATTAGAGCGTACTCTAAAATTTGGTAATGGAACTATTCATAACTGGAATAAGTCAGAACCGTCGGTCGCAAAAGCGATGGCGGTGGCGCAACATTTCGGTGTTGGTCTGGACGCTCTTGTTTCTAATACAAAGCTTCCGTCAAAGGAATCCAGAGAAATATTTGCTCGTTTTGACGGGTACACCGAAGACCAGAAGAACCTTATTAAATGTTATATGTCATTGATTGAGACGGGAAAGGTAAGATAATGAACTATTTAATCAGAATCAACTACGATACCGAGCAGCCCATGGTATCAGCGAGAGATTTGCATGAGGGACTGGAAATCGGAACAAGGTTCAATGATTGGTTTCCGAGAATGATGGAGTATGGATTTTCAGAAGGAAAGGATTTTTACTCAAAAATGAGTAAAACCTCTGAAAGCGGTGGAAGGCCATCTGTTGACTATCAGATTTCCGTAGACATGGCAAAGCAGATTTGCATGATACAGCGTTCAGAAAAGGGCCGTCAGTATCGTCAGTATTTTCTTGATCTTGAAAAAGCGTGGAATACACCAGAGCAGATTATGGCAAGAGCATTGAGGTTTGCCCAGCAATCTATGGATAATCTGAAAGAGCATTGCCAGTTTTTAGGTGCTCAGGTTGTAGAGCAGCAGAAAGTTATTGAGGAGCTTCAACCCAAAGCCTCCTATTATGACATGATACTTCAGTGTAAGGATTTGATTGCAACCACAGTTATTGCAAAAGATTACGGAATGTCGGCCAAGAAATTCAATGTAATGCTTCACGATATGGGGATTCAGTTCAAACAGGGTGATACCTGGGTATTATATGCGAAGTATCAAGGTAATGGATATTTGAAGGCTAAAACGTGTAATTATGCAGATACGGAAGGCGTTCAACATTCTCGTGAACATTCTTATTGGACTCAGAAGGGCAGATTATTTTTATATGATTTTTTGAAACAGCAAGGAGTTCTGCCAGTAGTAGATATGCAGCCATACAAAGCACAGAGGAGTATTTCGCAAAGAGTTTAGAAGAAGGAGGGTACATAACATGCATGATTTAACAAGAACCACCATCACATCAATGGAAGCCGCCGAGTGGTGCGGAAAGAAGCATAATGAACTGCTGAAAGATATTCGTAGATATATCAGCCAGTTAGGAGAGGGGAAAATTCCCCACACCGATTTTTTCAAGGAATCTACATACGTTACCGAGCAAAACAAGGCGCTCCCCTGTTTTCTTGTCACCAAGAAAGGCTGTGAGTTCATCGCCCATAAGATGACCGGACAGAAGGGAACGGAGTTTACCGCAAGGTATATTAACCGATTCCATGAGATGGAGCATAAAAAGCTCCCCTGCCCGCTCAACCCGCAGATTGCTTCCGATGTGGCAGATCTGGGCCGAGTAACGGAACGGGTCATGAAAAATCAGGGTTCAGCGCCGCATAAAATAGCGGAGGCTTTCAAAATGATTTCTGAACAGTTTGGAATCCAGCTTCCAGATGATTTCGTGAAGATTCCGGAGTATGAGCAGATGAGTATGACGGAGCTTTTGACAGGCTCTGGCAAAGATTAAGAGAGGGGGTATCCCACATGACAGCAAGGGAGTACATGGCCTATAGCAGGCAGCGGAGTGATAACATTAAGGCCATTATCGCAGAGCATAAACAGCGTAAAGGCATGACCGATGCGATGGTAGCCAAGGCGGCAGGCATCAATCCGGGGACATTCGTCCAGCGAAAACGGAATCCCGGAACGTTCCGGCTGAATGATCTCTGGGCGATCTGCAACGTGCTGGACGTGCCGGAGGAACAGAGAAATACGATCTTATAGGAGGGAATCATGCAATCAGAAGCAATTAAGTACCAGCCCCCAGTGGAGGGTGTTGTAGTCACCCAGGAAGAGGAGCAGCAGATCCTGAAGCTGGGCCGGATCATGAGGGAACAGCTGGATCAGAGTCATAAGGATGTGCGGCTGTTTGGCAGACTGTCTACGGTGATGGCGTTCCTGCTGGGGATGGAGACGGTGCTGCTGTTGGTAGCTGCCGGAATAATAGCACTGTGAGAGGAGGTGAGGACGATGGATAAGGATGCTTGCGGCACTTGCCGTAATAAGAATCGGTGCATAGAACGGAGCAGGATGTATCCGTGCCTGAGTTACAAGAAGAAAAAAGGACCTGCACAGCGGCAACTGTGGTAGATCCAGAAACTAAAATAATCCACCCTTATTATAAGGGGAAATTTGGAGGAATGCAAGATGTCAATGAAGATCAATAAGCTGGAGATCGAGAACGTAAAACGTGTGAAGGCGGTGAAGATCGAGCCGACCGCCAACGGCCTTACGATCATCGGAGGGAAGAACAACCAGGGGAAGACCTCTGTCCTGGATGCGATCGCCTGGGCCCTGGGAGGGGACCGGTACCGTCCGTCCCAGGCACAGAGGGAAGGCTCCGTAATCTCGCCCAACTTACATATTGTTATGAATAACGGCCTGATCGTGGAGCGCCGGGGAAAGAACAGCGACCTGAAGGTGACGGATCCGAACGGGAAGAAAGCCGGCCAGCAGCTCCTGAATGAGTTTGTGGAACAGCTGGCCCTGGACCTTCCCAAGTTCATGGAAGCGACCAGCCGGGAAAAGGCCCAGACCCTTTTGCAGATCATCGGTGTGGGCCCAAGGCTGGCAGACCTTGAACGGCAGGAAAAGGAGCTGTATAACGAACGGACCTATATAGGGCGCACGGCAGACCAGAAAGAGAAGTACGCAAAGGAGCAGCCCTATTATCCGGAAGTCCCGTCCGTCCCTGTATCCGCTTCCGAACTGATCCGCCAGCAGCAGGAGATCCTGGCACAGAACGGGGAGAACCAGAGGAAGAGGGAGCGGCGCCACCAGCTGGAGCAGGAATACCAGTCCGTTACGGAACAGATCCAGGCGCTCCTTGCAAAGCAGGGGCAGCTGGAGGCAGACCTTAAGATTGCAAGGGAGACCTCAGAAGGGCTTACGGATCGGTCTACCGCAGAGCTGGAGGAGAATATCTCCAATATCGAGGAGATCAACCGTAAGGTGCGTGCAAACCTGGACAAGGATAAGGCGGAAGAGGATGCCAAAGGATACCGGGAGCAGTATAAACGGCTGACTGCCCAGATCGAGGAGATCCGGAGCCAGAAGACAGACCTGTTAAAAGAGGCGGACCTGCCCCTTCCAGGCCTGGGCGTGGAAGACGGGGAACTGGTCTACCACGGACAGAAATGGGACAATATGTCCGGCTCCGAACAGCTGAAGGTATCCACTGCCATTGTGCGCAGGCTGAACCCGGAATGTGGGTTTGTGCTGCTGGATAAGCTGGAGCAGATGGATCTGGATACCCTGCATGAGTTCGGGCAGTGGCTGGAGCAGGAAGGGCTGCAGGCCATTGCAACCCGCGTATCGACGGGAGGGGAGTGCAGCTTGATCATTGAGGACGGATATGTAGCCGGACAGGAACATCCGGCAACAGAAGAAAAGAAGGAATGGAAGGCAGGTGTATTTTAAATGGAGATCATTAGAGGAAAACTGCCGGGGGCAAAAAAGGTAGTGGTTTACGGGCCGGAGGGCATCGGGAAGAGTACCTTTGCTTCCCGGTTCCCGGATCCGCTGTTTATTGATACAGAGGGAAGCACCAAGGACATGGATGTAGCCCGGACGGAAGCACCCAGCAGCTGGATGATGCTGATGGAGCAGGTGATGTATGTAAGGAAGCACCCGGAGCTCTGCCGCACATTGGTCATTGACACGGCGGACTGGGCGGAGATGCTCTGCGTTACCCAGCTGTGTGACAAGAACCAGAAGAACAGCATTGAGGAGTTTGGTTACGGAAAGGGGTATGTATATCTCCAGGAAGAGTTCGGGCGGTTCCTGAACCTGTTGGAAGAGGTGGTAAAGGCAGGCGTCCATGTGGTTTTGAACGCCCATGCTAAAATGCGCAAATTCGAGCAGCCGGATGAGCTGGGCTCTTATGACCGCTGGGAGATGAAGCTGAGCAAAAACGTAGCCCCCATGGTGAAGGAATGGGCGGATATGGTTCTGTTTGCCAACTATAAAACCTTTGTGGTGAACGTGGACGGCCAGGGAGCCCAAAAAGGGAAGAACAAGGCCCAGGGCGGAAAACGGGTCATGTATACGGCCCACCACTGCTGCTGGGATGCAAAGAACCGGTACGGGCTGCCGGAAGAACTGCCCTTTGAGTATGCAGGGATCCGGCATATCATAGAACCCTCCGGGGCACCGGAAAAGGTAGAAACACCTCCTGTTAAAGAGGCAGCTCCGCCAATCCCGCCAGTACAGGCACCGCCTAAAACAGCAGACCCTCCGGTCAGTAACAAGAGCCATGAGGAGCCTGAAAAGGAAGAGAAAGCAGCGCCACCAGTTAGGAATGAGGGCGTGAATCTGGACCCGAGGATACCCAAGAAGCTGAGGGATCTGATGGCAGCAAATGACGTGTGTGAGTGGGATATGGAAAACGTAGTATTTGCAAAGGGTTATGTCACCGAAGGGACGCCCATCTGGGAATTTGAAACCCAGAACCCGGGAATCATTGATGGGCTTCTGGTTGCATCCTGGGATCAGGTATATGCAGCGATTAAGGAAATGAAGGAAAAAGACGCATTGGTATTTAATTAAACAGGAGGATCAAGATGATGGCAGATTTAGGACAGGAAATTGGATGGGATGACGAGATTGAAAACGAGGGTGCCGATTTTGAGCCGTTACCGGAAGGCATCTATGAATTTGAGGTACGCACGATGCAAAGAGGGAGATTCCCTGGAAGCGACAAGATGTGCGCCTGCAATACTGCGGAACTGACATTAGTGATTGTAGATAATGACGGCAAGGAGCATCAGGTTTTTGAGAGCTTAAAGCTCAACAGCAAGATGGAGTGGCTGTTAAGCCAGTTCTTCTTATGCATCGGCCAGAAAAAGAAGGGGGAAGCGCTGCGTCCAAACTGGAACGCCGTCCCTGGATCCCGTGGAATGGCAGAGATCACGGTCAATGAATATAAGGATAAAAACGGAAACCTAAAGAAGAATAACCGGGTAAGCAAGTATCTTGCCCCGGAACCGAAGCAGTTTAAGGCAGGTGTATTCTGATGAAATTAAGACCTTACCAGGAAGAAGCAAGGGAATCCATTTTTGAGGAGTGGGATAAGGGCGTCCAAAAGACGCTCCTGGTCCTCCCTACTGGCTGCGGAAAGACTGTGGTGTTTGCGAAAGTGGCGGAGGACTGTGTGCGCCGCGGGGACCGGGTGCTGATCCTGGCCCACCGGGGGGAGCTGTTGGAACAGGCAGCGGATAAGATCGGGAAAGCGACCGGTTTGGGATGTGCAACAGAAAAAGCGGAGCAGTCCTGTCTGGGGAGCTGGTTCCGGATCACCGTCGGGTCTGTCCAGACCCTTATGAGGGAGAAACGGCTGGGACAGTTCCCGGCCGGTTATTTTAACACGATCATCATTGACGAGGCCCACCACTGCATTTCAGAGAGCTACCAGAAGATCCTGCAGCATTTTGATTCGGCCCATGTGCTGGGCGTGACAGCCACACCGGACCGCGGGGACATGCAGAACCTTGGACAGGTATTTGACAGCCTGGCTTACGAATATACCCTGCCAAAGGCAATCCGGGAAGGATATTTATCCCCGATTAAGGCCCTGACAATCCCGCTGCAGCTGGATTTGTCCGGCGTATCCATGCAGTCCGGGGACTTTAAGGCAGGCGATATTGCAACCGCCTTGGACCCGTACCTGTACCAGATCGCGGATGAGATGGAGAAATACTGTAAAGACCGTAAAACAGTGGTGTTCCTCCCGCTTGTAAAGACCAGCCAGAAGTTTAAGGAGGTCCTGAACGAAAAGGGCTTCCGTGCAGCGGAGGTAAACGGGGAAAGCAAGAACCGGGCGGAAGTGCTGGAAGCCTTTGACCGGGGGGACTATAACGTCTTGTGCAACTCCATGCTACTGACGGAAGGATGGGACTGCCCCTCTGTTGACTGTGTGATCGTACTGCGCCCTACGAAGGTGCGGAGCCTGTACAGCCAGATGGTAGGGCGGGGGACCCGTCTCTGCGAAGGGAAGGACCATCTCCTTCTGTTGGACTTCCTGTGGCATACGGAGCGCCATGAGCTGTGCCACCCGGCAGACTTGATCTGCGAGAAGAAGGAAGTGGCCCGGAAGATGACCGAAAACCTGGAGGAATCCGCCGGCTGTCCGGTGGACCTGGAGGAGGCGGAGAAACGGGCTTCCGAGGATGTGATCGCAGAGCGTGAGGAATCCCTTGCCAAGCAGCTGGCGGAGATGAAGAACCGTAAAAAGAAGCTGGTGGATCCATTGCAGTTTGAAATGAGCATCCAGGCGGAAGACCTGGCCGGGTATGTACCTGCCTTCGGGTGGGAGATGGCCCCGCCGTCGGACAGCCAGAAACGGGAGCTGGAAAAACGGGGGATCCTTCCCGATGAGATCGACAACGCAGGGAAGGCAGGCAAGATCCTGGATCGTCTCCATAAGAGGCAGGAAGAAGGGCTCACAACCCCGAAACAGATCCGGTGCCTGGAAAAATACGGATTCCGCCATGTAGGCACCTGGAGCTTTGAAGCAGGAAAGCACATGATCGACCGGATCGCGGCAATGGGATGGAGAGGGGCGCCTCCGGGTGTGGACCCTGGGACGTATATACCAGAGAAATAAGGAGCAGTAAGACATGGAACATAACCAGTATGACCTGTTGGAGGTCTTGGATCATATAGAACCGGCAGAACTGGATTACCAGCAGTGGGTGAACGTGGGGATGGCCCTGGAGATCGAGGGGTACGGCGTGGACGTCTGGGATGCCTGGAGCCGCAGGGACCCCGGCAGGTACCATCCTGGGGAATGCCGGAAGAAATGGGCGGGGTTCCATGGGGCAGGATCCCCGGTGACTGGAGGGACCCTTGTACAGTATGCAAGGGAACAGGGATGGACGCCTCCCTGCGACCCGGGCGTGGCCCTTGGATGGGATGATACCATATCAGCCGAAGGCGTGGTGGTGGACAGCAACTGGGTAGAAGACAAGGACGTACAGGAGCCATTAAGATGGAACCCGGCGGACGAGCTGATCCGTTACCTGGAGGCCCTGTTTGAGGCAGGGGAAAACGTAGGGTATGTGGTAAAGAGCTGGCAGAAGGATGAGAAATGGCTGCCGGCTGATAAAGGTGCATATGACCGTACGGCAGGGGAGCTGATCGAGGCGCTTTCTGCCTGCGGCGGGGACATAGGGAAAGTCCTGGGGGACTATAACAGCGAGGCGGGCGCATGGATCCGCTTCAACCCCCTGGACGGGAAAGGCGTCCGGAATGAAAACGTGACTGAATACCGTTATGCCTTAGTAGAATCGGACAGCATGGAGATCGGCAAGCAGCACGCCCTGATCCGAGAGCTGGAACTTCCGGTGGCCTGTCTGGTCCATTCCGGCAGGAAGAGCCTCCATGCCATTGTACGGATCGATGCGGCGGATTACGGGGAGTACCGCAGGCGGGTGGATTACCTGTATGACATCTGCCGCAGGAACGGCCTGGAGATCGACCAGCAGAACCGTAACCCGTCCCGTCTGTCCCGGATGCCTGGTGTCATGCGCGGGAGCCAGAAACAGTTTTTGGTAGATACCAACATCGGAAAAGGGAGCTGGGAAGAGTGGAAGGAATGGATCGAAAGCGTCAATGACGACCTGCCGGACCCGGAAGGCCTTGGGGATGTGTGGGAGCAGATGCCGGAATTGGCCCCGTGCCTGATCGAAGGGGTGCTCCGCCAGGGACACAAGATGCTGATCGCAGGCCCTTCCAAAGCCGGTAAATCCTTCCTGCTGATCGAACTGTGCATTGCCATTGCAGAAGGCCGCAAATGGCTCTCCTGGCAGTGTGCACAGGGGCGCGTACTGTATGTAAACCTGGAGCTGGATCGTGCCAGCTGCCTGCACCGTTTCAAGGACGTATACCAGGCCATGGGGTTGCCGCCGGAGCATCTGGAAAACATTGACATATGGAACCTGAGGGGAAAGTCAAGGCCCATGGACAAGCTGGCCCCGATGCTGATCCGGAGGGCGGCAAAGAAGAATTACATTGCAGTTATCATTGACCCGATCTATAAGGTCATCACCGGGGACGAGAACAGTGCGGACCAGATGGCGAACTTCTGCAACCAGTTTGACAAGGTGTGTACGGAACTTAAGGTTGCTACCATTTACTGCCACCACCACAGCAAGGGCAGTCAGGGCGGAAAGAAGTCCATGGACCGTGCATCCGGTTCCGGAGTGTTCGCCCGCGACCCGGATGCTATGCTCGACATGATCGAGCTGGAGCTATCAGAGGATGTCTTAAAGGCGGAGGAAAACAAGGCGGTCTGTGCAGCCTGCAAACAGTATCTGGACGCCCATTTTAAGTGGGAGGATGACCTTTCAGAGGATGACCTGTGCAGCGCCTACCAGATGATGAATTACTGCGAGAACCTGCTGGATAAGTGGCAGTGGCTGAACCTGCAGCGCATCGTGGAAGAGGCAAAGAAGCGGGCCAGGGGGCTGACGGCGTGGCGAATCGAGGGGACACTGAGGGAGTTTCCAAAGTTCCCGGCAGTCAATGCCTGGTTCAGCTATCCGGTCCATCAGATGGACACGGTAGGGGTGCTGGGGGACATCCAGCCGGAGGCAGAACTCCCACCATGGAAACGTGCTATGGACAAACGAAAGCCCAAAGAGCAGAAGGCAAAAGAGCGGAAAGAATCCATTGCAACGGCTTATGATGCCTGCACAACAGATGGAAAAGTGACCGTTTCTGACCTGGCTGAGTACCTGGGAGTGACAGAAAAAACGATCCGGAACCGATTAAAAGAGCACGGAGGATTCGTGATAGATGATAGTGAAGTAAGGAAAAAAACGTAAAAATTCCCTTTTCACTAGGGAAGAAAAAAACATAATTGACGTTATTTTCACTAAGGAAAAAAACATACAAAATACGTTCTTTTCCCTAGGAAAAAAATGAGGGAAAAAAACAGGTTTTACGTTCTTTTCCTTAGGGAAGAAAAAAACTACCCCCCTAAAGGGGGGTAAATAAGTATTTTTCCCTGACGGTCAAAGGGGGAAAGTAGTCGTGCGTCAGCTTTCGCACGACGACTCCTTCCCCTGTTCTTTGACAAATCTGTTTTTTTCAAACAATGCAATTTCGGACTTTAAAGGAGTAAAGTGAATGGAAATAAAAAAATACTGCTGCACCTGCAAGTGGTATTCCCAGTTTGAAGGGGTGTGCTGCAATGGGGAAAGCGAACACAGGGCATACTTCCGGTTCATGGATGATACCTGTGAACAATGGGAAACCAACACGATAGAATTTTTTATGGCAATGATCCCCCCAACCGTCACGCATCAGGAAAAGCAGGTGCATGTGGTAAAGGGAAGGCCGGTATTTTATGAGCCGCCGGAATTAAAAGCGGCACGGCAGAAGCTGATGGGGCATCTGGCAAAGCACCGGCCGGCGCAGCCGTACCAGGAAGGGATCCGTCTGGTGGTAAGATGGTGCTTTCCAAGAGGGAAGCAGGCAGACGGTACATACCGCACCACGAAGCCGGATACAGACAACCTGCAGAAGCTTTTAAAGGACTGCATGACAGCCTGCGGATACTGGAAGGATGATGCCCTGGTAGCATCGGAACTTGCGGAAAAGTTCTGGGCGGAGGTACCTGGGATCTATGTGAGGATCGAAAGCCTATGACCTATGATGATGTGGAGATCCTGACCGACCAGGAAGTGAAAGGGATCTACAACGATGTGTATAACAGTTTTTGGCTGCGGTATTACCATCGGGTACCGGATCCCCAGTCAGAGGAATGGGAGCAGATCGTGGAGCAGGAGAAAAAGCTGCGGGGAAAGTACAAAAATTGTCCGCTGGTTGTTCACCAGATCCAGAACTTGATGGACCAGCTGGAAGCCAGAAGTAGGAGGGGAGCAGGAAAATGAAACAGCCAAAGAGTGAACCGGTCTATATCTGCAGCATATGCGGGAAGGATATAGCCGGGGATCATGTGTATATCAAAACAAGGAGAGGAACAGAGCAGCATATCCATTATGGGTGTATGCTGTGCAGGAAAGGAAAAGAGCTATGGAGAGATTAACACATCCCCGCAGTAGCGGGATCAAGACGGGATATTGGAGTCCAAACAAGAAAGATGAGCTGATTGAGCGGTTGGCAGCCTATGAGGATACCGACCTCACACCGCAGGAGATATATAGCCTTAAAGCAGGAACAATCCTTAAGGAGCAGCACCGCTGGATCCCGGTGGAGGAGAGGCTGCCGGAAGAATCTCTCAATAGTGTAATCGGTTGGGACGAATACAGAGAAAGATGCTGTTTTGTGCAGTATTATGCTGGCTCCTGGCATCTGGGTGATGAGTCGGTGAGGATTATTGCCTGGATGCCGCTGCCGGAGGCGTATCAACCAGAGGAGTGACTTATGGACTATGGATATTACAACATGGACTGCATGGAGGGCATGAAACAATTCCCAGACAAATATTTTGACATTGCTATCACTGATCCTCCTTACTTTTCCGGCCCGGAACGCAGAGGGTATTATGGTCGGAAAGTAAGTCCGATAGGCGTACAGAGGCACTACGAACCCTCAGAAAACTGGGAAGTACCAGGAGAAGATTACTTCCGTGAACTGGAACGTGTTTCCAAACATCAGATCATATGGGGCTGTAATTATTTTGACTGGAATTTTCCAACGGGAAGGATCGTATGGGACAAGTGCAATGGCTCCAACAGTTTCTCGGATTGTGAGATAGCCTCCTGCAGTCTGCATGATTCTGTCCGCCTGTTCCGGTATATGTGGAATGGGATGATGCAGGGAAAGAGCATTGAGGAGGGCTGGGTTCAGCAGGGCAACAAAAAGCTCAACGAGAAACGCATCCACCCAACCCAGAAACCAGTTAATCTTTACCGCTGGCTGATCCAGAAATATGTACAGCCGGGATGGAAGGTACTGGATACCCATGTAGGGAGTGCCAGCAGCCTAATCGCATATGAGGAAGCAGGGATTCCGTATGTTGGATTTGAGATTGATCCTAAGCGGTATGAGCTGTCGAAACAGAGGCTTGAAGAGCATCGGGCGCAGCTGACATTACATGATTTTGGGATAATTTAAGGCTCAGTTGTAGTAAACAGTTGTGGTATTAAACAGGTAGTTGTTGTATCGAGTTAAAACGAATTAAAGTTGAATTAAAGTCGAGTTAAATTAAGGTTTAAGGAAAGAAGGTGCGTTATGAGATTAATTGATGCTGACGCTTTTAATAAGCAGGTGGCGGCTATGACGATAAAGGAAAATTACCCAGTAGAAAAAGCCAATGCAATGATGAAGTTGATTGATATGCAGCCAACGGTGTTAGATATGGCTGATATTATGGCACAATTAGAAAAACGTATTAATACACAGTTACAAATTATTACTGGACTAAATGACCCGGTGTATAAGTACGGTTTTACTAAAAGTTTGGAAGCATATCAACAATGTCGCTTGATTTTAGAGGACGCTATTCACGAAAACTGACATTTAACGGAGGAAGCACAATGTACAAGAATCATGAAGGATATCCGGATCCAGCCGCAGGAGCTGCGATCCATGAAGCGGACAGGCCGCCAGAAGATTACCGCAAGGCCGTCCGCATGATGCTCTTTACCGCGAAGTGCATGGGCTACCATGTGGAGGACACGATCCGGTTAAGAGACGAGAAGACAGGGAGGTTGTGGCCGTGAATGTACTTAAGGAAGTGGTAATTATTCTGTGGGCCATAACAGGGACGGTCAATCTGATACGGCATAACATTGACCGTTGGGATTACCTGATGGTCTGGGGTTCCCTGATGGCGGTGCTGATGATCTGGAGGTGATGTTATGCCGGGGCCAGTATATTATGACCTGTACGATTGTGGAAAGCTTGTAGGGCGGTACAGTGGCATTGAGCTGCAAAAGAGATTTGGCTGGAAGTGCAGGCCTCAGGTCGATAAGTACAGTGATATGGGGATCCTGTACCAGAAGCGGTACCTGATTGTCCGAGTGGATATGGAAACCTGGGCGGCTGAGTGGGATGAGGCCAGACAGAGGATTTTGAGGGCGAGGAGGTGATACCGTTGGACAAGCAGATATTAGAGCAGTACATAGATGCCTGTGAGCTGATTAAGGATACCAAGGAGGAGATCCGGAAGTTGAGGAAGCACCGGAGCCAGATTCAGCAGGACAGCGTTAAGGGCTCTGCACATGAGTTCCCTTACACCTTACAGACCTATCATCTGGAGGGGCTTGGGTATGCAGCTGTTAAGGATCCGGATGAGCTGGATCGTATGGAGGAGCTGCTGGCGGAGCGGATCCGGAACGCAGAGAAGATCAAGCGCCAGGTGGAAGCATGGCTCAATACAGTTTCGCCCAGGATGCAGCGGATTATCCGGTACAGGATATTTGAGGATATGACTTGGGCGCAGGTGGCTATGAAGATGGGGCGGAAGGCCACAGAAGCAAGTGTAAAAATGGAATTTCAAAGATTTATGTCTGCGGCATAAAGTTTGTTACGAATGTTACCAATGTTACGAATTAAAATGTTATAGTGTACCATGAAGCCAAAGGCATAACGCCGACGGCTTACACTTAAATCGACGGTCGCCAGGGTGTCACAGCCCGGTGGCCGGTTCGTCTGGCTCTGGTTCCATCCCAGGGCTGGACGCCCCCTTCTTCGGATCCTTAGCTCAGTCGGTAGAGCAGGTGGCTGTTAACCACCGTGTCCCAGGTTCGATTCCTGGAGGATCCGTTGGTTTTTCTTTTGCATGATTTTTCTCCTTTGGAGAGGCTCCTGCTCCGGCAGGGGCTTTTCTTTTTATCAACATATTGTGGATAATGTGGGGATAAGTACAAGATATTGGAATGGAGGCATTGGCTGCCTCTTTTTCTATACTCCAAAAACGACGAATCGAGGTGAGACAGCATGGCTAGAGCGCCAGATGAAAGAATAGAGCAGGCAAAGGCCATGTACCTGAAAGGCATGAAGTTAGTTGAGATTGCAAGTCAACTAAACCTGCCGGAAGGGACGGTTCGCCGATGGAAGTCCACACATAAGTGGGATAGTGAGCGTTCGGATAAAAATAACGAGCGTTCGGATAAGAAAAGTCGTGGAGGTCAGCCAGGGAATAAAAATGCAACTGGCCCCCCAGGCAATAAAAACGCAGTCACCACGGGAGAGTTTGAAACTCTCCTTTTTGATTGCCTGGATCCGGAAGAAAAGCAGCTGGCCGCAGCCGTGCCAAATGACAAGGAGCAGCTTCTCTTTCAGGAAATCCAGCTGCTGACCGTCAGGGAGTGTCGGATGCTGAAACGGATTGAGAACCTGCGGCAGGCGGACTTTACTACCGTCAAAAAGAAAAAGGGAACCGAAAAGGATAAGTGGACGGATCTGGATGAGAAACACGCAACGCTGGGCCAGATCCAGAACATAGAGGATGCCTTGACCCGTGTGCAGGCCCGCAAGCAGGCTGCCATTGATTCATTACACCGCTTCGGTGTAGATGATGCCCGTTTGGAGATCGAACTCATGAAACTGGATATGGCAACGCTGAAGCTGGGAGGACAGGAGACGGAAGTGGAAGAGGATGGATTCCTTGGGGCATTGAATACGGAGGCCGGAGACTTGTGGGGTGATCCTAATGATGATTAAGGAGCGGATCAGTCAGACAAAACAGAAGATTGAAAAGCTGAAAGGCCAGCGCAATATCCTGACAAAGGTTCAGATCTTCAAGTTTCAGCCATTTTCCCGCAAGCAGAAGCAGATCCTGACATGGTGGGTGCCTGACAGCCCTGTAAAGGATTATGACGGCATTATAGCAGATGGGGCCATCCGATCCGGTAAGACCGTCTGTATGTCCCTGTCTTTTGTGATGTGGGCCATGAGTACTTTCTCAGGTCAGAACTTTGCCATGTGCGGAAAGACCATCGGCTCCTTTCGGCGTAACGTTTTATTTTGGCTGAAGCTGATGCTTAAAAGCCGCGGTTATCGTGTGGTGGATCATCGAGCCGACAACATGGTGGAGATCAGCAGGGGACAGGTCACGAATTACTTCTACATCTTCGGCGGTAAGGATGAGCGCAGTCAGGATCTGATTCAGGGCATTACCCTGGCGGGCCTGTTCTGTGATGAGGTGGCGCTGATGCCTGAGAGCTTCGTCAACCAGGCAACTGGTCGCTGCTCCGTGACGGGATCAAAGTACTGGTTCAACTGCAACCCGGACGGCCCCTATCACTGGTTTAAGGTAAACTGGATTGATAAGGCCATCGGCTACCTGGGGAAGAAAAAGGTCGCCAAGATCCGTGAGGAAGCAAAGGCCACAGGGAAGGAACCGGATCTTAAGAAGCTGCTGTATGTCCACTTCACTATGGACGACAACCTGAGCCTGTCGGAAGAGATCAAGGCCAGGTACCTGAGCGTATATACCGGCGTATTCTTCAAGCGCTATATCATGGGACTCTGGGCGATGGCTGAGGGCGTCATCTACGATATGTTTGATCCGGATAAGCACACCGTTGATACAGAGGCTTTGGCTGCCGCATATAAGGCACAGACGGGGCATGACTTCTGGACCGGCGATAAGTATGTCAGCTGTGACTATGGTACCCAGAATCCGACGGCCTTCCTATTCTGGCAGCAGGGAGCTGATAAGAAATGGTACTGCCGCCGTGAATACTATTATTCTGGAAGAGATAAAGGGAGGCAAAAAACAGATGCAGAGTTTTCAGCAGACTTAAAAAAATGGCTGGGGAATATAGAAATCAGAGCTGTAATTCTGGATCCGGCAGCCGCCAGCTTCAAGGCCCAGTTGGAAAAGGACGGCTTTAAAGTTAAAAAAGCGAAAAATGATGTTTTAGATGGGATCCGGTTGGTGGCTACGCTGCTGCTTACGGGTTCTATTTTTATAGATAAGTCTTGCGAAAATCTGATCAAAGAGTTTGCATCCTATATCTGGGACGCAAAAGCAGCAGACAAGGGAGAGGACAAACCGGTGAAAGAGCACGATCACGCACTTGACGCCCTCAGGTATTTCTGCATGACAATAATTAAGATGCGTCCGGGAATCCGGATTTTGAAGTGAGGTGGATTGGATGGATATATTATTTGACCCAAATAAAAACCGGATGACTAATATGCAGCTATGCCGACTGTACATGGACGAGTTTGTGAGATCTTCAGAGCGGAAGTGGATGCTGGACGGGGAGGCGTATTACCGTGTAGACAATCCGGAGATCATGAACCGGAAGATGTACCGCTACCGGGAAGAGAAGACTACCGGGCAGATAGAAAAGGTACTGGATAGATCCAAGCCTAATAATAAGCGTGCGCATGGTTTTATGCACTTGCTGATTGAGGATAAGACCAATTATCTGCTTTCAAAGCCTTATACACTGACCTGCGAGGAATCAGAAGAGTATCTGTCTATGGTACAGGATACCTTAGGGAAAAACTTTCAGAACAGGCGCCTGATGCGTCTGGGTGTATCTGCCAGCAATGGCGGGATTGCATGGCTGCATCCGTATATCGATGAGCAGGGAAAATTCCAGACTATGATCATTCCGCCTGAACAAGGGATCCCACTTTGGAGGGATAACGATCACGAAGAGCTGAATGGCTTTATCTGGTTTTATAATGTTCAGGTCATCGAGGGACAGGAGCAGAAGACGGTCACAAAAGTGGAATACTGGCTTTCGGAGGCCGTCGCTTACTATATCTCTGATTCAGAAGGCGAGGGATGGGACTTACGGTTGGATTCTGAGCGCTATCTGGATGCGGTGGCAGATGAGAATCGTGAGTTTATGGAGCATTTTCATATCGGCAACGAGGCCGGAAATTGGGGCAAGGTTCCATTTGTCCCATTTAAAAACAATGACTACGAGCTGCCGGATCTTAAATTTGTAAAGTCGTTGATTGATGGATATGACAAGGCCCGGTCTGATGTAGCCAATTTCCTTGATGAGGTACGTTCTATTGTGTATGCCTTGAAAGGATACGGCGGCCATGATCTGGGCGAGTTTATGCGGGATCTGAATTATTTCCGGGCGATCTCTCTGGATGAGGATGGCGGGGCAGAGGCGATCACAGCACCTGTGGATATCGCAGCGGCCAAGGACGACTTTGACACGCTGCGGAAAGATATCTATGATTTTGGACAGGGCGTAGACAAGAACAGTGATAAATTTGGTAATAACCCTTCTGGTATTGCCTTGAAGTTTGTGTACTCTGGTTTGGATTTGAAATGCAACCGGATGGAGAATGCGTTTAAGGCGGGCATGGAACGGTTGCTTTGTTTCGTGGATAAGTATCTGGAATTGATCGGGGCTGGCAGTCACCCAGGATGTGAGATCGACATTGTCTTTAACCGGGATATCGCAATTAACGAGAGCCAGGCTATTACTGACTGCGCCGCATCCAAGGGTATCATTTCAGACGAGACTATCATTAAAAACCATCCGTGGGTTGAGGATGCTACAGAAGAGCTTGAGCGTTTAAACGCCCAGCGGGAAGCCGAGAAGGCGGAATTATCCGATATGTTCCCGCCGAACCCAGATGGCGAGGACGGTGAGGCTTAATGGAATACTGGCAGGAGCGCCAAGAGGACATGTACAAGGCCGGGGAGATGCAGGTCAACAAATACTTCACACGTCTGGAAAAAGCCTTTAATCAGACGCGTAGAGAACTCCAGAAGACCATAGATGCGTTTTACTTCCGGTATGCAGAGGAGAACGGGCTATCCTTTGCAGCCGCCCAGAAGAAGCTGGATGCAGAGGAACTGGGAGAGCTGCGGGACTTTATCGATCTGGCCATGCAGAATATTGGGCGTTACAATCAGCAGGTCAATAATATGTCTATCAAGGCCCGGATCACCCGCTATCAGGCTCTGGAAGCACAGGTAGACGCGATTCTCCGGCAGCTGTATGCCATCGACTATGGGGCAGAGGCGGAAAAGACCATGCAGGAAGTCTATGGGGATACTTACTACCGTACCTGGTACAATGCAGATCAGTATCATGGTTTTCACGCGGAGTTTGCACAGGTAAGCCCAACTGTTGTGGAAAAGCTTCTGGAATATCCGTTCAATGGTGCAGCATTTTCCGAACGGCTCTGGAAACAGAAGGACCATCTTCAGGCCCAGCTGATGGAAGCAGTGACCACGATGCTGATCCAGGGCAGACACCCATCCACGCTGACTAAGGATTTTGCCAAGAAGATGCAATCAAAAAAGTTCGATGCTTACCGGCTCCTGCATACAGAGAGTTCCTTCCTGATGAGTGAGGCCACCCACGCCGGATACAAAGAGGATGGTGTGGAGAAATATGAGATCCTTGCCACACTGGATAGTAAGACTTGCAATGTTTGCGGAGAACTGGACAATAAGGTGTATGAGGTTGGAAAAGAGGTCACTGGCGTTAATATGCCTCCCTTCCACCCATTGTGCCGCTGTACGACTGTCCCGCACTATGATGATACTCCGACCGAAGGATTGACCAGAGTGGCCAGGGATTCTGAGACAGGAAAGAACTATGAGGTTCCAGCAGATATGAGCTGGAAGGAGTGGAAAAAGGAGTATGTTGATAAGCAGGAAGAGAATCAGAAGCGGAAACAGCAGGCATACAGACCAGTTTCAAGAGGTGAAAGCACATTTGTGGAGATAAAACCAAACCAGAAAATCAGCATTCAAAAGGTTGATGGTTATTCGGATAAAGTTTATATATCGGACAATGCAAGCATCAAACCACGTGCACTGCACACGATAAATCTGCATACGCAAAGGGCCTTAGAACAGTGGGGAATTCCTTTAGAGCGAAAACCGAAAATAGTCATCGTTTCTCCGGATGAGCTGCCAACAGCTTATGGAAAATATGATGCAATAACTAACACTGTGTATTATATTCCACAGATTGTCGATAAAAAAGTTGTGGAAAAATTGGGAGATGTAGAGTATCACGAAATGTGGCACATGAGGCAGGCAGAAAACTTCCGAAAGAAACATGGCGAGATCATTCGAGAAAATTATGGGAAATACATAGAATATTCTTGCCAAAAGGCGAAGAATGTAATTGACCAAGCTGGAATTGATCGGTATAATGTTGGTGAGATTAGTGATTATGCTAAACAAATGTATAACCGACAGCGATATGATGAAGTTGAGGCTGAGTATATCGTAGCAAACAGAAAGAAGGTGTGATCAGTGGCGTTTCGTCGGTATCCTGAAGAGATTGAAAAGTTATTTAAGATATGTGAACCCTATGAAGACAGGGTTGAAAATGGAGAGCTTAAAGATGCACCCCCAGAAGTAATAGAGGCATTTGAGAAAACAAAAAAATGGGCTTGGGAACAGGAACAGTAGATACCACCAGTCAGTAATGGCCGGTGGTATTTTTGTACGCAAAATTAAGGAGGAATTACGATGGGAAGTCAGGAGTTTTTAAACATCTGCAAAGCCAAGGTAGCAGAGTATTACAACCAGAAGAAGGATAAGACAGACACAGCTCCGGTTATGACGGTGAATGATGTGTTTGTAGTCTGGTACAGCAAGAGCCTCCAGAATCATAAGGCCCTGCTCAGTACGCCTGTATCTGATGGTATGTATTATGAGTTGACGTACAACGGCAACAAAAAAGAGCTGTACTTTGATGCTTATAAGAAGTGGGAAAATATCTGTTACCCCATGTAATGGGCGTTGCGACGTCGCAACAGGAAGGAGAGAATTATGGGTAGATTTTTAAGATGGCTGAAACGGTTCTTCTGTCGGGCAAAGCCTGGATGTGAACATCAGTATAGAAAGCACTGGTGCCGCCGCCATGGCCCTTATGGCGGGTATGTGAGGCGGTGTGTGAAATGTGGGAAGGAGATCAGGAGATGAAAAAGTTATTTATATCACAGCCTATGAATGGCAGGACAGATGAAGAGATTTTAAAAGAACGAAAAGAGGTTATCAAAAAAGCTGAAAGCATGATCGGGGAACCAGTAGAAGTGATTGATTCTTTTTTCGAGACTGTTCCAGAGAATGTTACGCCTCTGTGGTATCTGGCAAAATCACTGGAATTGCTGTCCACGGCAGATGTGGCATATTTTGCAGAGGGTTGGCAGGAGGCCAGAGGGTGCAAGATAGAGCATGAATGTGCGGTACAATATGGAATTGACAGAATTGAATAGGAGATTGGAAAATGAATTTTAAAGAAGCATTTGCAAAGATGAAGCAGGGGAACAAAGTAAAATTGCCATCATGGGGAGGATATTGGTATTGGGATTCAGAAAAAGAAACCATTATGATACAGTGCCGATCAGAGGATAGCGATCAGGGAGCACTTCTTGATATCCGTGATACCCAGAGAGTGGAGTACACTATGATGAATATGCAGTCCGATGACTGGATGATTGCTGATAGTAAGAATTGTCCAGTGCTTGGTGGAGAAGCAACATTCTCTTTTGGTGATGCTATTAAGTACATGAAGCGAGGATTTAGGGTTAAAAGACAGGGATGGAACGGAAAAAATCAGTATATCCAGCTTGCTGCTGGGATTTCCTATAAGTCTCCCGAAGGAGATATTGTGAATTGTGAGCATGAAGCAATTGGAAATAAGGCTATCGCTTTTGTAGGTACAAGTGGAGTTCAGATGGGCTGGCTTGCGTCACAGGCGGATATGTTGGCGGATGACTGGGTATTTGCTGATTAGTCATAGCAAGTTATAAAATTAGTCATAGACACGCAGGTGAACCCTATGGTTGATATTTATTGTAATGGCGGAGCATTTCTTGGGGTTGATATGGACTATGCCATTTTGGCAGAGGTCATGCGGGATAACATTATAAAGCCGAATGATTTTATTCCTATCCAATTTTCTGATGGAAGCAGAGGAGCTGTTAGAAAGAAAAGCATAAATGGCTTTTGCGAAAGCCAAGAAGAGTTATAAGCGTTCAGGTATAGACCTGAGCGTTATTTTTTCGCCTTTCCGGTACCGCAGGCGAAAAAGAACGGGACATCACCGGACGCGACCGGGATAACAAGCGAAGATGAATCGAAAGGAGCAACCGAACATGAAGAAAGAGGAACTGATTGCGAAAGGTCTGACAGAAGAGCAGGCTAAGGCCGTCATGGACATCTATACCGAGGAGATGAAGGGATTTATCCCGAAGTCCCGTTTCGATGAGGTTAATACGGCTAAGGCTGATCTGGAAAAGCAGGTGGCTGACCGGGATAAACAGCTTAAGGTTTTAAAGGATGAGGCCAAGGACAGCGAGGCTCTCCAGAATAAGATCACAGAGCTGGAGGACGCTAACAAGGCTACTAAGAAGGCATACGAGGATAAGATCCGTGATATGAAGCTGACCAGCGCTATTAAGGATCAGTTGACGGACTGTAAGTATCCGGAACTGGTAGTGGATAAGTTTGACCGGACGAAGCTGATCCTGGCAGAGGATGGAACCGTGTCTGGTCTGACCGACCAGCTGAAGACGGTAAAGGAGACTTATAAAGAGCTGTTTACCCCGCCGGTCTCCGGGAAGACCCCGCCTAACAACGGGAAAACCACTCCACAGGTCACAGGTGATGCGACGAGGAGGGAACAGTTGGAGAAGCTGATCAACGATCCAAATACCCGTCTGTCAGACCGGATCGCAGCAAGAAATGAATTATTTAGCCTGAATCAGGCAGAAAGCGAGGAATAACATATGGCAAATCAGAAAGGAACAGGTACAACCTGGAATTTACCTAACTACGCAGGAGATTTATTTACTGCGGATGCAGTCAATACACCGATTTTTTCCGCTATTGGCGGTATGACCGGCGGTGTGCAGACAGATAACTTTGAATTCCCGACCGATTCCCAGTACAGTCTTCCGGTGGCAGCACAGCCAGCAATTACCGAGACAGCTTCCCTGACTGCGCCTCAGGCAGAAGAGATCGTGAGAAGCCAGAATACCAATGTGACCCAGATTTTTCATGAGAAGGTGTCTATTTCCTATGTGAAGGAGAGCAACCGCGGACGGATGAGCGGTCTTAACACTGCTGGACAGCAGAACAATGTACAGTCTACCGAGAAAGACTGGCAGATTGCAAGAAAGCTGGAAAAGATTGCCCGTGATATTGAGTACACCATTATCAACGGGGTGTATGCAAAGGCAACCAGCGCGGATGTGGCAAGCAAGACCAGAGGCCTTCTGGCTCTTTGCGGGGGTGATGGCGGTACCAAAGTAGACGGAAAGAGCGCAGTTTTAACCAAGGCTCTTATGCAGCAGCTGTTTAAAGCTATGTATGATGCAGGAGCTATTTTTTCTAATGTGGTTCTGTGTGTGGGCAGTACTCAAAAGCAGATTATCACTGATATCTACTCTTATGCTCCTACTGACCGAAATGTGGGTGGAACCAATATTAAGCAGCTTGAGACCGATTTTGGAAACATCGGTATTGTCCTTGATCGTTTCATGCCCCAGACCGCTGTTCTGGCTGCAGAGCTGTCTGTAATGGCGCCAGTATTCCAGCCGGTACCGGGCAAAGGCAATTTCTTTTATGAAGAGCTTGCTAAGGCTGGAGCATCGGAAGAGGGCCAGATCTTTGGACAGTTTGGTCTGGATCACGGGCCGGCATTTATGCACGGTGCAATCACTGGACTGAAAGGATAAGGTGAATACATGAAGAAGAATTTTGATATGTCCGGGATTCAGCCGAAACTGCGTGAAATTCTGGAAGAACTGGATGGGAGAATCCCAGCCGCAGGAATGAAGCAGGGCGCAGCGGTAAAAGATGCCGCTGCCGCTCCGACTCAGGAGGAGTTTAATGCGTTGCTTAAATCTCTTCGGGATGCCGGGATTATTGCAAAATAAGGAGGCTGCCATGACATTTTCTGAGATGCTGGAGACCGTAGAAAAGAATCTGGAGCTCGCAGCAGGAGAACATAAGCTGTTGATTTCGGATGTGATCCGGATGGTGTGTGATTATTGTAATCTGAGTGAGAACTGCATCCCGGACATTCTGGAACCAGTGATCCGGAAGAAGGTGAAAGGAATCCTGGATTATGAAGAGGCCAATGGAACCGGCTACCATCCGGAAGTTGCCAGCATTAAGGAGGGTGATGGCAGCATTACATGGGTTCAGACAGACGGGAACACAAAGGAGAGCATCTATGGGCTGTCTTCAAGCGATAAGGCAGCCTTGCGCCGCCACAGGAGGTTGAGAGGTTATGATTAACCCATATGCAGTGATGTATGATGCCAGAATGACAGTGAAGCGCTGGCAGGAGGTAGAAAAGGACGGGTATACCCGGAATGAATTGGAGATTGTGGCACAGGATCGTCCTTGCCGGTACAGCTCTTCCGGGCAGGCCTCGATCGGCGCCCCAAATCCCTCTGTCCAGAACAGCCATAAATTGTTTTGTGGGCTGGAGGAGGATGTTCGGGAGGGAGACCGGATCGTGGTTACTCTGCGTACAGAAAAGACGGTAGAGCTTACCCTGGGAGAGTGCCATCCTTATACTTATCAGTGGCAGTGTGAAGTAAAGAGGGATGATAATGCATGAGCAGCAGTAATTACCGCCGGAACGAAGCCGCCATCAGGAAGTTCCGAAAGGAACTTATGGATATGGTAGATGATATCCGGGAAATTGACAAGAGGGTGCTTAACCAGGCTGTTAATGAGGGAGTTGCTTATGCTAAACGAAGGACGCCGGTAGGAGCGCACCCGAACCCGGTAGTCTTTACCATCAGGAACGGCCCTAAAGTGGGTGAGGTTGTCAGCTTTAAGGTTTCTAGCCCTGGTGTGGGAGGAAAACTCCGGGAAAGCTGGCATAAGCTGCCGACCAGACGCACTGCAGGCACCCTGGAGACGGAGATGGTCAATAACATGGAGTATGCGTCCTATTGGAATTATGGACACAGGATTGTTACGAAAAAGGACGGCCCGACAAAAGGTTTTGTAAAAGGAACTCATGTGCTTGAAAAAACACAGAATTATGTATCTAAACGCATGATTGCATTATTCAAAAAGGAAGTGGAGGCGGTGCAGAATCGACACGATCAATGAGTTATATAAGGCGGTAGCAGAAGGTCTGAAAGACGTGAAAAAATGTAAAGTATATCGCGAAGATGTACCGCAGAATTTCACGGTTCCCTGCTTCATGGTGACATTGTATGACCAGAATCCTTCCCGCGGCATCAATGGACGGCTGAAAAATACGGTGAATCTGGATGTCCTGTATTTTCCGGAGAATCGAAATCAGGCAGAGCAGCAGGAAGAATGCTGGAGCGTAGGCCAGGAGCTGGCAAGAGAATTTGCGGCCCCTGGCTTTAAAATTAAGAACAGGAACTTGAAAATCGAGGACAAGGTACTGCATTTTATGTTTGATGTAGACTATCGGGAATACCTGGAAGACTCCACGCCGCAGATGCAGTCTATCATTCAAAATACAGATGTAAAGGAGGATTAACCTATGGCAGGTACATGGGAAACTCAGGACAAGGTACTTCCTGGGGCATATATCAATATCCGGACAAATGAACCTCTGTCCATCACACCGGGGGATCGTGGTATTGCTGTGATTCTTCAGGAGATGTCCGTGGGGGAGGATGGACAGATCTATACAATTACAGCCACAGAGCAGGCGTATCCGGAGAAAGCAACGGCTGAGGATAAGAAGCTGGTTGCCGAGGCGCTTAAAAAGGCCAAAACAGTATTGGTCTATAAGTTGCCAGAAACACATGATGCAGATGCGGTCAACGCAGCACTGAAAAAGCTGAAAACGGTGCAGTTCAATACGCTGTGCTATCCTTACGATACAGAGCCAGAGGCCGCATCTTCTAATAAGACTGTGATTACAGAATGGATTAAGTCCATGAGAGAGGAGGAGGGGGTTAAGTGTCAGGCGGTGCTGGCAAACCATGAGGCAGATTCAGAGGGAATCATCAATGTGGTGCAGGGGGTTATTCTGACAGATGGTACAAGGTTAACTGCCGCAGAAACTACTGCATGGGTAGCCGGAGCAACAGCCGGGGCTGGTATTACCACTTCTAATACCGGCATGAAGTATATGGGGGCTGTGGACGTATCTCCCAGAATGACCAAAACTGAAATGGAAACAGCGGTCAAGGCAGGTAAGCTGATTTTTAAAGTGGACAGCGCTCAGAATGTTACAATTGTTTCTGACATCAACTCCCTTACAACCACGATGCCGGAAAAGGGAAAGTTTTTTACAAAAAACAGGGTTATCAGAACATTGGATAATTTGGCAAATGACATTTCTTTGATTTTTGAAAGCAATTATGTAGGGCAAGCGAATAATACCGAAGATGGAAGAGCTCTTCTTAGAGCTGGACTGGTAGATTATTTAACAGTTTTACAGAATATGGCTGCCATCCAGAATTTTGAAACAGACGATGTCACGGTGAAATCAGGAAACGATATCGACGCCGTGGTAGTAGAAGTGTGGGTACAGCCGGTAGACAGTGTAGAGAAGATTTACACTACTGTAAATTTATCGTAGGAGGTGTGAGAGATGGCAGGAAAAAACTACACCAAAATCAAAGATCTTGTGACTGGCAGTGAGGGCAGTGCTTATATCACAATCGACGGTCAGAACCGCTATTTCTTTGAACTGTCCAAGATTGAAGCAAATATCGAGTTTACAGTGATCGCCAAGAAGCTTTTGGGCCACCGGATGAAGCAGCATAAGGTAGTTGCAGCAGAAGGAAAAGGAAGCATCACCATGTACAATGTAAGCCCTGTGGCATCGGCTATTTATCAGCAGTACATCAAAGAGGGGAAGACACCCACGATCAGCATTCAGACTACCAACGAGGATCCGGCGTCTACTATTGGTCGACGAGTAATCGTGATGAGGGACTGCATTCTGGCAAAAGCACCAGTGGCGTATCTGGAAGACGGAAGTGAGGATCTGAACACCACTGATTCAGATTTTACTTTTGATGATTTGGACGATCTGGAGAGCTATACACTTCCGGAGAATATGAGATAGAAAGTGAGGAAAAAAGACTATGAGTAGCTTAAGTGCATTTTTAAATCCAGTACAGGCAGAAAACAAAGAGGTCATTGTATCAGAGCGCTTTCGGGAGAATGGAAAGACGGTTCCCTTTGTGATCCGGCCTATTACCCAGCAGGAAAATGAAACCTTGATGAAGAAGCACCGCAGTGTAGATAAAAAAAGCGGCGTTGAGCAGTTCAACCGTATCAGTTACAACCGTGAGCTGACCGCTATGGCCGTAGTAGAGCCGGATTTGAACAATGCAGAACTGCAGAAACGGTATGGCGTCTTAGGAGCAGACAAGGTATTGTCCGCCATGCTGTATGTGGGAGAGTACGGAACACTCATGGAGGCTGTACAGGAACTGTCTGGACTCGATCAGGATATCAACGAGGATATGGATGAGGCAAAAAACTGATCGAGCAGGGCGATCCTGAGCTATGTTACGCACACTTCGCCCTGCAAAGACTTCATATCAGGCCTGGGGTACTGGCCGGTATCTGCGGGGCTAATGATCCGGTGGGACCAAGAGAACGCGCTTTTATTTATGCGAGCATTGACCTCAGGGTAAAAGAAGAAAAGAGGCAGGCGGCTCAACTGTCTTAGGAAGGAGGAAGAAATGCCAACCTTAAATGCAATGTTCAGGCTGATGGACGGATACAGCAGCCAGATCAAGAAGATCGTTGAGAATACCGATAAAGCGGCAAAGGCCATCTTAGGGGCCAGTAAGAAAACAGATGGCTTCAACGATTCGCTGAAACGCACAGGGGCGGCTGCCAGTGTGGCAAACTCCGGTTTGTCAAAGCTGGTAAAAACAGCCATGAGCCTTGCCGCAGTAAAAAAGGGCATGGATTTGACGGATACATACACCAACACCAATGCTCGACTGGGTATGATCACTGGCAGTCTCGAAGAACAGAGGGCGCTTCAGAAGGATGTATTTGCGGCAGCAGGCCGTGCCCGCGGTAATTACACAGAGATGGCCAACGCTACGGCAAAGCTTAAGATGCTTGCCGGAGATACTTTCGGGAGCAATCAGGAGGCAGTAGGATTTACAGAACTGCTTACAAAGTCCCTCAAGATATCCGGAGCCAGTACAGCGGAACAGAACTCGGCTTTTCTCCAGTTGACGCAGGCCATGACAGCAGGAAAGCTGCAGGGGGATGAATTTCGTTCCATTATGGAAAATGCCCCCATGGTGGCGGATGCCATTGCTCAGTATATGGGTAAGAGTAAGGCAGAGCTGAAGGAACTTTCCTCTCATGGTGCAATTACAGCGGACATCATCAAAGGCGCCATGTTTAGTGCAGCAGATGAGATCAATGGGAAATTTGCAGATATGCCGCCTACCTTTGCAGATACCTGGCAGAAGATTAAAAATGCAGGTATGCAGGCGTTTGGGGGAGTGTTTGAAAAGGCGAATACTGTTTTAAACTCGGCAGGTGTACAAACGGCTCTGAATAATTTTATTGGATTGATTTACTTGGCAGGAGAGGCAACAGAAGGATTTATAGACTTTTGCATTGCTGCCTGGCCTATGGTTTCACCATTTATCTGGGCGGCAGCGGCAGCTCTGGGGGCTTATGCAGCGGCACAAATCGTGTCTAATGGGCTGTCATTGATTTCGGCTACCGGATTTGGTGCACAAGCAATAGGAGCTGGAATTTATGCATTGGCTTTGTGGGCCACAACAGGGGCTACTTGGGCAGAAACAACGGCGATGCTGGGGCTTAACTCTTCATTGTATGCCTGTCCTCTTGTTTGGATTGTTGGCCTTGTTTTAGTTTTAACTGCTGCTTTTTATGCTGGAGTGGCTGCGGTCAATCATTTTGCGGGGACTTCGATCAGTGCTACCGGCTTGATTGGGGGAGCATTCTTTGCCTTGTTTGCGTTCGTTTATAACCATTTTGTTTATCCGATAATAGCAGTTTTTTCTATGTTGGCAAACTTCATTGGAAATACTTGTTTTAACGATGCGACAGCAGCGGTTAAAGTGTTATTTCTGGATATGGCGAATGCCTGTATCGGTTATGTGCTTAATATGGCACGGTCGATTGAAAATATTGTCAATAAAATACCTGGGGTTACGGTAGATATTACTTCAGGACTGGAAGGATTGCAGACAGGACTTGAAACTAAGATCACTGCAATTAAGGATGAAAGTGGCTGGAAAGAGTATGTGAAACAACCAGAACTGCTGGATTACTCAGAAATGGCGTCGAAGGGGTACAACGCAGGAAAAAATCTGGCAGACAAAGCCTCTAACCTGTTTTCTGGTTTTAATCCCAGTCTGGACGGAGCAGGCGGATCAGGAATTGATTTCTCTTCGTTTGCCACTGCCGGAAACCCTGCCACTGTAAAGGGTACAGGGAAAGGCGGAGCGGTAAAGGTAGAAACAGAAAAAGAGGATATTGAGTGGATGCGTAAGCTTGCGGAGCGGGATTATGTGGCCCGGATCGCCCAGAATACCCTTGCGCCCAATATCCGTGTGGAGTTTTCTGGCCCGATCACCAAGGAAGCAGATACAGACGGTCTTGTAGGCCATGTAGTGGATCGCCTCAAGGAAGTAATTGCCACTGCGCCAGAGGGGGTGCCTGAATAATGTCATATTCTGTCTATTTTAAATATGGGGGTAAGAAATACAAGCTACCAGTCAATCCCGAGGAGATCAAGCGGAGCAGGGAGTTAAATATAGAGAATTATCAGGTACTTGGGACAGGGCAGGTTTCTGTCCCTTCTTACTACAGTCTGGAGGAGTTCAGCTTTGAAGCGGAATTCCCCAGCCAGGACTACCACTACATGAATTCTGGTTCCAGAGCGGACGCAGATTATTACGAAAAGATGTTCCGGAAGGCTCAGAAGAACATGAAGCCGGTCCGCTTTATTGCCTCCAATGACATTACAGATGATATCAGTGTAATGGTATTGGTTAAGAGCGTGGAGGCAGTAGAAAAGGCCGGTGAGGAGGGGGATAAGTACCTGAGTATTAAGCTGCAGGAATACAAGGCCCCAGGCAAACGGTATGTTGCAGTACAGACGGTTGCAGCTACTGTTAAGCAAGAGGATACAGCAGCGGTAGCAGAAACCAATCCGGCGGTGACGGAGAATAAGACCCATACGGTCCAGTCTGGGGACACTCTTTGGGGGATCGCAAAGAAGTATTACGGGAACGGCAGCCAATATACAAAGATTGCATCAGCCAACCCCGATATTAAGAATCCTAACCTGATTTATCCAGGACAGGTTCTTTCCATTCCGGTGTAGGAGGTGACAGCGTGGAGGTACTGGTAGAAAGCCAGGGATATATTTATGATATTTCAGAAATGTGCAAGGAAATTTCATGGACAGAAGCCTTGAATGAAGGAGCCAGCTGTATGGATATCTCTTATATCAGTGACGGCCTGATACTCCAGAATGGGAATGCGATCCGCTTGACAGACAATGATCAGACGGATGGCATCTTTTTTGGCGCTGCATATAAAGTGTCAGGAGACAGCGGAGACGGAGGAACCGGCCAGATAGTAACCATCAAAGCATATGACCAGCTCCGGAGAGCAAAGAATAAGGATATCATTGTGCTGGAAAATGGGACGCTTAAAAATCTGGTAGAAAATATGTGCACATTTCAGACCATGACGCCGGGAACTGTTGAGGATCCCGGCTTTATCATTCCAACCATTGCTGATTATGAAAAGTCCTGGCTGGATCACATTGTGCAGGCTGTTTCGGATACTCTGATTGGTACCCAGGAGCATTATTGCCTGCGTGATGAGTACGGGAAAGTGTGCCTGTGGAATATGCGGAACCTGCAGCTTCCTTTGGTCCTGGGGGACAACAGTCTGTGTACGGGCTACAGTTGGGAGAAGTCTATTGATGATGATTATTACAATCAGATCAAGGTTGTATGGAAAAATGAGGATACAGGTCAGATCGATGTGGGGGCCGCCCATGACCAGGAGGCCGTGAACCGGTATGGCCTTTTGCAGTACCTGGAATCCTCTCCTTCAGGCGTGGATAATGCAGCCAAGGCACAGGAGAGAGCCAATAACCTTCTGAAGCTGTATAACCATGAGAAGGAAACCTTAAAGCTGGAGTGCCTGGGAGATCTTCGGGTACGGGCTGGGAATAGTGTGTATGGCAGCATTGCCGATATTGCATTAAATCGGAGGCTGATTGTAAAGAAGGTAACGCACGATTTTCTGCCCGTGCACACAATGACCATGGAGGTGATGGCAGGTGAATGACCGTGGAAGTGTTCAGGAGCTATTCAATCTGATAAAAACGGTGGTTGATAACTACATGAAAAGCCGTAAGCCAGCCGCTGTGCTTGTAGGAACCTATACAGGAAATGGCGTTATGATCGAGAAACTTCCGATACCCATGAGTATGATTACAGGAAATGCAAAGAGCCAGCTGGTTTCGGGAGATAAAGTACGGCTTCTTCGTAATGATCGAGGCCATGAATATTACATTCTGGAGATTATCGGAAAGCCATATCAGACAGCAGGAGGTACATAATGGCAGAACTTACAACGGATCTGATTGTTCAGGAACAGACCTATAAGGCCCGTACCTACGGATTATCGGAAACTAAGATAGAGGGTTTCGTGGATGAACTGGCGGCGTTAAAACAGGCCATTTATAAAATCCTGTCTACGGAGCAGTATGAATATCCTATTTATAGTTTTAAATATGGCATAGCCTGGAAAGAGCTGATCGGGGAGGAACGGGCTTATGTGAGAGCGGAGATGCGTCGCATGATCGAGGAAGCCCTTTTGCAGGATGACCGGATCCGGGAGGTGGACGGGTTCCGGTTTGAGTTTTCTGGAGACAGCTGCCATTGTTCCTTTCAAGTATCCAGCATTTACGGTGAAATACAGATAGAGAAAGAGGTGGCTGTATGAAAATGACCTATGAGGAACTGCTGCAGGCAATGCTTGACAGGGTGCCAAGTGATGTAGATAAACGGGAAGGCAGTGTTATTTATGATGCATTAGCTCCCTGTGCTTATTTTCTGGCCCAGCAGGATTTTCAGCTGGACAACTTCATAGATCTGGTCTTTCCAGATACAGCCCTTGGTGAGTATCTGGACCGGGCGGCAGAGGCCTACAATGTTTCCAGAAAGCCAGCCACAAAAGCAATGCGTATGATGACTACTTCCGGACGGGTGGAGATTGGCACTCGTTGGGGAATCAATAATCTTGTCTATCGTGTGAAGGAAGAAGAATCAGAAACAGAATACAGGGTGGAGTGTGAAACACCTGGTGTGATCGGTAATCAGTACAGTGGAGCAATGCAGCCTATTTCCAATATAACGGGGATTACTGCAGAGCTGGGGGACATTATTACTCCAGGCGCAGATGAAGAGACAGATGAAGCCTTGCGTGAGCGCCTGTATACCAAAATCAGACTTCCGGCCACTTCAGGAAATGTTTACCATTACCAACAGTGGGCTTTGGAGGTTTCTGGAACCGGCGCAGCAAAAGTTTTCCCATTGGCAGACGGTCCTGGTACGGTTACTGTGCTTGTGGTAGACAGTGATAAAAAGATATCATCTTCCCTGCCGGAGACCGTGGCAGCATACATTGAAACGATGCGCCCGATCGGTGCTTCGGTAACAGTTAAGAGTCCTGAGGCTGTTACGATCAATGTGAAAGCAAAGATCATGAGGGACGGAAGCAAGACTCTGGAGGATATTCAGGCAGCGTATAAATTGGCAGTGGATTCATTTCTGAGGGAAACCGTATTTGCTACATATAGGATCAGTCATGCAAAGCTTGGAAGCCTGCTGCTGGATATTCCGGGAGTAGAGGATTTTGAGGGATTTCTTTTAAATGGCGGGACAGGAAACGTGACAGTCGGGGAAAAACAGATTCCTGTGACTGGAACCATTGAGCTGACGGAGGTGAGCCGGATTGGAACTGATTAAACTGCTTCCGGATTATTATGAAAAGAATGTGACCATGCAGACATTACAGGGACTGCTTTCCGAGGTAACGGATGATCTGGAGCAGGGGCTGAGCAGTACAATATCAGAATGCTTTGCATCTACAGCGTCAGAGCTGTTGGCAAGGTATGAGCAGCTTTTAGGGCTGGAGGTGGACGTATCAAAACCGGATGATTTTCGTCAGGAGCGGATCCGCGCCAAGATATCCGGTGTTGGAACCACCACAAAAGAGATGGTAAAGAATGTAGCAAGTAGTTACTCCAATGGCGAAGTGGAAGTAATTGAAGATGCGGCGCACTATCGTTTTGTGATCCGCTTTGTAGGTATACTGGGGATTCCGGGAAATATGGCAGATCTGAAGCTTACTATTGAGGAAATTAAGCCTGCACATCTGGTGGTGGAGTACGAATACATCTATAACGTCTGGAGCGATGTGGAGATGTTGACCTGGGAGCAGGCCGCAGCACGTACTTGGGAAGAGATAAGGAGTAATAGGATAAATGGAATTAACAGACAAATATAAATTAAAAAAACCAGGGGCCAGCGATTATATAAATGTAGAAGATTTTAATGAGAATGCAGAAATAGTGGATCGGGAGATGGAGAAGCATGAAAATTTGCTTGACCGCCTGTATGCCGCCCCTATTCGTATTACCCTTACCGCTTCTGGATGGGCTGGATCGTCAGTACCCTATACACAGACGGTAGCAGTTCCGAGCATTAAGACAGAGGATAATCCTGTTTTGGTCAGTCAGTTGGCGGACGGTGCAACGATAGAAGTTCAGAAGGCATATAACAAGGCATTTGGCATTATTGCTTCCGGAACAGGAAAGACCGGAGATGGAACAGTGACATTCAAAGTCTACAAAAAGCCAGCTATAGATATCGTAGTTGGGCTTAAATTATAAGGAGGAGCTGAACATATGGGTAATATACTGATGACAGGTTCAGGCGGAGGCGGAGCAGGGAGTGATGACTGCACCGCAACGGCCGCAGAACTGCTGAAAGGCTACACGGGCATATTGAAAGGATCGGATGATGAACCGGTTCAGGGAATATTGGAATTGACAGGGAACGCCCAGGCAGCCCATGTGCTGAATGGAGAGACGTTTTATAGCAATGATGCCAAAACCAAACATACAGGTAATATGACCGTTAATAGTTTACTGTCTTTTAGTGTTGCCGCCTATTCCGGAAGAAGGGTCATAGCTACCTGGACAAATCCGAATCAGGCGGCTGGCCGACCATATAGCGGAGTTATCATTCGATATGACACGGGAGGGTATCCTGGCGCATCTGGCGGAGTTCAGATTTATAAAGGAGCGGGGAACAACCATTCTGCCGGAGCTGCTTCACAGGCGTTTTTTGATTTGCCGAATCTGAATACAAGATATTTCTTATCATGTACTCCGTATGTTACTACCAGTATTGGCGAACTGTTTGGCCCAACTCTTAATGCAGAGATTACTACAGGAGGTTCTACCAGCAGAACGTTTACAGCTTCCGGTTCTTTTGTTGTAGAGGGATTTACTAAGATGGATGTATTTCTTGTTGGAGGAGGCGGAGGAGCTGGATATGCTGGTGGAGGAAGCGGATATACTGCTACTCAATATGGGATTCCAATCACTACGGGAAATAATGTTTCGGTTGTTGTTGGAGGAGGTGGCGGACCAGCATCTAATGGCGGTACCTCATCTATTAGCGTAAATGGTGCGGTGAAAGCTTCAGCAGCTGGAGGAAATGGTGCTCCTGATTCGTATGGAGTAGCTGCCGGAAATGGGGGATCCGGAGGCGGAGGAAGCTCTACAGGTAGAGTAAGAGGAGGAAATGGTGGTTCTGATGGCGGAAATGGAGCATTTCCTAAATTCCCAAATGGTACAGGACAGGGAAGAACCACGAGAGCATGGGGTAATTCTGTGGGTGCTTTATATGCAGGCGGCGGAGCTGGCGGCAATAACCACTATAACAATAGAAATAATGAGGGGGACCGCGTAGAATATTTTAATTTAGGTGGAACTGGAGGTGCCGGAGGCGGAGGAAATGGCGGTGGATGGGAAGGAACCAATTACGGAAAAGCTGTCTATCCAACTAATGGTACTCCAAATACTGGTGGTGGCGGAGGTGGCAGATACTCATCATCTGATGGCTGGGGATCATGCAATCCTGCCTATGGTGGTTCTGGCATTGTAATTGTAAATTTGTATTAGGAAAGCGAGGGCAAAATGAAACGAGAGTTTGCGAAAGCATATATTCTGGTTGATACGATGAAGGAAGGCACAGTACAGAATATTGCGATGTTTAATGATTATGAAGAAGCAAACAGAGCTGCCATGGCTGCGTATGGTGATGAGGCATTTGCAGAAGAGTATAAATGGCTTGTTCAGGCAGGGGACAGGTATCGTAATGGCATTTTTTATACGGTTGCAGGAGATGTGGAAGAGCCGGCTGAATATATTCCAACTGATTCAGAGCAGATCATGCGGTTGAGTCAGGAAAACGCAGAGTTAACAATGGCATTGGCAGACATGATAGGAGGTGTATCAGCATGATTGGTAATATCCAGAAGTCTATCATTATCCGGGCAATGCGCATACGGAAGGAAGCTGGAGAAGATCCAGAAAAGATCCTGAAAGGATACAAAAACCTGACGGAAGAGGAACGGAAGGAGATTTTGAGGGTAGTAGAGCAGTAAGGAGATATGCCATGGAGTACATACAGACAATCCTCGCCATTTGCGGAGGGATAAGTATCATAGGTGGAGCCGGTGCGGTTATCGTTAAGGTAATCAAGCCGGCTTTTCATTTGACTGCCAGAGTGCAGAAATTGGAGGAGCATTCGGACAAGGATTACAAGCGTCTGGTTGCTCTGGAAAATATGCAGAAACAGCAGTCCAAGAGTCTTGCAGCTCTGCTCAATCATCAGATTACCGGTAATGGGATAGATACGATGAAGCAGATCCGGGACGAGCTGTTGGAATCTATTATAGACCAGTAGAAGGGAGGTGAGGAACTATGCTTAAGAACTGTGTATTTAGGGCTGATGTGGATACCATCCAGTGGGTCAAGGCCGCAGGTATCCGTGCCATTAAGACTATGGCGCAGACATTTGTCGCCACCATCGGCTCGGCAGCGGTCATGGGTGAGGTCAACTGGCCTATGGTAGCCAGTGCATCCGCGCTGTCCGGTATCCTGTCGGTGGCAACGTCCATCGCAGGACTTCCGGAGCTGCCAGCCAAGACCTGAGAGGAGGTGATCCATAGGTCTCCCGTCCGGCCAGGGTCAGAGCCGGAGCAACTATTACATATCATTTTTGAAAGAGAGGACAAATATTATGGCAAACGCAACAGGAAAGAATCAGGACAAGAGAACAGCAGAGCAGAGAAAGAACGACGCAGCACAGAAGAGAAGACCCAAGGGTGCACAGGATACCACTTTTGTAACCACCGGCCCTGCAACCGGCAAGGAAGATGAGCGGGCGGTAGGCACGGAAGATAAGTAAGCTGTGCGACGTCGCAACGCAGACAGACCCCAGGGAAATCTCTGGGGTCCTTTTTAGTTGGAGGTGACCAATGGTTACAGCAGTATTTACAGATAACGATGATTACGCCCGCACCTATGGCCTATGGCAGTGGGATTATGGTCAGCAGCTCAGGATAGAGGGACTGCATCTTCCGACGGCGGTAGAAATCCACTTTGCGCTACAGGAGACCGGTGGTGAGGCCATACCCCGTGTGGGTACTACTAAGGACGGCGTAACAACCGTCACAATCCCGGACAGCATGCTGGAGGGAAATCGTGCGACATGGACGGCAGATAAGGCATATAACATCTATGCGTGGGTATACCTGTCGGATAAGTTATCCGGTGAGACAATCAAGCGGATTACGATGCAGGTCAAATCACGCCCCAAGCCGGAAGCCTTTGAGGCACCGGGAGATGGGGAGATCTTTCGGCAGGCCATCGAGGCCGTCAATGACGCTGCCAACCGGGCAGAAGATGCCGGTGACAAGGCTGTAGTCGCTGCGGATGAGGCCAAGGCAGCAGCCACCCAGACAGCGGAGCATCTGGAAGCCGTACAGGGTCTTGCAGAGCAGGTAGAGACCAATGCCGACACCGTGGCGCAGGATAAGCAGGCTGTAGCAGGGATGCTCTCCCAGACACAGCAGGTGGCCTCAGATGCGGCGTTATCAGCACAGGAGGCTAAGTTATCAGAGACAGCCGCAGTACAGGCACAGGCGGGCGCTGAGGCGGCTGAGGATACAGCAAGACAGTACGCTGAGGAGACGGGGGCGGATCGTCAGGCAGTTGCCAATGATAAGCAGACTGTAACCCAAATGAGGGAAGCCGTGGCGGCAGACCGTCAGGCGGTAGAGCAGACCGCTTTGCAGTTTGGACAGACCTCTCAGGATGCGCTTACAGCCATAGGGCAGGCTCAGAGCACAGCTGTGGGGGATGTTAAGGCCGAGGGGCAAAAGCAGACCACAGCGGTACAGGAGGCAGGCACACAGGCGGTCAGTGAGGTTACTGAGGCCAAGACTACAGCAGTGGAGGCAGTCACCACGGAGGGCGATACGCAGACCAAGAGGGTTGAGGATGCGGCTGCTGGGATTATAGCGGATAGGGAGCAGATCAGCCAGAATAAGACTGATATAGCCGGTCTGGTGGAAGGGATGACCGATTTGGCACCGGCAATCCATAGCACGGCTTCTGGCTCCGTCATTACCGCCAATGATGCCACAGAAGGCCGTCCGTTCCGGGGGCTGAGGGTGTTTGGGAAGAGTACGCAGGATGGGACACCGACACCAGAAGCACCGATACCGATAGTGAGTGCTGGGGAGGACGGGAGTATTGAAGTTAAGGTGACAGGGAAGAACCTGTTAACAGGTAGGCTGTACTATATTGATTACTCAATGGGGGCTGGTTTTATAAAAAATGAAAATGAAGTATCATTACCATATGCACCAAAATCGGAAACATCTGGTATTGGATATGTAATCCCGTGTGCACCAGAAAAACACTACGCATTTAGTGTTACTAATCCTAATGAGAATGCCGTTGTTGCCATATCAGAGTACAAAACGCTTGAGGATGCAAAAAATAAAGAAAATGCCATTGGTTTTGTTGTTCCAAGTTCAGCTTCTCCTTATAAGTCAGTCTATACATCAAAGGGAAATGGAGTACTTGTGTGTTGGATAGCAGGAAAATGGACGGACGGAAAAACAACTATCCATGAATGCACAGAATCCGAGTTATTGCAACTTGAAATCGGTTCTGAAGCAACCACCTACGAGCCACCACGCATTCCCCAATCCCTCACCCTCGCCACTCCTAACGGTTTACCCGGAATTCCAGTGACGAAAGATGGCAACTACACAGATGCAGACGGTCAGCAGTGGGTTTGTGACGAGATTGACTTGGGGCGCGGGAAGTATGTGCAGAGGGTAAAAGACTTCATTATCAATCGGAACACTAATATATCAACCTCAATGGGTGATTATGGCGCACCAGAAAAAGATACCATTTTGGCTCGTTATTTAGATAAGACCATTAAAAAACTTGGTGCTGTTTTATGCCGAGAGTTGATATGTGCTAAAAACTGGAGTAACGATAGTGAATCAGTATTTGCAACAGAAACCAGTATTGATTTTAGACTATCAAGAAAAAGACTTGGATTGGGAACAGATACAACGACTGATGAAAATAAAACAGAGGTTCTTAAATTTTTGGAAACCACTCCGCTTCATTGCCTTGTGGAATTAAATACTCCCATCGAGCGGGATCTCACCCCCGAAGAGATTGCTGCCTACAAGGCCCTGCGGACATACGGCCCGACTACCGTGATTACCAATGACGCAGGAGCAGGAATGGAAGTGACGTATGTAGCGGATACCAAGGCTTACATCGACAAGAAATTTAAGGAATTAAATCAAGCTATCGTGAACACTCAAATTGCATTGTTATAGGAGGTACATAATGTACGATATTGTAAAAAATGTTATTATATCAGGTGATTTTAGATTATCTGATATGCAGACTAAAATTGATACTCTCTGGGTACAGGGAGATTTGACTGAAGATGAAAGAAATGAGTTAATCGCTATCATGAAACAGTATGTTAAACCAGAATCAGAAGCTCCAGAACAGATAGAATTGTACAAGCAGCTACTTGCAAAATATGAATCTCTGGATGAGCGTGTGACCAAGTTGGAAAATGGCGGTGTGACACCGGAACCACCTACAGGCGTAGAAATCCCTGTCTGGGAGCCTTGGGACGGCATCAGTAATCAGTACCAATATGGAGCTGTAGTTACAGTCGATCAGAAATATTACATTAGTGCACATCAGGGACAGAATACCTGGATGCCGGGTAGCATGGGAACGGAAGGACTATGGAAGGAGATCAGTAAAGAAGATGCGGAGGCTGTAATATCCGGCACGAAAACACCGGATCAGGTGGTTAAGGGAGAATAAGGTATGGAGATAAGACGAGAGATTAAGCAGATAAATTGTTATGCAGGTCAAAACCGCCCAGCATGGATCGTGATCCACGAGACGGACAACTACAAGATGGGTGCAGGTGCCCTTAAACACTCCGAAGCCCATCGAAACGGCAACCTGTCCACTTCAGTCCACTGGTATGTGGACGATACGGTAGCAGTACAGACCTTAGATTACAGAGACGGGGCCTATGCAGTAGGTAGGCAGTACGGTACGCCTCTGGTGCCGGGAGTAACCAACACCAACAGCATTAACATCGAGATCTGCGTCAATCCAGACTCTGATTACGATCAGGCCCGGGCAAACTGCATTGAGCTGGTAAGGCAGATCATGGCAGAGACGGAGATTGATGCCGATCATGTAATCCGGCACTACGATGCCAAACGTAAGCACTGCCCCCGTAAGATGCTGGATCAGCCGCAGTTATGGACAGACTTCAAAAATGTTCTAAATCAGCCCACATATGCAACAGGGTGGCACCACGATAATAATGGCTGGTGGTACGCAGATACACAGCACAATTATTACAGATCATGTTGGCAGACGATTAACCACCATAGGTATTATTTTAATGAAGATGGTTACGCTTTGACAGATTGGCATCAGATTGATGGCAAGTGGTATTATTTTGAACCTACGGCAGGCCATCCTCTTGAATGCGCGTTGTATGTAACAGACGCAGATGGAGCGCAGAGACCAGGGGAGTTCTAAATCAAAAAAAGGAGAAGCGACTGCTATCTAATAGACAATCGCTTCTCCTTTAACTTTTTACATTCCCATATGGGGCAAAGTCAAAAATTAAAACACTTAAATCCACGCCCCAGGCTAGCTGTGGCGACCATATATATGTCAATAGTATATCATATTATTTTTTGATTTTCAAGAGATTTCTAAAATTCCCGTGTTGCATTTTCGTGTTGCATAGTAGTTAAAATACTGCTATAAATCGTATTATTAATAACAAAAAATGAATATATTATAATAAGGAAACAACGCATTTATAAGGAATCTTGTATTTAAGCGGTTTTTGGATGCATAATCTTAGGGGTTCGAATCCCGTCTCGCGCTTTTTTTATTGGCTGGAATTGCTTGATTTTTCAAGAATTTCAGCCATTTTGCATTCTCTGAAAATTGGTAGACAGTTGTAGACAGGAAGAAAGGAAGATCGACCATGAAGCTGAGGAACATTCTTCTTGCAGTAAAAGATATCGAAAAATCAAGGCAATTTTATCACGAACTCTTTGGCCTTCAGACCGTGCTTAATAGTGAAGGAAATATGATTTTAACGGAAGGCCTTGTGCTTCAGGATGAAAAAATCTGGAGAGAAGCTCTGGGAAAGGAGATTATTCCTGAAAATAATTTCTGCGAGTTGTATTTTGAAGAGCCGGAGATAGAAGCTTTTATCTGTAAATTGGAAACACAATATCCGTCGATTCAGTATGTCAATCGGCTTACAGAGTACAGCTGGGGACAGAAGATGGTGCGGTTTTATGACTTGGATGGAAATCTGATTGAAGTAAGAACACCCATGTACAAAGGAAAGCTATAGGCATTTGGAAAACAGCTGCCGAGTTCTGCAAGATAATTCTTGACAAAAAATAAAAGTTAGTGTATTCTAATCGTGCTCATGTGCATCGACTGCGATACTTTAAAAGGTCAGCAGCAGATACACATTTTATTTTATTCAAAAGTTAGATAGAACTAACTAAAAAAGGAGGTACTACTATTAATAGTCGATTTTTAACGGTGATTCTGGCCCTGGCTCTTTTATGCCTGTCTGCGGCATCTTTGTTCATTGGAGTAATTGATCTTACGCCATCCCATTTGATTACGGGAGGGGCAGAGCAGCTTGAGATTTTACTGATTTCCCGTCTTCCCCGCCTTCTTGCGATTCTCTGCACAGGTGTGGGAATGAGCGTAGCAGGGCTGATGATGCAGCAGCTTTGTATGAATAAATTTGTATCTCCTACCACAGGAGCTACTATTTCATCAGCGCAGTTTGGCATCCTTCTGGCACTTTTGTTTATGCCAGGTTCTACACTTTGGGGACGGGCGCTGTTTGCATTCGGAGCAGCGTTGGCAGGCACCTGGATTTTTGTCTGGTTTATTCAGAGGATACCGTTCAAGGATGCGGTTATGGTTCCGCTGGTGGGAATTATGTTTAACAATGTGATTTCCGGAATGACCAGCTATCTGGCATATAAATATGAAATGACACAGGCATTATCTTCCTGGCTGGTGGGACATTTTTCCATGGTTTTAAGAGGAAGGTATGAAATCGTTTATCTGACAGTCCCGCTGGTAATCCTGGCATTTCTTTTTGCCAATCACTTCAATATTGTGGGAATGGGACGTGATTTTTCGGAAAATCTCGGTGTGCCCTATCACCTGATCCTGTTTCTGGGGCTTACCATTTCAGCTATGATCACAGCCTCTATTGTAGTGGTGGTCGGTTCCATTTCCTATATCGGCCTTATCGTTCCCAATGTGATTTCCATGATAAAGGGGGACAGGATCAGAGGTACGCTGACAGATACCGCACTGTTTGGAGCCGTGTTTGTTCTGGCCTGTGACATGATTGGGCGAAGCGTGATTGCCCCTTATGAACTTCCAATCGAATTGATTGTAGGGATTGTAGGAAGTATCCTTTTCATTGCCATTATATTTTACAGGCTGAAGTACGGAAAAAAATCCGTTGTATTCAAGCTTCCTCAGATAAAAAATATGAGAGTTATGGAAGCAGGGAAAGGGAGGAAAATACAGTGATGCAGAAGAACGCTCATAAAACCCGGGCCGGGCTGCTCCTTATGGCAGTTCTGGCGCTTGGCGCGGCAGCCCTTTATATGCTTGTAAATGTGGATTTTGAAAATGAGAAGCTGTTTGCATATGCCATGCGTATTCGTGCTCCCAAACTGTTTGCCATGATGATCACAGCATTTGCCATTGGCGGGGCATCTCTGATATTTCAGTCCGTTATCAATAATACCATTGTGACTCCCTGCCTTTTGGGAATGAATTCCCTCTATATGCTGATTCATACGGCAGTTATCTTTGCAGCAGGATCAGGCAGTATACTGGCTGTTAATGCAAAGGCAGCTTTTGGAGTGGATTTATTGATCATGGGAACCGCTGCAACGGTGATTTACAGCACACTGTTTAGGAAAACCGGCCATAATGTGCTCTATGTACTTCTGATCGGTACTGTGCTCAATTCATTTTTCGGCAGTGTGCAGTCTGCACTTACGCGGATTATGGACCCCAATGAGTATGATAGCCTTCTTGCAGATCTGGTAGCAAGCTTTGCAAATGTAAATTCTGAAATTATGGTCATTGCGGCTTTAGTGCTGGCGCTTGTGGTGTTTGCTCTGAGGAAGGAGTTAGCACTTCTGGATGTGATCACATTGGGAAAGGATCAGGCAGTTAATCTGGGGGTAGATTATGACAGATGCATCCGTCGTCTGCTTCTTGGAGTGGCATTATTTATCGCAGTGGCTACGGCCATGGTAGGACCGGTTTCCTTTTTAGGACTGATTCTTGCGAATCTTTCCCGTCAGCTTCTAAAGACTTACCGCCACAGCCAGTTGATTTTAGGCTCCGTATTTTTTGGGATCATCATCCTGGTGGGCGGGCAGCTGATCGTGGAGCAGGTATTTACCTATACAGTACCGGTAAGTGTTTTTATTATATTTTTTGGCGGCATTTATTTTCTATATCTGCTGCTTACTGAAAGGAGGCGTCGCGGCCTGTGAGAATTAGAGAACTGATTAAAAAATATGATGGAAAAACAGTGGTGGATTCGGTCAGCTTTCAGATCCCCAGGGGAAAGGTAACTTCCTTTATCGGCCCGAACGGAGCAGGCAAATCTACGGTTATGGGAATGATTTCCAGACTGCTTCAGAGAGACAGCGGGCTGATCGAGTTTGAGGGGAAAGATATCAAAGGCTGGAGGAGCAGGGAGTTGTCCAGACGGCTTGCAATCCTGACCCAGAGCAACCAGATCCAGATGAAACTTACCGTAGAAGAGCTGGTGGCATTTGGGCGTTTTCCCTATTCCGGAGGCCGTTTGACGGATGAGGATAAACGGATAATTGACCGGGCGATTTCCTATATGGAACTGGAGGCCTTCAGGGAGCGGTTCATAGATGAGCTGTCCGGAGGCCAGCGCCAGAGAGCCTATATTGCCATGGTAATTGCTCAGGATACAGAATATATTCTGCTGGACGAACCCACTAACAACCTGGATATTTACCATGCCACGAATCTGATGAAAATGGTGCGCCGTCTCTGTGATGAGCTGGGAAAAACAGTAGTGCTGGTGCTTCATGAGATTAATTATGCGGCCTTTTACTCTGATTATATCTGCGCATTTGCAGATGGAAAAGTAGAAAAATTTGGAAAAGTAGAAGAGGTTATCACAAAAGAGACTTTGTCAAAACTGTACAGGGTAGAGTTTGAGATTATGGAGATTGATGGAAAACCTCTTTCAATCTGGTATTAAAAAAAGAAAACAGGAGAAATTGAAAATGAAGAAAACAGGATTATTGATACTTGCTGCGGTTATGGTGCTGGGGCTTTCCGCCTGCTCCGGTTCAAATGAGACAAATCAAAGCCAGACGGAGGCTGTTACAAAGGCAGAACCGTCGGTTGTTACCGTTAAAACCTTAAATGGAGATAAGAAGGAGGTGGATTTGGAGGTTCCCTTTGACCCAAAGAGGGTTGCTGTGATGGATATGGCGGCGCTGGACATTTTAGACCAGCTGGGACTGGAAGAACGGGTAGTGGGCGCTTCCGATACTTCCTTAGATTATCTTGAAAAATATATGGAAAAAGAGCAGGTTGCAGCTCTCGGCACGATTAAGGAGGCGGATATGGAGGCTGTGATGGCCAGTGAGCCGGATGTGATTTTTATAGGCGGCAGACTGGCAAAGTATTATGATGCTTTAAGCGAGATCGCTCCTGTCGTGTATCTGTCCATAGATACCCAGCTTGGAACATTGGAAAGTGTCCGAAAAAATGCCGGGATCATTGCGTCCATATTTGGATTGGAGGAGCAGGCAGACCAGCTGCTTGAGGGATTTGAGGAACGGCTTGCAGCGCTGGCTGGATTTTCAACGGATAAGACAGCGATTGTGGGGATGGTTACAAGCGGAGGTTTTAATGTTCTTGGGAATGACGGCAGATGCTCCCTGATCAGCCGGGAAGCCGGATTTGAGAATATTGGAGTTGATGCAGAGATTGACACATCAACTCATGGAAATGAAGCATCCTTTGAGTTTGTTGTGGAAAAGGAGCCGGATTATGTGTTTGTACTGGACCGGGATGCTGCAGTGGGAACAGAGGGCGCGAAGCTTGCACAGGAGATTATGGAAAATGAGCTGATAATGGGAACAGAAGCGTATCGGAATGGAAATCTGATTTATCTGTCCAATCCGGCTGTATGGTATACCGCAGAGGGCGGTATCCGTGCTCTGGATCAGATGATCGGGGATCTGGAATTTGCACTGTTAAAATAAAGTTGTAATAGCCGGTTTTTTGTACTATAATAGGCGGGATACTTAATAGTTAGAAAGGACAGAGCAGATGAATTACAAGATGATTCTGGCCTATGACGGTACCCGGTACAATGGCTGGCAGAAGCAGGGAAATACAGACCGGACCATTCAGGGAAAATTAGAGCAGATTCTTACCAGGATGGCAGGCGGACCCATAGAGGTTTTCGGCTCCGGGCGCACGGACAGGGGTGTTCATGCGGAAGGTCAGACAGCAAATTTCCATTTAAAGCAGACAGAAGAATATGAAGACAAAAGTTTACAGATTCTGGAATATATCAACACCTACCTTCCTGAGGATATTGCGGTTCTTTCCTGTGAGGCAGTACCGGAACGCTTTCACAGCCGTTTAAGCGCAGCGAGAAAGACGTACCGTTACCAGATTGAGATGAGCCCTAAAAAGAACGTATTTCAAAGAGATTATTATTATGGTCTTGGTTGCAGGCTGGATCAGAAAAAAATGGAAGAAGCGGCAGCGTTTCTTATCGGAACCCATGATTTTAAGAGTTTTTGCGGCAACAGCCGGATGAAAAAATCAACCGTCCGCCGGATAGACTCCATTGAATTTGAAGCAGCGGGAGAGAGCCGCCTGCATATCCGCTATACAGGAAATGGCTTTTTGCAGCAGATGGTTCGGATTCTTACAGGAACGCTCATCGAAGCAGGGCTGGGAAAGAGAGAGCCTGAGCAGATGAAGGCCGTTCTGGAAGCCCTGAACCGCCAGGCAGCAGGGTTTACGGCTCCGGCTCAGGGGCTTTTTCTGGAAAAGGTTGAATATGGTGAGGGAAAATGACAGAATTTCTGGTAAAACATTTTGTAAAAGGATATGAAAATACGGAAAAAGATGAGGTGCGGACTTCCTACGGCATTTTAGCGAGTATCGTAGGAATCTTCTGCAATCTTCTTCTCTTTGGAGCCAAGCTTTTTATCGGGCTTCTGGTAAACAGCGTTTCTGTTATGGCAGATGCATTTAACAACCTGTCCGATGCGGCCTCATCCATCATCGGCTTTATCGGCGTGAAGATGGCAGGTAAGCCGGCCGATGCGGATCACCCCTTTGGACACGGAAGAATTGAATATATTTCTGCTTTTATCGTGGCATTTCTGGTCATCCAGGTGGGCTTTTCTCTGTTTAAAACATCTGTGGGAAAGATCCTTCACCCGGAGCCTATGACCTTTAAATGGATTTCGGTAGTGATTCTGATTTTATCAATCTGCGTGAAATTCTGGCTTTCCGCGTTTAACCGGAAGCTGGGAAAGCGGATCAATTCAAAGGTGATGCTTGCCACAGCTGCAGACGCAATGGGAGATGTGGTCACAACGGGAGCAGCAGCCCTGTCTCTTCTGGTATTTGGCCTCTGGAATGTAAATATTGATGGCATTACAGGTCTTATGGTGTCAGCAGCAGTGCTTTTTGCAGGCTACAATATTGCAAAGGATACGCTGGCGCCTTTGATCGGAGAAGCCATTCCTCCTGAGGTCTATGAGGAAATATCCAGCTTTGTAGAAGGGTTTGACGGTATTTTGGGTACCCATGATCTCATTGTTCACAACTACGGTCCATCCAAAAGCATGGCCTCTATTCACGCAGAGGTTTCAGCGGGCGCGGAAATTGCAGAATCCCATGCGATCGTAGACCGGATTGAGAGGGAAGCCGCCCGGAAAATGGGACTTTTGCTGGTAATCCATATGGATCCGGTAGAAACAGATAATGAGCGGTTAAATACATACAGGAAAATGCTGGAAAATGTTTTGGCAGATGTGGATGTACGTCTGTCCTTCCATGATTTCCGCATGGTAGGGAAGGATAAAAATGTCTGTCTGATTTTTGATCTGGTGATTCCAAGAGAATATAAAGATGGTGCAGTGGGAAAACTGAGAACAAGGATCAGCAATGAAATGCGCCGGAGAGATCCGGACTGCCGTTGTGCTATTACAGTAGAAAACAGCTACCGTTCAGAAGAAGGAGTAAAGTAGGGTTTCATAAAAAGCTGATCCCTGAAAGGGGATACCATTGATGAAAGAGGAATGGATACAGAAGATCGCGGAGGGAGACAGGGATACCTTCCGCGATTTTTATAAAGAGGCTGCGGGGCCGGTATACAGCTTTATCCTGTCTCTCACAAGGGATGTCCATGAGGCAGAGGATCTGATGCAGGATACCTTCTTATGCGTATGGGACAGGGCAGAGGACTATGAACCGCAGGGAAAGCCCCTGGCCTGGGTGTTTACCATAGCCAGACATCTGTGCTACATGAGATTCAGACAGCGCAGGAGGGAAACGGAGCTTTCTGAATGGGATAAAGAGGAAGAGGGGGAGGTATACGCGGCATTGGAACAGGCGCCGGAACGTAAGGTTTTGTCTGATGCTCTGGCTGCCTTAAGGGAAGAGGATCGGCAGATCGTGCTTCTTCATGCGGCAGCAGGCTTAAAACACAGGGAAGTGGCTTCAGCTTTGGGCCTTCCTCTGGCTACAGAGCTGTCAAAATACAACCGCTCCATGAAAAAGCTTCAAAAAATCCTGCAAAAATAAAAAAATACTTGACGTGACTCTATAGCTGATATATAATATATAACGTTGTATTGATGGGCTATCGCCAAATGGTAAGGCAACGGACTCTGACTCCGTCATTTTCAAGGTTCGAATCCTTGTAGCCCAGCTAAAGCATTTTTATAAAAAGTGCTTGACGAAATTTGTTATTCTGTGTATAATAATTTTCGCAGCTGCGGATGCGGCAAAGAATAATGGGCTATCGCCAAATGGTAAGGCAACGGACTCTGACTCCGTCATTTTCAAGGTTCGAATCCTTGTAGCCCAGCTGAGAAGCATATGGCGTCTCTACATAATTAAATAGTGGGCTATCGCCAAATGGTAAGGCAACGGACTCTGACTCCGTCATTTTCAAGGTTCGAATCCTTGTAGCCCAGTTGAAAAGCCTTTAGATGCAGATGCATTTGGAGGCTTTTGTTTTGCCTGAAAGTATGATATACTTACAGAATAGGAGATTTGGCCTGAGGGCCCAAAGCAGAGAGAGGCAGCTATGTATCAGTTTAAGAGCAGGATCCGGTACAGCGAAACAGATGAAACAGGACGGCTGAGCGTACCGGGAATTATCAATTATATGCAGGATTGCAGTACCTTTCAGTCAGAGGATGGCAGAATGGGAATAAGCTATCTGAAGGAGCATCATCGCGCATGGCTTCTTTCAGGCTGGCGGATCGTGATTGACCGTTATCCGAAGCTGGGGGAGGAGATTACTGCGGGAACCTGGCACTGCGGCAGCAAAGGGTTTTACGGGTATCGTGATTTTGTGCTGCTGGATCAGGAAAATAACCCTCTGGTCCGGGCAAATTCTCTCTGGTTTTTCTATGATACAGAAAAAAATATGCCGGTGCGTATCCAGCCAGAAGATATCCTTCCTTACGGAATACCGCAGCCGTCTCAGGATCTGGGAGAAGCACCCAGAAAGATTCTCATTCCGGAGAAATACGAAACAGCAGCAGCTGTAGTGATCGGCCGTCATCATCTTGACACCAATCATCATGTAAATAATTCCCAGTATGTGGAGATTGCAAAGGATGCCATCCCTGTGGGGCTTAAGATCCGTGAAATCCGGGCAGACTATAAAAAGGCAGCTCGTCTGGGCGATACGGTGATTCCCAGAATCACGCCGGCAGGCCAGGGCCAGTGGACTGTGGCCCTTGTAAATGAAACGGGAGAGCTTTATGCAGCGGTATGGCTTGGAGGACAGGAGCAGCCGGGACAGTAAAAGAGGAGCAGACATATGATAGAATTAGGAAAAGTACAGGAGCTTGAGATCGTCAGGACAAAGGAATTCGGCGTATACTTAAGCGAAAAAGCAGGAGATGAGGCAGCAGTCCTTCTTCCGAAGAAACAGGTTCCCCAGGGAGCGCAGATCGGAGATAAGGTGGAGGTTTTTGTATACAAGGATTCCTCGGATCGCTTGATCTCTACCACAGCCAGACCGAAGCTTCAGGTGGGGGAATGTGCCATTTTGGAGGTAAAGGATGTAGGAAAGATAGGAGCATTTTTGGATATGGGACTGGAAAAGGATCTGCTTCTTCCCTTTAAAGAGCAGAGCCATCCGGTGCGTCGGGGAGAAAAATGCCTGGTCTGCCTTTATGTGGACAAGAGCAGCCGTCTGGCAGCTACCATGAAGGTATATTCCCATATGAGCAATCAGTCTCCTTATAAGGCAGAGGATTGGGTGGAAGGTACGATCTATGAGATCAACGAACAGATCGGAGCCTTTGTAGCAGTGGACAACCGGTATTATGGTTTGATCCCCAAAATAGAGATGTACGGCCGTTTCAGAGAAGGCGATCAGATAAAAGCCAGAGTCATGAGGGTTCGTGAGGACGGCAAACTGGATCTGTGCGTAAGGGAAAGAGCCTATGTCCAGATGGGAGCAGATGCAGAGCAGGTTTTAAAGGTCATTGACGAATTTGACGGAGTTCTCCCTTTTAATGACAAGGCGCGTCCTGAAACGATTCTCAGGGAGTTTAACATGAGTAAAAATGCCTTTAAGCGTGCCGTGGGCCGCCTTTTAAAGGAAGGAAAGATAGAGATTACAGAAAAGACCATCCGCCGGATCTGATTGATGTGTGTTTACAGGATACCAGGATCAAACGATCACAGGGTGGAGATTACAGGGCAGTTCTAAAAGGGCTGCTCTTTTTTTACAGGAAGTCCGGACAGAAGGAGGTTTGGTTATGACAGAAAAGAAACAGCAGATCCGGGATTATCTTGCAATTACCGTAGGAACGATCCTTATCGCGTTTGCTATTAAAAATATTTTTGATCCTGTGAGCATGGTAACCGGAGGCGTTTCGGGCGCGGCCATTATTTTAAAAGAACTCTGGCAGGTTCCTCTGTGGCTGACTAATACGGTTTTGAATATCCCACTGTTTTTGGCTGCCTTTCGTATGATGGGCTGGCAGTTTATCGGACGCACTTTGTACTCCACGGCCATGCTGTCTGCGGCTTTGTATGTGCTTCCGGAGATGGGACTTGTGAAGGAAGATATGATTTTATCGGCTCTTTTTGGCGGTGTTCTCAGCGGCGTGGGGACAGGGCTTGTATTCCTTGGAGGCTGTACCACAGGCGGAACGGATATGCTGGCCGTGCTGATCCGGGGAAGGCTGCGCCACTATTCATCGGCACAGATCATGCAGGTTTTGGACGGAGGTATTGTAGCAGCCGGCGCTCTTGTGTTCGGGATCAGGCCTTCTTTATATGCGATGATCGCCATTGTCTGCGTATCCAGAGTTACGGATCGCCTGATCGAAGGAATGAAGTTTTCAAAAGAGGCCTGGATCATTTCAAAACAGGACAAAGAGATTGCGGAAGCGGTGATGGAACGCCTGGGAAGAGGAGTTACCAGCATAAAAGCAGTGGGTATGTATTCAAAAGAAGAGAAAAACCTGCTGTTTTGCGTGGTTTCTCCCAAGGAAATTGTAAAAATCAAGTCAATTGTGCGTGAGTTTGATCCGCATGCGTTTTTTGTTGTCAGCGACGCTCGTGAAGTTTTCGGGGAAGGGTTTATCGAGAAGGAAGACAGGATAACATAATAAACAAAATTTTTTCAGAAAATATTGGAATGTGTTGACAGATTGGATATTTTTTTTATTCGATATACAATTTAGCTAAAACACAAAATTGAACTTTGTGGATTTACAATATGGATTAAAAAGGGACTTTCATGTATGATATAGGCAAGTCGCAAATGAGTTTACAAAAACCCAATTCAGGAGGAAATTATAATATGGCAAGCTTATCCCTTAGAAATGTTACCAAGAAGTACCCCAACGGTTTCGTTGCTGTTAAGGACTTTAACCTTGAGATTGCAGATAAGGAATTTATCATCTTCGTAGGTCCGTCCGGCTGCGGTAAGTCCACTACCCTTCGTATGATCGCAGGTCTGGAGGATATTTCCTCTGGTGAGCTGTACATCGACGGCAAGCTGGTAAATGACGTTGAGCCAAAGGACAGAGATATCGCGATGGTATTCCAGAACTACGCTCTGTATCCTCATATGTCCGTATATGACAACATGGCATTCGGCCTGAAGTTAAGAAAGACTCCAAAGGATGAGATCGATAAGAAGGTTCATGATGCAGCCAAGATCCTGGATCTGGAGCATCTGTTAGACCGTAAGCCAAAGGCTCTGTCCGGCGGTCAGAGACAGCGAGTAGCTATGGGTCGTGCGATTGTCCGCAGTCCTAAGGTATTCCTGATGGATGAGCCTCTGTCCAACCTGGATGCAAAGTTAAGAGGACAGATGCGTGTTGAGATTTCCAAGCTGCATCAGAGACTGGAAACAACGATTATCTACGTTACACATGACCAGACCGAGGCTATGACACTGGGTACCAGAATCGTTGTTATGAAGGACGGCGTGGTACAGCAGGTAGACAGCCCTCAGAATCTGTATGACAGACCATGCAACAAGTTCGTTGCAGGTTTCATCGGCGCTCCTCAGATGAACATGATCGATGCTCAGGTTGCAAAGGCTGGTTCTGACATTACCTTATCCTTCGGCGGTCACACAGTAGCGCTTCCTGCTGCAAAGGGCAAGGGCTTAGAAGAGGGCGGCTACATTGGAAAGACCGTTACTCTGGGTATCCGTCCAGAGGATCTGCATGATGAGGAAGCATTCCTTGAGGCAAATCCAAAGAGCATTTTCCAGGCTGAGATCCGTGTATACGAGATGTTAGGTTCTGAGGTTCTTCTGTACTTCGATATCGATGATGCTAACTTTACTGCAAAGGTAAATCCTCGTACAACTGCAAGACCTGGCGATTCCATCAAGGTTGCTATGGATCTGGATAAGGTACATATCTTCGATAAGGAAACAGAGAAGGTAATCATCAACTAATAGGGCAGCAGATTTCATAAATGAAAAAATCTGATTGTAAAAAAAGGCAGGAGAGGTGACAACTCTCTTGCTTTTTTTGTAATTTTGCATTAAAATATGAAAATAGAGAAAGTGGAAACTTTTGAAATACGTCAAAAAGGAGAGTATGGAATGATTTCAAATCAGATACTCCAGACTACACTGGATGGATTAAAAGCAATCACAAGAATTGATTTAGGTATTTGCGACACAGAAGGAAAGGTGCTGGCATCCACCTTTACAGACGCGGAAGAGTCAGAAAGTTCGATCCTGGTATTTGTGGATTCTCCGGCAGACAGCCAGGTGATCCAGGGATACCAGTTCTTTAAGGTATTTGACGAGCATCAGCTTGAGTATATTCTGCTTGCAAAGGGAGCCAGCGATGATGTATATATGGTAGGAAAGCTGGCTGCATTCCAGATCCAGAACCTTCTGGTGGCCTATAAGGAGCGCTTTGATAAGGACAACTTTATCAAGAACCTGCTCCTTGACAATCTGCTGTTAGTAGATATCTATAACCGTGCCAAGAAGCTTCATATTGAAACAGATGTGAAGCGCGTGGTATTTATCATTGAAACACACAATGAAAAGGATGTAAATGCTCTTGAGACCGTGCGCAGCCTTTTTGCATCCAAGACAAAGGACTTCATTACAGCAGTGGATGAGAAGAATATTATCCTTGTAAAAGAGGTTCGTCAGGGAGAGTCTTACGGAGAGCTGGACAAGACTGCCAACACAATTTTGGATATGATGAATACGGAGGCTATGACAAAGGTTCGCGTATCCTATGGTACGGTGATCAATGATATTAAGGAAGTGTCACGTTCCTACAAGGAGGCCAAGATGGCCCTTGATGTAGGCCGCATCTTCTATGCAAACAAAAATGTAATCGCTTACAGCAATCTGGGTATCGGCCGTCTGATCTATCAGCTTCCCATCCCGCTGTGCAAGATGTTTATCCGCGAGGTATTTGACGGCAAGTCACCGGATGAGTTTGACGAGGAGACCCTGGCTACGATCAACAAGTTCTTTGAGAACAGCCTGAACGTATCCGAGACTTCCAGACAGCTGTATATCCACAGAAATACCCTGGTTTACCGTCTGGATAAGCTGCAGAAGAGCACCGGACTGGATCTTCGCGTATTTGAGGATGCCATTACCTTTAAGATCGCGCTTATGGTAGCCAAATACATGAAGTATATGGAAAGCCTGGATTATTAAAATGAGGTCGGGGAAATGATAGAACTCAGTCATGTGAACAAGGTCTACAGCGAGGGAAACCGGGCTGTGAAGGATCTGAGCCTGACCATAGATGACGGAGAATTTGCCTTTATCGTAGGACGAAGCGGCTCCGGAAAGAGTACGCTTTTAAAGCTCCTTTTAAAGGAGCTTGAGCCTACTTCCGGGCGGATTGTGGTCAATGATATGGATCTGGGGAAGATGCCCCGAAGATATGTTCCGAAATACCGGAGAAAATTAGGTGTGGTCTTTCAGGATTTCCGTCTCCTGAAAGACCTTACTGTCTTTGAAAACGTTGCATTTGCTCAGAGAGTCATCGGCGTGCCGGGAAGGGTGATCCGTGACACCGTGCCCGAGATGCTGCGTCTTGTGGGGCTTTCTGCCAAATACAAGGCATATCCGGCTCAGCTTTCCGGAGGAGAGCAGCAGCGCGTGGCCATTGCAAGGGCATTGATCAACCGGCCGGAGGTTCTTCTGGCAGATGAGCCTACAGGCAATTTAGACAGCTTTAACGCCCATGAAATTATGCATCTGCTGGAGGAGATCAATCAGCGTGGAACCACGATGATCGTGGTGACACACAGCCATGAGATGGTGCAGCAGATGAAAAAACGGGTCATTACCATGGAACGCGGGGCAGTGATTCAGGATGAAGGCGGATCCAGATAAGAAAATGAGGCGCTTAAGCGTCCGGACGGGTCTGCCGGAAAGGCATAATGATTAAAAATGAGTACATTCTGGTATTGTCTGAAACAGGGCATTGCTAATATATGCAGAAATATTTTGTTTTCGCTGGCATCCATAGCGACGATTTCTGCATGTATTTTTTTATTCTGCCTTTTTTTCTCACTGGCAGCCAATGTGATCCATGGCGCCAGGACAGCCCAGGAAACGGTGGGAATCTCTGTCTTTTTCGATGAGGGGATGACAGAGGATGAAATTCTGGCAGCGGGAGAAGAAATAAAAGGCTGGAAAGAGGTGCGTCAGGCAGAGTACACCTCAGCCGAGGAAGCCTGGGATACATTTAAGGCTCAGTACTTTGAGGGAGCCGAAGATTTGGCCGAAGGGTTTGAAAACGATAATCCTCTGGCAAATTCTGCTTCCTTTGAGATTTTTTTAAACGATATTTCCGATCAGGAGTCGGTTGCAGACCGCCTGGAGGCCATGGATGGGGTGCGCCGGGTGCGGTATTCCAGTACCCTGGCAGCAGGATTTACAAGCGTTGGAAAGATGATCGGATTGATTTCGGCTCTGATCATCGGCGTGCTTCTTGCGGTAGCTGTTTTTTTGATCAGCAATACTATTTCTGTGGCAGCGGCATTCCGCAGGCGGGAAAATGAGATCATGCGCTATATAGGAGCCACTAACTTTATGATACGGGCGCCCTTTCTGGTAGAAGGCCTGCTTCTGGGATTTCTGGGAGCTCTTGTGCCTCTTGGGGGCATATGGGTTCTCTATGAAAAAGGAATGTTGTATCTGGAAGAAAATTATTCCATGATCACAGGTCTGGTTGAGCCCCTTGCGCTGGGAACCATATTCCCCTATATGACAGGGGGAGCTTTAATGTTAGGCGTCGGAATCGGACTTTTAGTAAGCTTTGTGACGATCCAGCGCCATCTGAGAGTTTAGGCAGGATAAACGAGGGCATATGAGAAAAAAGAAGATAGCGGTTTTGGCAGCAGCGGCCGCCTTGACCTTGGGAACGGTATTTTCCTCCTATGCCACCAGTAAGGCTATAGAGGATGCGAAGAAAAAGGTTTCTTCCATGGAGGAGGAAAAGAAAAAGGTAGAGTCTACTTTAAAGGAGCTGGAGGGAAAGAAGTCAGATACAGCGGCCTATGTAAAGGAGCTGGATCGAAATCTGTCCGCCCTGGCAGGGGAGCTTACAAAGCTGGAGGGAGATATTTCCCAGAAGGAAGAGCAGATAGAGGAAGCGAAAGTGGAGCTGGAAACAGCCAAAATTACGGAGAACCGCCAGTATGAGGACATGAAGCTGCGGATCCAGTATATGTATGAAAATGGTCAGACTGGCCTGTTGGAGTCCATGATGCAGTCAGAGAGCATTGCAGAGCTTTTAAACCGGGCAGAGTATGCCAGCCAGATTACCTCCTATGACAGGAAAATGCTGGAGGAGTACAGAAAAACCAGGCAGGAGGTGGCTTTAAAGGAGGAAGCTCTTAAGACGGAGCATCAGGAGCTTCTTATCCTTCAGGATTCCACGAAGGCAAAGCAGAGCTCGGTAAAGACACTGATGGCTTCCAAGGAGGCAGAGCTGGCTTCCTATGAGACGAAGATCGCTTCTGCACAGGGAGAGATTGACCAGTATAATGCGGATATCAAAGCCCAGGAGGAGCATATGGCCCGTGTGGAGGCGGAGATACGGAGAAAGGAAGAGGAAGCCAGAAAAGCAGAAGAAGCCAGAAGGGCAGAAGAAGCCAAGAAAAATCAGTCTTCTGCCGGTGGGGATAGTACGGTAAAAAAAGGGAACACTAATTTTATATGGCCCTGTCCTGCAAGCGGACGGATTTCATCCGCGTTTGGGGACCGGAGCTCACCGACCGAGGGAGCTTCTACCAATCATAAGGGAATTGACATTCCGGCGCCGTCCGGTTCCTCTATTGTGGCGGCAGCAGATGGCAAGGTAGTGATCTCTACATACAGCTATTCGGCCGGAAATTATATTATGATCGATCATGGCGGCGGGCTTACTACTGTATATATGCACTGCTCTCAGCTTCTCGTGAAGGAAGGGGAGACTGTAAAACAGGGACAGACTATTGCAAAGGTAGGATCGACAGGATATTCCACAGGGCCTCATCTGCATTTTGGCGTCCGGTCCGGCGGAAGCTATGTAAATCCTTCGGGTTATGTAAGTCCATAAAGGGGCATACAGTGTAACAGGACAGAGAGGCCCCTTAAAGGCCAGATAGGAGACAAAAAGTGGAAGATCAAAGATATGACAGACAAAGCGAGAGAGGAAAGGCGGCAGGAAACCAGAACCGGTTCTGGATGGGAGTTCTTACGGGAGCTCTAGTCATGGCGTTTGTGGGGCTGATCATCGTAGGTATGTCTGCGGGAATCTACCTGTTCGGACGGCGGGTGATCAGCCGTCAGCCTCAGCCCGGCGCTCCCTCTATTATGGAGGAGCCTGCAAAGAGAGTGGACTTTGAGCAGGTGACCTCAAAGATGGAGATGATCCAGCAGATCATAGACCAGGTATTTCTCTATGATGAGGACGCTCAGAATGTAGAGGATTTTATCTACCGCGGTATGATGGCAGGTCTGGATGATCCCTATTCTGTATATTATTCCGAAGAGGATTATAAGCTGATGCAGGAAAGCACCAGCGGCACCTATTCCGGAATCGGGGCTATGATTAGCCAGAACCGCACTACCGGCCTTTGTACGGTGGTAAAGGTATTTGACGGCTCTCCGGCTCTGGAGGCAGGGATGCGGCCGGGGGATGTGGTCTATAAGGTAGAAGATACGTTAGTAGCAGGGGAAAGCCTGGATGTGATCGTGAGCAATTATGTAAAGGGAGAAGAAGGAACTCCGGTGCAGATTACCGTATACCGGGCAGACGAGGACGCCTATGTGGATCTGACTCTTACCAGAAAGAAAATAGAGGTTCCTACTGTGGAGTCCCGGATGCTGGATGAAACAACAGGTTATGTGGCTGTGAGCGAATTTGATCTGATTACAGTAGATCAGTTTAAAACAGCCATTGATGACCTGACGGCAGAGGGAATGAAGCAGCTGGTGATCGATCTGCGGAATAATCCCGGAGGTATATTAGACAGCGCCGTAGCCATGGTGGACTATCTGATCCCGGATGATATGATGGATTTTAAGAAGGGAGAGGGAAAATCGCTCATTGTTTATACGGCTGACCGAAACGGAGAAGGGGAAACCTATACCGCTTCCGATGGCCATGCAGTGGATCTTCCTATCGCCATTCTGGTAAATGGTGATTCTGCAAGCGCTTCGGAGGTGTTTACAGGTGCGATGAAGGATTATGGAAGAGCAGTCGTGGTAGGAACTACCAGCTACGGAAAGGGAATTGTTCAGAATCTCATTCCTCTGGGAGATGGTTCTGCCATTAAGCTTACGACCGCCCACTATTATACGCCGAGCGGTTTTGACCTTCATGAAAAAGGAATTGTGCCGGATGTGGAGGTTCCTTTGGATGAATCCTTAAGAACGCAGGCAGTGATCCGCCCGGAGGATGACAATCAGCTTAAAAAGGCTGTGGAGGTTTTAAATAACGGGCAGTAGGATGAAAATAAAAACGGCAGTGCCGGACGGACTTGAAAGGAAGTCTTACGGTACTGCCGTTTTTATGTTTTTTGGCGGATGGGTTGCTGTACGGTTTATGCATTCTTTGAGAAATACTCCCGCGTCAGCCGAATTACCGTTCCGGACAGCAGGAAGACAGCAATCAGGTTGGGAATGGACATAAGGCCGTTAAAGGTATCGGCAATGCTCCACAAAAGCCCCAGATCCATAGTAGCTCCGGGAATGGATACCAGAGCGTAGATTACCATAAAGGGCTTTATAAAGGCTGCGGAAAGGAGAAATTCCACACATCTTGCGCCGTAAAGCCCCCAGCCTAAAATGGTGGAGAAGGCAAAGCAGCACATGGCGATCGCGGTAAAAATGGACACCCAGTTTCCGTAGGTAGAGGTAAAGCCCAGGATCGTAAGCTCTGCTCCGGCATCCTGTCCATAGGTTATGGGAATACCGCTGCAGAGAATTACCAGAGCAGTAAGGGTACAGATCACAATGGTATCTGCAAATACCTCAAAAATACCAAACATACCCTGATGGACAGGATCATCTGTATCCGCACAGGCGTGGGCAATAGAGCCTGTACCAAGTCCGACCTCATTGGAGAAGATGCCTCTGGAAACGCCGCGCTTCATACTGGTAAAGAAGCTTCCTACCACTCCGCCGGTGACAGCAGAAGGAGAGAATGCTCCCTGGATGATTGAGGAAAATACGCCGGGAACATTTTCCAGATGGAAAAATACCACGCCAAAAGACAGAAGAATGTAGAGCAGAGCCATGAAAGGAACCAGCTTTTCCGCTACACTTCCGATGCGCTTGATGCCGCCAAGGAGCACCAGAGCGACAGAGGAAGCCAGAAGGATGCCCATAGCCAGATTAAAGGTACCGACAGCAGAGTCAGGCAGGATGCCGTAGCCTGTGAGGGCAGACCGGACAGCCGTTGTGATGGTGTTGACCTGAGTGGCATTTCCGGTTCCGAATACAGTAAGGATACCGAAAATGGAAAAAAGATAGGCGAGCCACATCCATTTTTTCCCAAGCCCATTTTTGATATAGTACATGGGACCTCCGGCCAGATCGCCGTCCGGATTAGTTTCCCGGAAATGAACCGCCAGAGTAACCTCGGAAAATTTGGTGCACATTCCTAAAAATGCGGAAATCCACATCCAGAATACAGCGCCCGGACCGCCGATGGCAATAGCTCCGGCTACACCGGCGATATTTCCCGTACCCACAGTAGCCGCAAGGGCAGTACAGACTGCCTGGAAGGGGGTAATGGCGCCTTCGGAGGCATCTTTTTTGCTGAACATGCGGCCCAGAGTGGTGCGGATGGCATAGGGAAAGCGGCGGATCTGGATAAAACGGGTGCGAAGGCTTAAGAAAAGTCCTACTCCGATGATGCAGATCATGGCCGGTACTCCCCAGATAAAGCTGTTTACAGCTGTGTTTACGGAAGTAATAAATTCGATCATGATTATCCTTTTTAACCCTTTCTTTTGTACTGCATTTCATTATAATGGTAAAGTTTGCTTTATGTCAAACGATATAGAAGAAAAAGGGATATTTATACAACCTTAATACAGGCATTATGGATACTTATGCCGCTTTTATACAGCACAGGGTATAATAAAATAAAAAAGCAGAAGTAAGGGGATGTGAAGAGGATGAAAGAAATTATTCTGCTGGGTGCTTTGGCTGTACTGTATAAAATAGGCGGCCGTCTGTTTGACAGGCTGGATCATTTCTTCGAAGGACTTATGCCGCCTCGGGAGTCTTCGTATGAGCCTGAGGAAAGAAATCTGGAAGACGGTTGGAAAATAGAAAAAATGAAACATGCATAAAGGATGTATAAAGAAAATCGCTCCGCCGGTTGTTGGCGGAGCGATTTCATGTTACACTAAAAAGGCACGGTTTTGGAAAAGATTCCTGGCCGTAGATCTTTGTACAAAAAGGGGAATTTGATTATGCCAGTGTTTGATTTTAACCATACGCCGGAAACGGAAGATACAAAGGGAGCAGAGTGTACATACAGTATTTTTTATTCGGATGCTCCTCAGGCAGCGCCGGAGCAGCCAATTCTGGTATTAGACACAAAAGGACAGCAGTGGGAGCATCACACCTGCGGTCTCTTTACCAATCCTGTAAGGGGAACTGCTTTTGAGTTTAAGGATGGAGGCGAAACGGTCAGTGGAAATATTTTAAAAATAGACGCCCGGTTTGTAAGCCTGATCCGGTGGCTGGGGGAAAACCATATCAATGTGCGTCTGTCCGGAGAGAACAGGGAGGAAGGCTATTCCGTTTACCGCATCCGTGAAACAGCCTTTGGGGGAGGAACCAAGCTTTCAGCAGAGGACGGCTTTTTGCAGTTTATGATTGAGCGTCTGTTTGCCAGCAGTGCGCCTTCTGAGACAGAGGAGGAAGAGGAAACTGAAGAAGGAGATGATATGAAGCTTACCAGTCTCCAGAGCATTACGGATTTTATGACCTGTGCAGGAAAGACCCTTCCGGATCACATCCGTCTCTGGGCAAGAAGAAACCTGGCAGTGGCAAAGTCACATGAGGTATCCCCGGAGGAGCGCCGCCATGCTCAGAGAGCGCTGTCTATTATGATGAACGTGCGGTGGAAGCATGATTATTTTGAAGCCATTGATCCGGTAGAGGCAAGACGGATTTTAGATGAAGAGCTTTACGGCATGGAGCGGGTAAAGCAGAGGATTATAGAAACCATTATCCAGATCAACCGAACTCACACGCTGCCCGCATACGGCCTTTTGCTGGTGGGGCCTGCGGGTACGGGAAAATCCCAGATCGCTTATGCGGTGGCAAGAATCTTAAAGCTGCCGTGGACAACTCTGGATATGAGCTCCATCAATGACCCGGAGCAGCTGACAGGAAGCTCCAGAGTCTATGCCAACGCAAAGCCGGGAATTATCATGGAGGCATTTTCCATGGCAGGAGAGTCCAATCTTGTATTTATCATCAATGAACTGGACAAAGCGGCTTCCGGAAAAGGAAATGGAAATCCGGCAGATGTGCTTTTAACCCTGCTTGACAATCTGGGCTTTACGGATAACTACATAGAATGTATGGTGCCTACCTCAGGCGTATATCCCATTGCCACAGCTAACAATAAGGAGCAGATCAGCGCACCATTAATGTCCCGTTTTGCGGTGATCGATATTCCGGACTATACATTGGAAGAAAAAAAGATCATTTTCTCAAAATTTGCTCTGCCAAAGATCCTGCGCCGCATGAGCCTGCGCAAAGAGGAGTGTATCCTGACCGAAGAGGCTCTTGATACCGTAGTGGAGCTTTATTCAGATACGAGCGGAATCCGTGATCTGGAGCAGGCTGCGGAGCATATCGCTGCCAATGCCCTGTATCAGATCGAGGTGGATCATCTTGAAAAGGTGGTATTTGACGGAAAAATGATCCGGGAGCTTTTGGGATAATAACCTTTAGTCTGCCTCGTCCTTTTCCGGCTCAAGGAGTTTTAAAAGAGTTTCATTCAGAGCCCGGGCCTGTTCGGCCAGCTCCCGTATGCAGGAGATTTCCGGAACCTCAATATCATGGATCAGGGTATTGCGCATTTTTCTAAGAAATGCAATCTGATTCAGGCTGTCTTTGTCAAAAAGCCCGGTCCGTTTCAGGGCGTTGATATTAAAGACGCTTAAGGAACGGGAGCTGCGCTTGGTGGTGCGGTTTAAAAGCGCTTCCAGGGGAACCCATTGACTGAAAAAGGCGCTGATGGCTTTCAGACGTTCCTCATCCTCTTTAGAGCCGGCTGCCTTTAAGGACTGGTAGGCCAGATACCGCTTTTCATTTCCGCTGATGATCTGGTCAATAATCTGCTGGGAAATGTTCCGTTTGTCCTTTTCAAATTTAACTGCCTTTAAAATAGGGCCCATGTACTTTACGTCCAGCAGCTTCAGGCTGGACAAAAGCCGGAAGAGCAGCTCAATATTTCCCATCCGCAGTTCGATATCCTCCGGGCGGAAATTGCTGCTGAGGTAATTGTAAAGATAGGAAGCCAGCTCGTACTGGTTGTTAAAAACAGCATTTTTGCTGCGGATCCGTTCATTTCCTGCAGCCTGCAGGCGCTCCAGGGCGATTTCTCCTGCAAGGACAAGACCGTTTAACTCGTCTAGGATGGCAAGCTCTTCTTTGGAAAGCGTACCCTGAAGGGGTTTGTAGATTAAGTCATGTTCTACCTCAGACCAGGCGTGCATCAGGACGGACGCTACCTGAATTTCGATTCTGGCCCGGCAGTAGCGTTTTTCTGAGGGTTGTACCAATTCTTCTCTCAGATAGACACGGTAGTGGTTGGCCCAGTAGCCGGAAAAACGCTTATGATAAGTAGGAGGCTTTGACTGCTCCGGGAACTGCTTGCTTTCCAGAATGTGGAACTGATCCCGGATCAGCTGGTCTGCCTGAAGGCGGTCTCCGGGGAAATAGAGGGAAACCCGGACACCGCAGAGATCGGCGATGTCCTCATAGATTTCCTTTATATTCCGGTAAGGAACCGGGCGCTTGGCATTGCGGTGGAGAACCTTGCTTTTTAAGCGTCCCGGATTTTTGGCCCGGTAGGTAACCATGGCCCGGATACCGGAGGAGCGCAGCACAGCCTCCAGCTGACCGGCTGCAAGACGGCCTACAGATTCATAGTAGTTAAATTTCTTTTTGTAGTTGTCAATAAACTGGTTGATCAGGTCCATTGATTTCTCCTTTTTGCGGGCTTTATCGGCGGAAATGCTCTGCTTTAATCAGATGGTTTCATCATATCATAGGAGAAATGGGAGTGCAAGCAGACCGGTTTTTGAGTTTTTGCATTTTGCATTTTATCGTGTCAGCTTCTTTTCCACACAGGCAATGGCCTGATATAAAAGCCAGGACAGCAGGCACAGAATCATGATGGAGGTCATAAGCACCGTCATGGTAAAGGTCTGGGCGGAGTAGGTGATCAGATATCCCAGTCCTGCCCGTGCGGAGAGAAATTCACCAATGATGACGCCGACCAGGCACAGGCCGATATTGACCTTCATGTTATTGATCACCATGGGGAGGGAGCCTGGCAGAAGAACCTTAAGGAGTACGTCTGCTCTGGTTCCTCCAAGGGAACGGATCAGGCGTATTTTGTCTTCATCGGTCTGACAGAAACCATTGTACAGAGTAAGGATCGAGCCAAAGAGAGCCACGGAAACGGCCGCTGTGACAATGGTGGTGGTATTATTTCCCAGCCATACGATTAAAAGCGGAGCCAAAGCGGATTTGGGCAGACTGTTTAAAAGAACTAAGAATGGCTCTAAAACGCTGGCAGCAGAGGGACTGGCCCAGAGAAGAAGGGCACAGACCAGACCGGCTGCGGTACAGACAGCAAAGCTTATAAGCGTCTCCATGAGGGTAACGCCTGTGTGGAGAAAGATGGTTCTGTCGGCAGTCATAGAAATCAGGCATTTGAGGATCAGGCTTGGACTGCTGAAAATAAACCGGTCGATGAGACCTAAACTGGCTGAGAGCTCCCATAAAGACAGAATCAGGATCAAAAGAAGGATGCGCCAGATACGGATCATACTCCGGCGGCGCAGCTGGTCGGCCAGGTATTCCTGCTGGGCTAACGAGGGGGAGAGTAAGGGATTATTCATCTGTTTTCAGCTCCTTCCATACAGCGTTGAAATATCCGGAAAATTCAGGACAGTTACGTCTTTTTAAAGGTGTTGCACAGTCAGCCGGGAAATGGATGGGAAGGATTTTTTTGATCCGTCCGGGCCGGGGTGTGAGTATGATGATCCGGTCTGCGATGCTGATGGCTTCTGAAAGATCGTGGGTCACAAGAACGGCTGTTTTTTTAGTGCTCCGTAAGATAGAACTGATATCGTCACATACAGAAAGCCGTGTCTGGTAATCCAGAGCAGAAAATGGCTCATCTAAAAGAAGAAGATCCGGTTCCAGCGCCAGAGTACGGATCAGAGCGGCCCGCTGGCGCATTCCTCCGGAAAGCTCAGAGGGCCGGGCGTGTTCAAAGCCTTCAAGGCCGTAGGCTGAGAGCATTTCCTTTAAGCGGGCAGTTGTCTTTGGGGTAAGGCGGTTCTGGATTTCCAGTCCCAGAGATACATTGGATAAAATATCCCTCCACGGAAAAAGATGATCCTTTTGGAGCATATAGCCGGTATCAGACGGCGATTGGCGCAGCGGATGGCCGTCTAAGAGGATCTGCCCCGTATCAGGTTTGGACAAACCGCAGAGAAGAGAAAGAAGGGTGGATTTTCCGCAGCCGGACGGGCCGACCACGGCTGCAAATTCACCGGGAGACAGGGAAAATGATATATCAGAAAGAGCCAGCGTTTCTCCTTCCAGCGTATGGTAGGAAAAGCTGACTCCGTTTACATCCAGTTTGGGTGTCATTTTGTAAAATCTCCTTTCACCTAAGTACGTCTTTGATGTAGTATACGCGAAAGGAGACAGGATGGTTCAGATCTGGTTTACTGGGAAGCAGCGCTTTCGGATGGAACTGTTTCCGGTGCTGCCGGGGCAGAGGCATCTGCGGCCGCTTCATTCTGTGTATAGCTCCAAGTCACGGGAGTGGGCCGTGAGGCATCAAAGATCTGAGAAGCGTCAAAGAGATCGGACAGCCGTTTTTTGGATGGATCCGTCTGGATCATATCCTCGTAAAGACGGTAGCCGTCCAGATTCCGTCTGGCCATCCGCAGATGGTCGCTTCCCTTTTGGATCCAGGCGGGCTTGCTTGCGTCCACATTGCAGAAATACCGGAAGCCCTTGGAATGGAGATATTTAAAACGGTAATTATCCTCTGTATAGGGCCGCCAGTCTGCCACATCATTGCCGTTGGGATAGATGTAGATATCGGTTGGCCCGATAAGAGATTCTACCTCTGCTTCCCACTTGTCTGTATCTGTATAGAAGCGCTCGTCGCTGATCTTGAAGGTTTCTCCGGGTACGGAGGAAACGCCCATCCACAGATGGCCCCAGCTGTGGCTTGCAAGCTCCCAGCCATTGTCTTTTAAACACTGGGCTACCTTTGCAGCCTGCTCTCTATCCTGTTCATAGTTCGGACTGTCACTGTAGGAAGCAGCAGTGCGGTAGCCTAAAATTCCTTCATAGCCCGTAAAGGCGATGATCGCTCTGGCACCTTTATAGGAAAAATCGGGGTGTTCTTCGATGAAATCTTCTAAAATCGGGATTAGGTCATAAGGGCCGGTGGAAATGGAGCCGTCTTCCATGACCATTTCAGCAGTGGGTTTTCCGTCCTCTCCGATGACGATCCGGCGTGCAAAGCCGTCCTTTTCCATATAAGGATAATAGCATACGTCATCCTGGGACATGACCAGAGGTTTTTTGCCCTCAGGAAGCAGGATTTCTCCCCAGGAGAAAACGGTATTTCCATTTTCATCTGTAGTCTCAGAGGCAATATCCCGGATGCGTACCAGAACATAACCGTCCTCATAGAAAGCATCCAGCATCTTTAAAAATTCATCCTTTGTAGTCATGACGGAATTGTAGCCGGGAGTCCGGCTGTCGCCGTCAAAGGCTTTGGCAGTGTCCATGATAAGAGAATGGAAAAATACATGGGGAACGTTCTGCACATCAGCTGGTAAGAGAGAAGCCTTTGCTTCCTCATAAGATGTGATCGCTTCCAGGGCAGCGGGGTCTTCTGCCAGAGAGGAGTCTTCTTTAATGAGAGCAATGGCACGGTCGTAGTCATAGCCCGCAGCGATATATGCGGCCTGAGCAAGTGTGCCAGAGGCCGGGGAAGAGATAGGCTGTGCCGGATCTTCGGAGGTTGTTTTGGCTGTACTGGAGGAGGCGGAAGCAGATGATATGGGCTGTCTGTTTAAGACAAAGCGGGTCAGTGCAAAAACGCCTGCTGCCAGGGCTGAAAACGCCAGAAACAGTGCAAGTATAATAGGAAGATGCCGGACAAGCTTTCTTCGCTGTCTTTGGGCCTGCCGGCGTCTGAAATCATTTCGGCTCATAAGTTGTAAATCTCCTGTTTGAATGAAAGTAAAATTGTATCAATTTAATTATAACATAAAATTCAGGAAATGAAAGTGATTGAAATTTGATGGAAGCCGTGGTATGTTTAAAATAGAAATTACCCAAAAGCGGCGGCTGCTTTTTGACACAGCAGAGCCGGCTATGAAAAGGAGATAAAATTATGGCAGAAATGGTAAAAGATCCAAATTGCGCATACTGTATGCAGGGAGAGCTGGTAGCAAAATTTGCCTATCCGGTCTGCGAGATGAAGACAGGCTTTCTTTATGTATTTAAGGAGCAGAGTAAAAAGGGAAGAGTGATCCTGGCTCACAAAAAGCATGTCAGCGAGCTGATCGACTTAACAGATGAAGAGAGAAATGATTTCTTTGCAGAGGTGGCTCAGGTGGCAAGAGCCGTACACAAGGTATTTCATCCCGATAAGGTAAACTACGGCGCATACGGCGACACAGGCTGCCACCTTCATTTCCATATCGTTCCCAAATATAAGGGCGGAGAAGAGTGGGGCGGTACCTTTGAGATGAACAGCGGAAGAACCATTCTCACAGACGCTGAGTATGAGGAGATGGCAGAGGCCTTAAGACAGGCTTTAAAGGAAGTATAGGAACACATAGTATAAAATAACCTCTGGCAGCGGCAGAAGCCGCAGCCGGGGGTTTTGTCTTTTTTGATGCGACATAAAGCGTTTGTCCGGTTTCATATATTAGGCAGAGAGCAGCAATGTTTGGAGGAATCGTGTATGAAACGGACAAAAGCAGCAGGCTTTTTGCTTGCGCTTCTTATGACGGCAGGGCAGGTGACGGCAGCATTGGCTTCTGAACCGGAGCTTGCGCTTCCGGCCGGGGTGCCGGCCAGAGCGGTAAGCAGAGAAACTGCGCAGATACAGGCAGAAGCGGGAGATGCGGCAGCTTCTCAGACGGCAATCCAGATATCAGCGCCTTCAGCCGTTCTCATGGAGGCATCTACGGGGCAGATTATATATGAAAAAGGGGCGGATGATAAAAGAAATCCTGCCAGCGTTACAAAGGTCATGACGCTGATCCTGATTTTTGATGCCCTGGCAGAAGGGAAGATCCACCTTTCCGATGAGGTCGTTACCAGCGCTCATGCAAAGTCCATGGGCGGTTCCCAGGTATTTTTGGAGGAAGGGGAAACGCAGACGGTGGAAACACTGATTAAATGCATCGTGATCGCATCGGGAAATGATGCTTCTGTAGCCATGGCGGAGTATATTTCCGGTACAGAGGAGGCCTTTGTACAGCAGATGAATGAACGTGCCGAAGGTCTGGGGATGACGAAAACCCATTTTGTGGACTGCTGCGGTCTTACAGAGGATCCCTCCCATGTGACAACTGCCAGAGATATTGCTCTTATGAGCCGGGAGCTGATCGATCAGTATCCTCAGATCCACAATTATTCAACAATCTGGATGGAAAATATTACTCATGTGACAAAACAGGGGACAAAGGAATTTGGTCTTTCCAACACAAATAAACTTTTGCGGATGGCAACGAATTTTAAGGTTACCGGCTTAAAGACAGGCTCCACCTCTCTGGCAAAATACTGTCTGTCAGCTACGGCAGAGAAGGATGGGGTGCGCCTGATCGCTTCGATCATGGCTGCTCCTGATTTCAAGGCACGTTTTGCAGACGCACAGACGCTGTTAAACTATGGCTATGCAAACTGTAAGCTTTATGAGGATAAAGAGGGGATCACACTTCCGGAAATTTCGGTAGAAGGAGGAATTAAAAGCGGGGCAGAGTTGGTTTTGAACGGTACATTCAGATATCTCAGCCTTAAGGGAGAAGATCTTTCATCTGTGGAAAAGAAGCTTGTTCTCTCCGAGTCCCTTCCGGCTCCGGTGGAGCCGGGCCAGAAGGCTGGGGTGCTGGAATATCTGTTAAACGGAGAGAAGATCGGAGAGATGGATGTAGTGACCGCAGAGGCGGTGCGGGAGGCGCAGTATGGAGATTATCTGAAATGGATGATAAAAATATGGAGGCTTGAGAAAGCTTTTGACTTTTAATATGTCTCTAATGGAGGAAGCACGTGATCGGGAAGGGGACAGGTATAATGACCGCCGTTTCTTTTAAGAGTCTCTGTCTTGGCGGCGTCAATGATGTCAGGGCGCTCCATGGTGCGGATCGCAGACAGGGCAATCATCTTTCCGGCCGTCAGGAGCCCTTTATGGGCAATGGGGCTGCAGGTTTGGGCCGTCATCTGCCAGGTGTGCCCCACATTGCCCACACAGCAGGCGGCAACCCGCAGATTTAGAGTAGGAACTGCATAGCCCACATCGCCTACGTCGGTAGAGCCTGCAGTCTGGATGATATGGTTGGGATCGAAAGGATGGATCTCACTGTCTAAAGGTTTGGACAGAATTTCCTCAAGCCGGTCTTCTCCATAGATCTGAATGATTTCGTCACGGATCATTTTCCGGGCAGTATCATCATAAGAATCCAAAAACTGTCTGGCCAGCCGGTAGTCCTCCTCTGTCCATTTTGGTGCGCCTATCTCCTGCATACAGGCGTCTGCGATCTGGGCAAGGGCTTTGTTGGGGAGGTATTCCGTAAAGGCCATAGACAGATCATAATTCATGGAAGTGCCGGTCATAAGGGCGGCACCCTTTGCCACATCCACGACACGGTTGAACAGCTCTGTCAGCTGGCGGACATAAGGGGAACGCACTTCATACCGGACGGTGGAGCGGTCCTGTACCACATTGGGGGCAGTGCCGCCGGCGTCAATGTAGGCATAATGGATCCGGGCTTCCGGAATCATGTGTTCCCGCAGATAATTGCAGCCTACGCTCATCAGCTCTGCGGCGTCCAGGGCGCTTCGGCCCAGATAGGGGGCAGAGCCGGCGTGGGAAGTAAGGCCTTTAAAGTGGAAATTGGCTCCCATAATCGCGTTATTGTGGGAGTTGTCCACCTGATTGATGGAGTCCGGGTGCCAGGTATAAACAAAATCCACCTGATCGAACAGCCCGGCTCTGGCCATGAACTGTTTGGAACCGGCCCCCTCCTCTGCCGGACAGCCAAAATAGATGACTGTGCCGCTTTTTTTGAAGGTTTTCAGATATTCCTTGACGGCAATGGCGGCTGCCAGAGCTCCGGCACCCAGGGCACTGTGTCCACATCCGTGGCCAGGTGCTCCCTGGATGATAGGTTGTCTGGACGGGCAGGCAGCCGCCTGGTTTAAACCGGAAAGGGCGTCATATTCTCCCAGAATACCAACGACCGGTTTTCCGCATCCATAGGAATAAGTTCCCTGAAAACAGGTGGGGATACCGGCCAGACCGGTTTCTACCGTAAAACCTTCATCCTTCAGAAATTGGCAGAGCAGCCCGGCAGACTGATATTCATGATATGCCAGTTCGGCAAATTCCCAGATTTGATCGTTGGCCTCGATGATACGGGTTGATTTTTCTTCGATAATCTTTTCGATAAACTCCAAGGTTTTCATAGGTACTCCTTCCATATATTTATAATATTTTTCCCAGAAATTCTCTGGTTCTGGGGTTTTGCGGATTCAGGAACAGTTCCTCCGGACTTCCCTTTTCCTGAACAATGCCGTCTGCAATGAAGAAGATGCGGTCGCTGACCTCCCGTGCAAAGCCCATTTCATGAGTGACGATGAGGATGGTCATGCCGGAGCTGGCAAGATCCCGGATTACGTTCAGCACCTCTTTTACCATTTCCGGATCCAGGGCGGAGGTGGGTTCGTCAAAGAGCATGATCTCCGGCTCCATCGCCAGAGCACGGACGATGGCCAGCCGCTGTTTCTGGCCCCCGGAGAGCCGGTTGGGATATTCGTCTTTTTTGTCCGAGAGACCTACCCGTTCCAGCAGACGGAGAGCGGCGGCTTTTGCCTGCGCCTTTGGAATCTTTTTTTCCAGCACCGGGGCGAGGGTGACATTGTCTATTACCTTCAGATGGGGGAAAATGTTAAAATGCTGGAAGACCATGCCCAGATGCTGACGATATTGGTCTACGTTGACAGAACGATCCGTGATATTGGAGTTTCGGAACAGGATGGTGCCGGAGTCCGGGGTTTCCAGCAGATTCAGGCAGCGGAGAAAGGTGCTTTTTCCGCCGCCGCTGGGACCAATGATAGAGACTACTTCGCCTTCGTAAATAGTTTCAGAAATCCCTTTCAGGACTTCCAGCTTTCCAAAGGATTTTGTCAGATTGTTTACCTGGATGATGGGCCGGGCTTCGGCACAGATTTTGTTTTCAGCGTTCATTTTGTTTCATCCTCCATTCAGCATAAGCCATAATCCGGCCGAGTATTGTGGTCACCAGCAGATAGATGATGCCGGCAATGATAATGGATTCCACCTGCCGGAAGGTAGCGGAGGCTACGGTTTTGTATGAGGTGGTCAGTTCATTGATAAAGAAGACAGACGCCAGGGAAGCCTGTTTAATCATGGTGATAAATTCATTTCCAAGGGCAGGAAGGATATTTTTAACTGCCTGAGGAAGGATAATTTTAGTCATGGTATTCCGGGCGGTCATCCCCAGGCTGCGGGCTGCCTCCGTCTGTCCGATATCTACGGCCTGGATGCCGGCCCGGATGATTTCCGATACGTAAGAGCTGGCATTGACGATCAGGGCGATGATGATGCAGGTGGAGTCAGGAATTTTAATCCCGGTGGCTCTGGGAAGGAAGATCCAGAAAAAATAGAGCTGCAGAAGGATTGGTGTTCCCCTGAGAACCCAGACATAAAACTGTACGAACCACTGGAAGGGTTTGATGCGGGAACGCCGCATGATGGCCAGGAGGGTGCCCAGTACGGTGCCGCACAGTACGGTGATGGCGGCCAGACACAAGGTTCCCGTCAGTCCCTGTATGTATACATAGCTGTATCGATTCCACATTTTGATGATCGTTGCCCACATATCGGAAGTCACCTTTCTTTCATTTTCTTTATTATGTGTATCCCTGCAGGGAGCAGGATGTCATAATCCCAGAGTTTTTGCATATTCTGTGTATTTCTCATACCATTCGTCATATATGCCTGAGGCTGTGACCTCATCAATGATCTCATTGATCTTGTTTAAAAGAGCTGTTTCGCCTTTGGGGATTCCGATCCGCGTTCCGGAAGTGCTCTCGTCAACGACGAAGGAAAAATCGGGAACAATGACCATACTGCTTTCCGCGTTGGCTGCGATAAAAAGCTCTGCTGTCTTTTTTTCAGTCACAACCGCATCTGCTTTTCCTTCCTGAACCATTAAAAAACCGTCGGTGGTAGCAGATACCCGTTTCAGCTCCCTGCAGGCCGGAATCTGCTCTGTAGCAAAGAGCTCCTGCAGGGAGCCGCTCTGGCAGACTACGATTTTATCGGTCAGGTCATCAGCGCTTTTGATCGTGTCCAGATCTCCGCTGCGAATCATCAGACCAAAATTGTTGGCGTTATCCTCATCAAAACGGTAGCCTTTTGACATTTCCATAGCCTCTGCGCGGGCCGGGGTATAGGCAAGAGCCGAAATCGCCAGATCGTATTTGCCTTCGGTAACGCCGGTTAAGACTGCGGAGAATTCCAGAGGAACGATCCGGCACTCTACCCCCAGCTTGTCGGCAATATAACGGGCTAGATCAACGTCGGCTCCAACGTACTGTTCCTCTCCTTGTCTGGAAGGATCGATAAATTCATTGGGAGCAAAATAAGGCTCCATGGCTATCTCAATATATCTGCGGGCCAGGATATCGTTTAGGCGGCTTCCTCCATTGCTGCCGGTGGTTTCTTCAGAGGCGGCTTTGGCAGCTTCAGAGGAAGCGGATATGGTATCAGGGATTGTTTCTGATGGCAGAGTGGGGGCAGAACCTATGGCAGAGCAGCCGCTTATGGCGGTCAGAGCGGCTGCAGAGGCCAGAACGATTAACATCTGAACTGTTTTTTTCATAATAATCCTCCCTTTTAGCGGTTTTGTAAGGCTTTAGCATAAGGATGATGCTAAAACTTTAGTGTAGTAATGTGATACAGTGATAATTAGGGGAATTATATATGAATAGAGAGTATTTGTCAAGGGTGTTATTGAGAATTTTTTGCTGCTTTTTTGGAGAAATCCATTGTCACAAGTTCGTTATAGGGGACTTCTGCCTTTAATTCCCCTGCTTCCTCCAAAATACGTTTTAACAGCGTAAAGCTGTTTTCTTCAAAGACCGTATCCTCCTTCCAGGTATCCTGGGATTTGTAGCGATCTACAATCAGGGCCAGCTTATCCACCGGCGTTTCCTTAAAATGCGGGGAAATGACCTTGGCAATTTCTTCAGAGGAATGGCTGTTTACATAGTCCAGACCTTTCTGGATGGCATTGGTAAAGCTTTGGATTACCTCCGGGTGCTGCTTCAGATAGCTTTTTCTGGCGCTGTAGGCCGTATAGGGTACATAGCCGGATTCTGTTCCGAGAGACGCCACCACCGCACCGCTTCCCTCCATTTCAAGGGTTGTGGCGAAAGGTTCGAATTCGATGGTATAATCCGCAGCACTGCTGGTAAATGCCGCCGCGGTGAGGCCAAAGCTGATGCTCTGGTCGATGGTGAGGTCATTAACAGGATCAAGACCGTTCTTTTTTAAGATATATTCAAATACCATCTGTGGCATACCGCCTGTTGTCACTAATACCATGTAAATAATCGTCTGATATCTGTTTCGCAGTGATTTCTGCTGTCAAATCTGGAAGATAGTCTTTGGCAAGCTGTTCTATAGCTTCTTTTGATTTTACAATATTGTATGGCTTCAATGGATTATCTGTGGGTTCAAGAATCCCAAGTCCTTTCATCAGCTCAATATATGGAAGTATACTTTGCTTTGTTTTCTTGAATCCCAAATCAGTAATATGCTCCGACAGATATTTCGCAGAAGTATATCCCCGTTCATCCTCTGCAATTAGTTTCATTACAACCGCAATAATGGTATTTTCTCTGCGGTTCATTTCATCTGCAGGACTGTAACTGATCAGATTGGATAATCTATACTTTAATGTAATTTCTGGCATCCCATCTTCGTTCACTACGATTTTTTCAATCAGAAGTTCAATATCTCTTCGATCAAGACTTCCTCCTGCAATGATTTTATCTACCACTTCAAGAGCATTCTTCAATTTATCCTTTACATCCGGCGTTTCTATGGCAGTTTCATTCAGTTCCTTAATCTGCATTTCCAGACCATGAATTTGGGCAAATAAATCTTTCTGCATAGAATCGTAAGTCTCATTGATTAAATCTTCATTTCCTGCAGCGATCGTCAAATCTTTTACTTTCTGGGTAAGCAAAACTTTTAGTTGATTTTTTCGCTCATTGATAGCTGTGTGCAGTTCCAATCGTTTTTCCTCTACCGTTTTCTTTTCTGCTTCAAAATCCTTTAAATCATAGGTGGAAATAACTTCACAGAGAGCATTTCGGCACATCTTGATATAGGTCAAAACATCTTTCATCAAGTCATCTTCTTCAATTAAATGTGCCTTAGAGCAATAACGTCTGCCTTTGGTGTTATAAGTAGTGCAGATGTAATATTTCCGTTCCCTGCTGGAAGTCTGGCGTTTAATTGGTGTAAGACGGCTTCCGCAATCCTTACAGAACAGACAACTGCCAAAAGGATTCGGAATCTCTGAGCCAAGCCACTGCCCCCGACTTCCCCGATAATTGGTGCGGTTACGTTTTTCCTTTAATTCCTGTACCAGAGCAAAGGTAGCTTTATCAATAATTGCCGGGTGGTGATTCTCGAAAATACATTGTTCTTCTTTTGGTACACGTTTATCTTTTCCATGAACCGTATTTCTTGCACGTTTTTTCAAGCGAAAAGTACCAATGTAAAAATCATTATCCAGAATTTCTTTTATCATAGCATCTGACCATTTAGACGCTACCTGTCTTTTGGACAGTCTACCTTCTTCTATTTCACGTTCACGCTGTATCATAGAGGGAGTAGATGCTCCCTGCTCGGTCAGATATGTGGCAATCTTGCGGTAGCCAGAACCGGAAAGATATAAGTCATAAATTTGCTTAATGTATTCAGCTTCTTTTGGTACAATTTCCAGAATGGTTTTATCCTTTTCGTTACGGCGATAGCCAAACGGTGGTCTGGTAATCAGTGTTCCCTCTTTCTGTCTGGCTCCTATGGCACGTTTGATTTTCTTACTGGTATCTTTTACATATCGCTCATTAAACCATGTTTTGATACCAATGGTATCGTCACTGGAATCCATAGAATCATAATTATCGTCAATCACAACTAGATGCTTTCCACGTTCCTGAAATTCGTCCAGAAGAAGTAGCACCTTTGCATTATGTCTGCCAAGGCGTGAAAAGTCTTTGACATATACAGTATCAATATCTTTATCCAGATCAGCCATCATCTGCTGAAATCCCGGCCTGTCAAAGATATAACCGGAAATGCCATCATCTTCATACCAGCGGTCAATAACCACACCATGATCAGCTGCATACTGGTTGATAATCAGCTTCTGATTTTCTATGGAAACATAATTCCTTTTATCATCGTCTCTGGAGAGACGGACATATCCTGCATTCATAGATGTTCCTTTCTATAATGTAAATATAATTATCATGCACAATGTAATTATATTATATATTCGAAGCAAGAAAATGTATATAGAAAATATCAGTTTTTTCTAGTTCTGTTGCTTAATTGCGGAATGATATAAGATTTGATATAATTTTGTTAAGAAATCTCAATAAAGTAAAGATTTGTACAAAAAATCAGCAACTTAAAATTGTGGATAAAATTCTATTTAAAGCATGAAAGGTTATATGGATTATGGAAAAAATGGACACAAATCCGACAAAATATGTAGTATTTGATGTTGAAACAAACGGATTAAAATCTAAAAAAGACGACTTACTTTCAATTTCATTTTATAAGCCAGACGATGGTAAAGAATATTGCAAATTTTTACCCTTAGAATTAAATCGCAAAATCGTTACAACCCACATAAATGGAATTACTGAAAAAGATTTAGCAAATGCAACTGCACTTACTCAAGCTGAATTTGATTGTATAATACAGGATTTTGAATTAGAAAAGAGAACTATTCTTATTTATGCGGGAAAAAATTTTGATGCATCATTTCTTTCTGAATACTTAAAAAGACATCATATTTTGGGATTTGATAAATTAAATTTCTACAATTTTAAAAGAAACATAATTTCTTCAAGATATTCACAGGGTAATATAACCAAGGATAATTTGTGTGCATTATTTGAGATTGATGGTGTTGAAACTGTTCACAGTGGTTCAAATGACTGTAAACTCGAATGGAAATTATTCAAAAAAATGGATGGTTACTTTTATCTTGTAACAGAAGGAGGTAGCGAAGATAATGTGTTTAGGCTTAATGCGGATTACATTGTTCCAGCCAGTTTATTGTCCTCGCACCCAAATCTAAGTCGTGTACTCTGCGAAAGACCGTATATTGAATGCCAAAGTACCTTAGTTAAATCATTTGAGATCGATGCTAAGGGAATAGAAAAATTTCCAACTAATTTTACAGGCATGACAATTGAACATTTAATAAATTCAATGTTGAATGTTGATATGCAAGATTCCAGAACATTCTTATTGAAAAATAAGATGAAATTGGATTTCATTGGGAAAATTCCTAATGGAATATCAATGGTTCCAATGACTTTTAATCTGGATGGAACAGTTACGGCACTTCATAAAGAAGATAAAGAACTGGAAAAGCGTATAAATTCCACTTCAAAAAACTTAAAAGAACGTATTCGTCCGTTGGTCGAATATATCAAATATGAGATATTTAATAATGAGCATATATTGTCTCAAGAGCTTGTTGTAGATTATGAAAATAATATTCTTGCATTATGTGATTTATCTACAAAAAAGACAATATTAGAAATAAAAACAAATTGTTCGGATTCACTGGCCTATAAAGAACAGTTTTTCTATGAAGCTAAGGGAAGGGATATCTATCATTTAAAAATGGAGTGGATAAAGGATTGGAACACTAATTTGCTCAAAAAAATAATTTTCCATATTTCTTTTGTTGATACCCATATTGGAACACCTGGTTCTTCAAATTGGGCAGAAGGAAAACGTGCCGAAAAAAGGGCTAAGAAAATAGCAGAAATACAAAAATACTTATCACCTTCGGATTTGTCTTTAGTATCTTTCATAAATACCAATTCACCTATCAAATTGCAATGCAAGATTTGTGAACATGAATGGAATATTAGATACGCAACGTTAATGAAAAAGATTCCAGATTGCCCTAAATGCAAGCCTAAAATTGTTGATAAAAAGAAAACTACAATATCTAAAGAAGATCGAATTAAGCTTCGTGCTGAAAATTATTATGAAAAAATACTTCAAAAAAGTAATCACACAATCGTTGCTATTAATTATACTGGTTCAAAAGACAATGTAGATGCAATCTGTGTTGCCTGTGGATACAAATGGAAGATTCGAGCGGATCATCTAGTCAATAGATGCTGGTGTCCTATATGTAAAAAGAAAAAAGATAACTAATTTATCTTTACAATAGAAGCACTCATTAATTATCCCAGTGATTTTTAACCAGTGCTTTGATTCCATCATGAATATTGGCATTGACATCTCCATCCCAAAATGTAACAACCCGGAAGCCAATATCTGCATATTTCTTACGTTCAGCTTCAAATTCTTCCTGTGAAGAAAAATCGTTACGCCAGAGATAATACGTTGGCTTCCGCAAGGTTATCACATCCTTTCTGTTAAATTTTCTATAACTATCATATAAAAAGTGGACAGTTTTTGTGTCTGTCCACTTAAAAATGATTTTATCGTTCACGATTTGAACAGGTTAATTGTCCTCGTTTTGCCAGTTCCAGTATTTCTGGTGGAATACGATTCATCAGATTCTGGAGATTTTCATAGTCAGCTCTGAGTTTTGCATCATCCATTTTCTTTCGTATACTGCTGGACGTTACTTCTTTTACCTGTCTGCTTAAATCCTGTGTCTGCCTTTTTAATGATACATTATCTGACTTTAAGGAACTAATCGCCTTATCATATTTCCGAACCTGTGTCTGAAAGTTCTCCATTGCAGAAAAAAATTTCTGTAAAAGTTCTACTGCTTTATCTGTATTTTTACCGGCATTAAAGAAATTTGTGTTTTCCAGTAAATCAGTAATCTGCTTAGCCTGTCGGGTAAGATGTGCTGCTTCTTTAAAAAGTCGTGGCGGAATATGTTCACGTCCGGTCATGCTGGCGGCTTCTCCTCGTTCCAAATCTGGATATTTTTCTACCATATGTTTCCAGAACTCATCCTGCCACCAGGTCAGCTTTTTCTTATTTCCAAGAATCTCTTTTGCACAAAGTCTTCCATCCTGAGTTATCGGGGCAAAAGAAAGGTGCATATGTGGAGTTTTCTCGTCCATATGCACCACAGCCGAAAGAATTGTCTCTGAATCCTGATATTTCTCTATAAATTCCAACGCTGTTTGGAAATACGCTCTGATTTCACTCTTTTTCTTACCTTTGAAAAATTCTGGTGTAGCGGTAATTAGAACTTCAACAACACGTACACTGTCTTTGCGTGTCCGGCATCCGTATTCTTCAATCAGTCGATTCGACTCTGCCCGGTACTTCCCGACTGGTTCAATGAAATGATAATTCAAATTTCTTCGACTGTTGTCTATATCCGGATTACTGGCATATTTTTCTTTTTTCCGTTCATTGTGAGCTTCAATATTGCTGATTTCAGGTCCTTTGTATTTTGCAAATCTTAAAATACCGTATTGTGCTTTTTGCATTTGTACTTCCTCCTTTCCCCCAAACAGGCTAACTGTCATATTATTTTGACAGCCAACCTGAAAAATATATAATGATGGTGTATAAATAAAGTTGACACCCTATTCTCAAGGATTTTGATATATAATCATAATCAATACGAGAACAGGAGAAA
>ERZ779870.199-NODE-199-length-71588-cov-5.55612_pt1 | contig 71588 bp, 54 predicted proteins | sample MGYA00511247_ERZ779870 | MGnify/ENA primary metagenome ERZ779870 (study PRJEB29588, sample SAMEA2149068) | human gut metagenome | biome: human gut; feature: human-associated habitat; material: faeces | place: Denmark | collected 2008/2010 ...
GTTGCGAAGGCCGTCTCCCCTTCTCGCGCTCTTCCCCTCCTGGCCACGCCGCTGTTCGGCGTTGTAGTGGGTGTGAATGTTCTGACAGGGTGCGGGATTCGGGGGTGTCGAGAAGGGGAGGCTGTGCCGATCTGTTGGGTGGTGGATAATAATAAAAAGGATCTGTAAAAGGCGAGATTTTACAAATAGTTCTGCCTTTTTCAGATCCTTTTTTGGTTAGTAATTGTAGGCTCCCTCATAAGCATTGCATCGTTCTTTCCGATGTCCCTGCTCTACACAGGAGCTGCACCGGTCACAAAATTCCTGCTCATAGCAAGTAGAACAGACACATCCCTTACAGGCATCCCGGTCATAAGCCGGCGTGCAGGTAAAAGGAAGAGTATCCTTCGTAGTTTCCGTACTCATAAAGATCACGCTCCTTTTTTCTATATTATAGACCTATCAAAAAAGCGTTTCAATACAAATAATCAGAAAATACAAAAAGATACCTGATAAAAAGTTACTGTTCACTCCGTTTTCAGTAATACGCTTTGCGATGCACAGAATTTATACTGATCGTATAAATTCGCGTGGTATGTCTCGGGTTTTCTGTGACCTTCGCTCACAAAAAACACCTCGCGGAATATTACCATTGAATAGTAAGGATAAAAATCGGCACAACGCTTCACATCCAACACAGTAGAATCCATCATCCCGCCAATACAGAATCACATTCCACAACGCAGAACAGCGGCGTGGCCAGGAGGGGAAGAGCGCGAGAAGGGGAGACGGCCTTCGCTAACTCCGAGTGCTTCCCCTTCTCGCAAACCTGCCCACGCCAAAGTGTCCCCTCGAAAGGAAAAAACCCAACTCACAGCAGTTCACAACAGCAGAAAAAAAGTGCCAGATAATAAGGATGCCACAACAGCCCTATCCTACCGGGAGGAGCTCCACCGTCCGGAAGCTCCGCAAGGAAGAACCAGACCACTTTCTGTTACAGGAAGTCCGATCTCCTGTGACTCCACATTACCCTTCCAGGGTTTCAGCTCTGTAGCAAGCATATAAGTCAGAACAGCCGGTGCAAGACCTGTAGTATAGGAATTTACCAGGAAAAACAGCGGATCATCACTGAGGATCTTCGTACAAAGCTTGATCAGCGGATGGATCGCATCCTCGATCTTCCAGATCTCGCCCTTAGGTCCGCGGCCGTAAGAAGGCGGGTCCATAATGATCGCATCATAATGATTTCCTCTGCGGATCTCACGCTCTACGAACTTCACGCAGTCATCCACAAGCCAGCGGATCGGCGCACCGGAAAGTCCGGAAGCAGCAGCATTCTCTTTTGCCCAGTTCACCATACCTTTGGAAGCGTCCACGTGAGTAACGGAAGCACCGGCTGCAGCTGCAGCCAGAGTAGCGCCGCCGGTATAGGCAAAAAGATTTAAGACCTTGATCGGGCGTCCTGCATTGCGGATCTTTTCACCGAACCAGTCCCAGTTCACAGCCTGCTCCGGGAAAAGTCCTGTATGCTTGAAGCTGAAAGGCTTCAGATTAAAAGTAAGGTTCTTGTAATGAAGCTCCCACTGATGAGGCAGATCAAAGAACTCCCACTCACCGCCGCCACGGCTGCTTCTGTGATAATGTCCGTTCATATGCTTCCAGCCACGGTTTTTGCGGGGAGTATCCCAGATTACCTGCGGGTCCGGACGAACCAGAAGATAATCCCCCCAGCGCTCCAGCTTTTCTCCTTTTGATGTATCAATAACTTCATATTCTTTCCATCCATCTGCAATCCACATGATGATCAATACCTCTTTCATAATAGTAAATTTATAAGATATATATAGCATTTTTATATAGCATTTCCGGAGATTACTGTACCAGATCCGGCTGATCGGGACATGAATCCATAAAAACGCCATAATAATGTTTTTTCCAGTATAGAGGAAAAATGGATGCTGTGCAAGAGAAGTACAGGATTTTCCACGAAAGATTTGACAACAGCGCTTTTACATACTAAAATGTACGCAGAGATTTTCTGCCGGGCAGAGGCTTCCCGCTTCCGTGAAACTGTGGCTGTTTTTTGCGGAAGAGATTTTGCAGAGAATTCCTGACAGACAGAAATCGTTAACAGAAGAAACACAGCAACCGCAGATATGAAACTGTGCACAAAAAGAGGAGAAGCAAACTTATGAAAAAATATTGTGAGATGAGCAGGGAAGAGCTACTCGATTTAAAGAAAGAACTTGACCGTGAGTTCGACGAGATCAAAGCCGAAGGTCTGGCACTGGATATGTCCCGTGGTAAACCTGCACCGGATCAGCTTGATCTTTCCATGAAAATGATGGAAGTACTTGCAGGGGATGCAGATCTGAAATGTGAGACCGGTGTGGATTGCCGTAACTATGGAGTCATCGACGGAATCCCGGAAGCCAAGAGACTTCTCGGTGAGATGTCAGAGGTAGAGCCAGAGAATATCATCATCTATGGTAACTCCAGTCTGAACGTAATGTTCGATACCATTGCACGTTCCTATTCCCACGGAGTAATGGGAAATACACCATGGTGCAAGCTTGACAAGGTGAAATTCCTCTGTCCTGTACCAGGATACGACCGTCATTTTCGTATCACAGAATTTTTCGGCATTGAGATGATCAACATTCCGATGACTCCGGAAGGCCCGGATATGGACATGGTTGAGAAATATGTCAATGAAGATCCGGCAGTAAAAGGAATCTGGTGTGTTCCGAAATATTCCAATCCGCAGGGCTACACCTATTCCGAAGAAACAGTTAAGCGTTTTGCGCATCTGAAGCCGGCTGCACCGGACTTCCGTATTTACTGGGATAACGCTTACAGCATCCATCATCTTTATGATGACAATCAGGATTTCCTTCTTGAGATCCTTGATGAGTGTGCGAAAGCAGGAAATCCGGACATTGTTTATAAATTTACTTCTACCTCCAAGGTAAGCTTCCCTGGTTCCGGTATCGCAGCAGTTGCTGCATCCAAGGCGAACCTGGATGACTTCCGCAAATACATGACTGTACAGACCATCGGACACGACAAACTGAACCAGCTTCGTCACGTTCGTTTCTTCAAAGATATCAACGGATTGCATGAGCATATGAAGAAACACGCAGACATCCTTCGTCCGAAATTCGAGCTTGTTCTCGCAACATTGGATAAAGAGCTTAACGGACTTGGAATCGGTGAGTGGACCAAACCTCACGGTGGATATTTCATTTCCTTTGATTCTATGGAAGGTTGTGCGAAAGCCATCGTTGCCAAAGCAAAAGAAGCAGGCGTTGTTATGACTGGAGCGGGCGCAACCTATCCATATGGAAAGGACCCGAAAGACAGCAATATCCGTATTGCACCAAGCTACCCAAGCGTTGAGGAACTTGGCAAGGCAGCAGAGGTATTTGTTCTCTGTGTGAAGCTTGTAAGTGTGGAAAAACTTCTGGAGAAATAAATCGATCACATCAGACTGCCCGGTATTTCAGCATGCGTAATACCGGGCAGTCATAACTATTGGAGAGAGCTCATGGATGAGGAAAAAGAAAAAATGAAAACAGGCAAAAAGTTGGTCATTGCACTGATCATGATCCTGCTGATCCTTACAGCAGGGGCTTATGGATATGGTGTACACTATTTTACAGATCATTTTTTGCCGGGATCTCAGGTGAATGGTTTTAACTGCTCCTATAAAACTGCAGATGAAACAGAAAAGCTTCTTGCAAAGGAAGTGCAGGCATATGTTCTTACCGTTGATACAAGAAACAACGGAAAAGAGAGCATTACCGCAAAAGAAGCCGGCCTGGTCTACAAGCCGGATGGCGGAGCCAAAAAGCTGATCAAGAAACAGGCCCGGTACAAATGGTTCCTTGCTTTTAATCAGGAGAAAAAATATACACTGGCAACGGATACTGCTTATGAAGATCAGAACAAGCTGACAGAGGCTGTGAAGAATCTGAAATGCATGCAGAAGGACAATATGGAAAAGCCTGCAGACGCATGCATTAAGGATAATGGCGAAACCTACGAGATCCAGCCGGAAAAAGAAGGAACGACCCTGGATACAAAAAAGGTTCAGAAAGTGATCCGTGCAGCTGTTTCCGCAGGAGACAAAACAGTTAGTCTGGAAAAGAAAAACTGCTACAAAAAACCATCGATATATAAAGACGATGAAGCTCTGAAAAAAGATTGTGACCAGATGAACAAGCTTACCAGCTGCGTGATCACCTATGATTTTTCGGACCGGTCGGAACAGCTTGACCGAAATACCATCAAAGACTGGCTGGTCAGGGACGCAAACGGAGATTATATAGTAAATAAAGATCAGGTTGCAGCTTATGTGAACAGCCTGGGATATAAATATGATACCTTTGGCTGCACGAGGACATTTACCACCTACGATGGCCGCCAGAAAACCATTAAAGGCGGTGATTACGGATGGGCTATCGATCAGACCGCAGAGACTGAATGGCTTTATAATGCCATTCTTGCAGGAACTACAGAAGTGAGACAGCCGGCGTATGCTTACAGCGGACTTTGCAGAGATACCAATGATATCGGAAATACATATGTAGAGATTGACCTGACCAACCAGAGAATGGTATTCTATAAAGACGGACAGCTTCTGGTAGATACACCGGTAGTTACCGGCTGTGTCCGAAAGGGCCATTCCACACCAACCGGATGCTTTGCACTGGATGCCATGCGTTCACCGGCAGTTTTGAAGGGACCTGGATATGCATCACCGGTTACATACTGGATGCCGTTTTCCGGAGGAGTCGGAATCCATGACGCAAGCTGGCGTTCACAGTATGGCGGGCAGATCTATATCACAAATGGTTCTCATGGCTGTGTAAACACCCCGAAGGATAAGGCGGCAATCATTTATAATAATATTAGTGTAGGAGTACCAATCGTAGTTTATGAATAAGAGATTAAAAGAAATATTAAAACAATACGAAGAAAGAAAACACAAGATCATCAAGGGAGATGAAAGTATGAATATCGTTGTATTGGCAGGCGGAACCAGTACAGAAAGAGAGATCTCCATCGTAACAGGAACCGGTGTCTGCAAGGCACTTCGTAAAAAAGGTCATAATGCCATTCTTGTAGATATTTTCTGTGGACTGGAGCCGGTGGACTGGGATGAGCCCTTTGGAGATAAAGATTATGAGGTAGATTCTGCGGCAGAGTATATGAGAAGCTTCGATGATGATATCGAAGAGATCAAACGCACAAGAAGAAGCTTTTTCGGACCGAATGTACTGGAATTGTGTCAGGCAGCAGACATTGTATTTATGGGACTTCACGGTTCCAACGGAGAGGATGGAAAGGTTCAGGCAACCTTCGATCTTCTGGGAATCCGTTACACAGGAACCGGATATTTAAGCAGTGCCCTTGCTATGGATAAGGGCCTCACCAAGAAGATCTTTCTCATGGATCAGGTACCGACACCGAAAGGCGTTTCCATGCTGAAAGAAAACTGTACAAGAAACATCCATGATCTTGGTATGGAATTTCCTGTTGTTGTAAAAACATGCTGCGGTGGTTCCAGCGTAGGTGTTTATATTGTAAACAACCAGAAAGAATATGAGGATGCCATTGATGGTGCTTATTCTTATGAAGATGAGGTAGTTGTTGAAGAGTATATCAGGGGCCGTGAGTTTTCCGTTGCAGTTGTAGACGGAAAGGCTTATCCGATCATCGAGATCGCACCGAAGCAGGGCTTTTATGATTACAAGAACAAATATCAGGCAGGCTCCACAGTAGAAACCTGTCCGGCTGAGATCTCACCGGAACTGACTGAGAAGATGCAGCATTATGCGGAAGCTGGCGCAAAGGCTCTCTGCATTGAGGGCTATGCACGTTTTGACTTCATGATGAAAGAAAACGGTGATATGTACTGCCTGGAGGCAAACACACTTCCGGGAATGACACCCACCAGTCTGATCCCGCAGGAAGCAAAGGTCCTGGGAATCGACTATCCGGACCTCTGTGAAGAACTGATCCGCATTTCTTTTAAGAAATACAGCAAATAAAATATCTGACCGTAACTCCTCCTGTTGACAGGAGGAGTTTCTGGCAAAAGAAAGGATTTTATTCATGAAAAATCTTACATTGGAAAATATCACAAAAGTCTGCAATGGTATTTACCACGGCCCGCAGGAAAAACTTCAGGAGGAAGTGACTGCGATCACAACGGACAGCCGTAAGGTGGAAAAAGGAGGTCTTTTTGTACCGGTAGTAGGAGAGCGTGTGGATGCTCACCGTTTTATTCCGCAGGTAATGGAAGCAGGTGCACTCGCGACCTTATCCGAGAGAACTCTTGAAGGGGCGGATCATCCGTATATCCAGGTAGGCTCCTCCCTTCAGGCAGTAAAAGACATTGCGGAGTTTTATCTGGAGCAGCTTGACATTCCGGTTGTGGGAATCACAGGAAGCGTTGGAAAGACCAGCACAAAAGAGGTGATCGCCTCTGTGCTGAAGGAAAAATACCGTACACTGAAAACCCAGGGAAATTTCAACAATGAGCTGGGACTTCCACTGACAGTATTCCGCCTTCGTGATGAAGATGAGATCGCAGTTCTGGAAATGGGAATCAGTGATTTCGGTGAGATGACCCGTCTTGCAAAGATCGCAAAACCGGACACCTGCGTGATCACAAACATCGGAACCTGCCATCTGGAAAACCTTGGAGACAGAGACGGCGTCCTGAAGGCAAAAACAGAGATTTTTCAGTATGTGAAGAGAAATATCGTACTTAACGGTGATGATGATAAGCTTTCTACAGTAAAGGAATATAACGGCATGCAGCCAGTATTTTTCGGAAACGGAGAAAATGCTTCTGTTACCTGTGAAAATGTGGAAAGCCGTGGCTTGAAGGGAATGAGCTGTGACATCTGTCTGAAGGGAAAAATGGCAGAGAACGGAGAGTTCCAGACATTTCATGTAGATATTCCAATGCCAGGACGTCATATGGTATCCAATGCATTGGCAGCAGCAGCTGTGGGCAGACTTTACGGACTGAATGCAGAGCAGATCAAAAATGGCATCGAAAGCCTGGAACCGGTCAGCGGAAGATTCAATATGATCGAGACCGATAAATTCATGATCGTAGATGACTGCTACAACGCAAATCCCATGTCCATGAAGGCTTCCCTGGATGTTCTTCAGGACGGACTTGGAAGAAAGGTTGCCATCCTTGGCGATATGGGTGAGCTTGGAACGGATGAAGCTGCACTTCATGAAGGTGTAGGCGTTCATGCAGGTCAGTGCAGGATCGATGCATGCATCTGCGTAGGACCACTTGCAGCCCATATCGCGGAAAAGGCATCTCAGACCAATCCAGACCTGACAGTCATCCGGGAAAAAGATCTGGAAAGCCTTCTTAAGAACCTGAACACATATGTGAAACCTGGAGATACCATCCTCGTAAAGGCTTCTCACTTCATGAAATTTGAAAATGTAGTCAAAGCACTGCAGGAAATGTAAAAAGACCGAAAACAGGGGCAGCATTTGACGAACGAAAATTCTTTCCAGTTAAGTTATATAGAAGTATAATATTCCTAAGGCGATGAGCAGTGCGGCTAAAGAACAAAAGCACGCTCAGGCACTGTGCGGCAGTGAAAAAGGGAGGGCTTATGCTGGAGATGATCATGAAGCTGAACATCCCGCTTTACGTCATGACATCCATGGGATGTATCGGCGGTCTGGGGATGCTGGCAACAAACCTTACCTACCGAAGAATGATCCGAAATACGCAGCGATTACAGAATCTCAAAGAAAAATGGCTGAACCTGTGGAAATCAAGGGACAGGCTCTGGCATCGGATGAACCGATTTGTGTGGTATCCGTCACTGTTTTGTACATTTCTTCTTGGACTGTCTGTTTTTCTCAACAGCAGACTGGGATACAGGGAAGGATTGTCTATGCTTTATCTTTATATAGGGGCGGCAGTGCCGGTAGTACTGCTTCTTCTTCGTCAGGCATTGGACTTTTCTTATAAGGAAGAGCTTGTGATGGCTTCTCTTGCAGATTATGTGGAACAGGTCCGTACCTGGGTGGAGGAAGTACCGGTCGCAGAAAAGCCGGATCCTGTTCTGCAGGAAGAAATCGTAGATAAGATCACCAGAAGTATCCGTCAGACGGCTGCTACCGGAAGTCACTTCAGCAAGATGCTTTCTCCGGAGGAGGAAGAGATCATGCGGGAGATCATACGGGAATTTATGAATGCAGAGTAAAAACATATCCCGGTATATTTGAGAAAATACAGAAATGTACACAAAGATATTCCAGAATAAGGGAACCGGATGCAAAAAAAACTCTCCGGCAGATACGATTCTCTGTATCCGCCGGAGAGTTTTTTTGTGTGACAGTAAAAAGAGAACGCAGGATAAGCATTCGTGGCTTTCCTGCGTCCTTTTATATGTTACTCAGTCTTCCTCGATTACCTGGATCTCCAGGTAGTCGAATTCAATATGTTCAATGAAATTATCCTGATAAAAACGGGCCTTATCATGCTTTTTGAAATCCCGCACTGTGGCATCCAGCCAGATAGGATTTCCCAGATCCATCTGATAACAGATTTCCTCAAGTCCGTGAAAGATCTTGTGGGTTCTGGTATCATCGCTGTCATCACAGACAACGGTGTCCTGAAGCATGCGATTGTCTTTCCATATTTTTCCCCATAAACGAAACATAAACAGTACCTCCGTATTGAAACTGCCACAACCGGCAGAATATGAATATCCGTCCGATATGGTCTTCAGTATAGCGGATTTTGCAGGGAAAGTAAAGCACAGGACAATAACGCTTGTACACAAAACAATGCACCAGGTGTGCTCACTTTTATTGACTAATGTGTAAAAATCCTCTATAATAAACGAAATTATGAAAAAAAAAGAATCATTACAGATTGGAGGAACCGAAATGAAACTTTACGATACCGGCGTTTATCTTCAGAACGGACAGGAAATCATTCCCGAGAACCAGGCTGATCTGCCTGTAGCGAAAGAAGAGGCTGCTAAGAATACCATCGCATATTCTATTCTCAAGGCTCATAATAAATCCGATAACATGGAGAAACTTCAGATCAAATTCGATAAACTGACTTCCCATGATATCACATTTGTGGGAATCATCCAGACTGCAAGAGCTTCAGGACTTGAGAAGTTCCCGGTACCATATGTACTGACCAACTGCCATAACTCCCTCTGTGCAGTAGGCGGAACCATCAATGAAGATGACCACATGTTTGGTCTCACCTGTGCCAAAAAGTACGGCGGAGTTTATGTACCGCCTCATCAGGCAGTTATCCATCAGTTTGCAAGAGAAATGCTTGCAGGCGGCGGAAAGATGATCCTCGGTTCCGACAGTCATACAAGATACGGAGCACTTGGAACCATGGCTATGGGAGAGGGCGGACCGGAGCTTGTAAAACAGCTTCTCTGCCAGACATACGATATTAATATGCCAGGAGTAGTTGCTATTTATCTGAAAGGTGCTCCACGTCCGGGTGTAGGACCGCAGGATGTTGCGCTTGCCATCATCGGCGAGGTTTTTGCCAACGGCTATGTGAAGAATAAGGTTATGGAGTTCGTTGGACCAGGCGTTGCCAGCTTAAGCGCAGATTTCCGTATCGGTGTTGATGTTATGACAACAGAAACCACCTGTCTTTCCTCCATCTGGCAGACAGATGCGAAGATCGAGGAATTCTATGCGATCCACGGAAGACCGGAGGATTACAAAGAACTGAAACCGGGCAACGTTGCATACTATGACGGCTGTGTAGAGATCGACCTCAGTGAGATCAAACCAATGATCGCAATGCCGTTCCACCCAAGTAACACCTACACCATCGATGAGCTGAAGGCAAACCTTGACGATATCCTTGCAGATGTGGAGAAGAGAGCACAGGTAAGCCTTGACGGAAAGATTCCGTTCACATTGAGAGACAAGGTAGTTGATGGCAAGCTTTATGTTGAGCAGGGAATCATTGCCGGTTGTGCAGGCGGTGGATTCGAGAATATCTGCGCTGCAGCAGATATCCTCAAGGGCAAAAATATCGGCCATGATGCCTTCACCTTAAGTGTATACCCGGCAAGTACTCCAATCTACATGGAACTGGCTAAGAATGGTGTTCTTGCAGAACTGATCGGAACAGGCGCAGTTGTGAAAACTGCATTCTGCGGACCGTGCTTCGGCGCCGGAGATACACCTGCAAACAATGCATTCAGTATCCGTCATACAACCAGAAACTTCCCGAACCGTGAAGGCTCCAAGATCCAGAACGGTCAGATCTCTTCGGTTGCACTTATGGATGCACGTTCCATTGCAGCTACAGCAGCAAACAAGGGATTCCTTACCTCAGCAGAGGAGTTTGACGGAAGCTATTCCGAGCATAAATACTACTTCGATAAGTCTATCTACGAGAACCGTGTATTTGACAGCAAGGGCGTGGCAGATCCAAGCGTAGAGATCCAGTTTGGACCGAATATCAAAGACTGGCCGGAGATGGCTGCACTTGCAGACAACCTGATCCTGAAGGTTGTTTCCGAGATCCACGATCCGGTTACTACCACTGACGAGCTGATCCCGTCCGGTGAGACATCCTCCTACCGTTCCAATCCGCTTGGACTTGCAGAGTTTACACTGTCCAGAAAGGATCCGGCTTATGTTGGCCGTGCAAAAGAGATTCAGGCAGCACAGAAGGCAATCCAGGCAGGTAACTGCCCGGTAGAGGCTGTTCCGGAACTGAAACCGGTTATTAAAACCATCAACAAGACTTATCCGGATGTAGATAAGACCAACCTTGGCGTAGGAAGTACCATCTTTGCAGTGAAACCGGGCGATGGCTCTGCCAGAGAGCAGGCTGCATCCTGCCAGAAGGTACTTGGCGGCTGGGCAAACATTGCCAATGAGTATGCAACCAAGAGGTATCGTTCCAATCTGATCAACTGGGGTATGCTTCCATTCCTGATCCCGTCCGGAGATCTTCCGTTCAAGAACGGTGATTATCTGTTCTTCCCGGGAATCCGCAAGGCGGTTGAGGAAAAAGCAGACGTGATCAAGGGATATACTGTTGAAGGTGACGCTCTGAAGGAGTTCGATGTAACTCTGGGTGAGCTGACAGATGATGAGAGAGAGATCATCCTTAAGGGTTGTCTGATCAATTATAATCGTAAATAGATGCAGGGATTGAACACATATAGAGCGTGAAGGCGTTGGAGCTGTGTTCATGAATATGCTGCAGAGCGGAATGTAGTAATTTAAGAATTTCCGTCTTGTTTTGCAGACTGGTGACCGTTTTGATCGAGGTTGCCGGTCTGCTTTTTTGTTTTTGGAGTGTGGTTGTGGGACATTTTTAAGGTTATGGATATTTGGTTATGGGATGTGGACGATGCGGACGCGTGAGGTGTCCTGTGGGGAGCAGGGGCTGTCGTTTCGCCTGGTCATACTAAGCGTCTGAGGCAACCTGTGAAAAGGCCGGCCCATAACTCGCCATGTACGCTGATGCGTACCTGGCTCAGACAGATGGGCCTTATTCTGCGGCCTGTATCCGCAGAATACCTTTCCACAGGTCACCTCAGACGCCAAGTATGACCAAAGGCTCACTCCGAAGCCCCTGCTCTCCACAGGACACCTCACGCTGACATTCCCAGAGACAAATCCCAGCCCCGGTAAAAATATCAAGAAAGGCTCAACAGATGATGACCGTCTCAACACTCTTCGTTATTCAATTTTTCTTCTTCTTCGTTCTTTCGAATAAAGTTTATCTCAATCCCCTGCAAACATTGTAAAGTACAAACATTGCAATGTTTGCAGGGCCAATACAGTCACACAGAAACTTTTCTAACTAACTTTCCATGTTCGAAAGTCAGGGCGGGAAGGACGGGAGGGGTGGGTGACTCTGCAGGAGTCGTAGTACTTCTTAGGCCGCGGGGAGGCTGCGTTGCTGGAAAAATCCCAGCTGTTTGAGCGTTAGCGAGTTCTGGGATTTTTTCAGCGGTTTTAGCAGAATCCCTGCAGCCTTAGAAGCACTAGACCTCCGAAGCCTCACCCGCCCCTCCCGTCCTTCCCGACCGTCCGTTTGCAACATACCATCCCGTTCTTCACAACTTCACAATAGCATAAATTAACAGAAAATAATAAAAAATACAAACAAATTATAAAATATAAACACATAACAAAACAAATAAATAAAAATAATAGCATAAAAACACAAAAATGTATTGACAAATACCCGCAACGATGTTATTATAAGACCATCAAAAACAACAAGAGAAAAACAAAAAAGAAAATCATTCAATTCATAGCATAGATGCACATGAAGGATGAAGAAAGGAAAAGGTGATTCCAGTGGGAACATAAACAAACACCATCATCAATATGAGAGTGACAGGAACCGGATTTCCTGCAAGAAAGACCTGATACAGATCACATATGATACACCTTAAGAAAACAGAAGTTTCTTTTATGAAATATAAATAAGATCCTCTTAAATCTTACTTATATATTTTAAGAAATCAGAAACAAAAGGAAATCAGTATTTCAGGTAATATAGAATCGGTAACTCATATTGAACAACTGTCACACACCTGATACAAAGATTTCAGGAAATATGTAAAGAAATATTTCCCGAAAGAGTAAAACCCTCAACTCACCGGTTCGTTGGAAAGAAGAGATTCCAAGAACAAACGTGAAGATGAGAACGATACTTTGAAATGCATATCAGAACCATTAGGATATGGATTGAAGCTTTGCATCAGAAGAATATCTGAGAGGATATTAAAAACAGAAGAATCGGGCAGGAACTTTTTTCCAGGATACTTTAAAGAACTGCAGAGGAGAAAATCCCAATAGGTCGATTTGAATCAGCAGATCGCAAAGTACAGAGATGACAAATGGTTTTGAATTTAAGAAGTTAAGTCCAGAATTGTTTAGTGAACAGGAAAAAGTATAACCACCGAAATTCTTCAGATAAACAGGAAATCAAACATCGTAAAAAATGATTTCTGATCTATAAAACTTTCTAAATAATCGAAGAGATATACTTACATATATCAGTCGTTTATGAGCAGGAAATAAAAAAGAAGAGAGAATCTGAAAAAGAAAAATTTCAAAATTGAATAAAGAGAATCGAAATTATTTTATAAAGTATATAAAATCAAAGATTTCGATTGATAAGTATAATAAGTATAACAAGAAAACTTTATTCGAAAGAACGAAGAGGAAGAAAAATTGAATAACGAAGAGTGTTGAGACGGTCATCATTTTTGGAAACTGTAAAAGTAAAAAAAGTGATGACCGTCTCGTTGTGTATATAAGATTGCATATATTAAGTATATAACCGTTCCGAAAAGCCCTGGATAAAATAATATGATCCGAGCAGAGAGCAAAATTTTCGATCAGAGATTTTCCGGACAGTTATATTTATCAGTTGCCATCAAAAACATCATCAGTTATACTTCTGTGAGAAAGGAAGTAAGATGAGAAAATATGTGGAATTATCAGATTGAAGAAAATATTTTATATGAAGACAAAGAGATCCTTGTGTGCAGAAAAACAGCAGGAATGCCGGTGCAGGCAGCAAAAATAGGAACAATGGATATGGAAAGTGCCCTGAAAAATTATCTGGCACAAAAAACACCGGGAAAGATCCCATATCTGGGAGTAGTACATCGCCTTGATCAGCCGGTAGAAGGCATTCTTGTATTTGCGAAAACATCCGAAGCAGCAGGAAATTTGAGTAAACAGATGATGGCAGGAGGCGCCGGAAAATATTACCTGGCAGTAACAGAGGGAAAAGCAAAGAGCTCAGAAGGGATTCTTACAGACTATCTGAAAAAAAATGGAAAAGCCAACATGTCTCAGGTGGTGTCTGCCAATACACCGGGAGCAAAAAAAGCGATCCTTCACTATAAAGTTCTGGATCAGCAGGAGATAAACGGAAAATCCCGGACACTTCTTAAGATCAGGCTAGAAACAGGTCGGCATCATCAGATCCGTGTGCAGCTTTCTCATGAGGGACTGCCCCTTCTCGGAGACCGGAAATATAATCCTTCGGGAGAAAAAGGTACATCACTGGGACTTTGTTCCAGTTGTCTGGAATTTAAACACCCCAGAACAGGAAAAATGATGAAGTTTGAAACAGAGCCACAGGGAAGCGCGTTTCTGGATTTTGTGAAAAAAGTGTAAAAACTCTGGACGGAAATACGAAAAAGTGTATAATGTAAAAAGCAAGTAACCAAATGTAAGATTTTTGTAAAGTATAAGTTACTGTGGACGGACAAGGCAGACGATAAAGAACAGTAACCAGCGAGGAAGAGGAGATTACAATGAAAAGAGCTGCAGTAGCGTCAGCAGCCTTGTTGGCTGTGGCAACCCTGCTGACAGGCTGTCAGAAAGAAGAAGTAGAAAAGCTTGTTGCACCGATTGTAGCAGATGTCCAGGAAACCCCTGAAGCAACCGAAGTGGAAGAAGAAAAAAGCCCGCTGATCCCTGAGATCGATGACACTCTTTCTATTGAAGAAGGTGCCAGAATAGCTGTTGTCAGCAAAAGCAAAAAAGGCGAGTTCTGGAATAAAGTAAAAGAAGGAATGGAAGCTGCTGTCAAGGACGTAAATGAAGCGTATGGTTTCAAAAAAGACAAGCAGATCACGATGACCTTTGAGGGTCCGGATGATGAAGAGGACGTAGAAAGTCAGATCAATACTCTTGATGCAGTGATCGCTGAGAATCCATCTGTAGTGTGTCTTTCTGCCGGAGATATGGATTCCTGTCAGGCACAGCTGGAAGCAGCGAAAGAGAACGGAATTCCGGTGGTCGCATTTGATTCCAATGTCAGTGATACAAAGCTGGTCAGAGCTTTCCGTGGAACAGACAATACACAGATCGGCAAATATGCAGCATATAAGCTTGGCAGCGCCATTGGAAAAATGGGAAATGTGGCTGTTTTTTCCGCACAGGAGAAAACACAGAGCGCGCAGGAGCGTGTAAAAGGATTTCTGGATAATATTGCAAATTATACGGATATTAAAGTGGTGGAAACCGTATATTCTGACCAGGTTGATGATATGAAGGAAGCCATGAAGGAAGTTCTGGATAAATATCCGGCATTGGATGGTGTTTTCTGCACCAATGCCGAGGTTTCTGAAATGTTTCTGGAGGTAAATAAGGACACAGGAGAAAATAAAGTTGCTATGGTAGGCGTAGATGCAACCAGCAAACAGCAGGAAGCGATCCAGAAAGGGGAAGAACTGGGAGTGCTTTCACAGAATCCTTATGCGATGGGATATCAGACCATGTGGGCGGCTATTCAGTCTACTGCACCGAAGAAGGAAACAAAGATTGATAAGAAGGTTTTACTTGATCCGGTATGGATCGATGCTGAGAATATCAAAAGCGAAGACATTGCAAATTACCTGTACAATTAACAAATAGAACAGATAGCCACTGTAGGTCGGGTGAATAGGTTAGTCCGCATTCACCGTCTGTTCATAATTGAAAGCCATCAGCCCGATGAAGATGTAAAAAACATTTTCATCGGGCTGATGGCTTTTTTGAATAAAAATAAAAAATATGAATAGAATAAACAAATAAAAAGTGTGCGAAAAAATGGCAAAAATATAACATATATGACGACTTTTTGACACAATACAAATAAATTTATCGTTAAATTGCATAATAAACATTGTTTTGAAAAAGCGGTTGTGGTACAATTTGGATATGCAGAGAGGCGGGGATCAGATGATCCAGGAAACGATCAAGGCAGTGAAAGAGGCGGAGGCAAAAGCACAGCAGAAGATAAAGGATGCATCCGTCCGTGCACAGAGTATCATCAGCGAAGCTGAGAAAGAGGCAGAGAATATTATCAGAAAGGCGGAAACAGCCGCCGGCGAACAGGCGGCATCTGATATGAAAGCAGCCGAAGAACGTGCACACAGTACAGAGAACACTGTCGTTGGACAGGCGGAGGAAGAGCTTGCAGCTTTGAAAAAGAAAGCGGAGTCGAAGCACGAGCAGGCGATCCAGACAGTAATGGACAGTTTGTTCTGAGAGGGGGAGTGCGAAAATGGCAGTATTGCAGATGCAGCGAATCAGTATCTGCGCAATGAAAAAGAACCGTAAGGCCATATTGGAAGAACTGCAGTCACTTGGAGTATTGGAGATCGATGCAGCGGAATTGGATCCGGAGCTTAAGACGATGGATACTATGAATGCCCGGCTGATCTTTGAGAAAAACGCATCCCTTTGTGATCAGGCAATCGAAATACTGGATGAATTTTCGAAGGAAAAGCAATCCATGCTGGCATCCCTGGCAGGGAAACCGCTGATCGGAAGGAAGCAGGAGGAAGAAGCTATCCGGGATCAGGAAGAGATCCTGAGAACAGCTAGAGAAATCCAGGGATACCGGAAGAAGCTTACAGAGAACAATGCGGCAGCAGTTAAGATCGAGCAGCAGGAAGCAGCTCTTGCTCCATGGCTGAAGCTGGATATTCCGATGAACTTCGGCGGTACAGCGAAAGCAGCGGTACTTGTGGGAAGGATTGATGGAAATATAACTCTGGATCAGGTATACAGTCAGCTGGCAGCGGATGCACCACAGCTTGAAGCCTTTGACATTCGGGAAATCTCAAATGATGCCGGTAAGCTGAGCTTTGTGGTTGTCTGCCTGAAAGCACAGGCACAGGAACTGGAAGAAGCGCTTCGGATGCAGGGATTTGCAAGACCGGCACAGCTGGTATCAGAGGTTCCGGCACAGGAGCTGGAGAACCTTAAGAATGAAGTGGTACGCATTCAGGAAGAGTCCGAACAGATTCGGGAACAGATACGCGCTCTTCACGACAGGAAGAGCTCTCTTCAGCTTTTGTCCGATTATTTCCGGATCCGTGCACAGAAATATGAGGTATTAGGACAGCTCCGCCAGTCGGAGAGCACTTTTTTTGTGACAGGATATCTTCCGAAGAAACAGGTTCCTGCAATGGAGAAACGGCTTACGGAGAAGTACGATATTGTTTTTGAAGCAGAAGATGCTGAGGGAGAAAATGTTCCGGTTGCCCTTCAGAACGGTAAATTCGGAGCAGCAGGAGAGGGAGTTCTGGCAGCATTTGGTCTTCCCGGAAAGGGAGAGATCGATCCTTCCACGATCATGACAGCCTGCTATGTATTTCTTTTCGGACTGATGCTGTCAGACGCAGCATATGGACTGATCGTCTTTGCAGTTTGTCTGGGAGTACTTCTGAAGTTCCCCAGGATGGAGAGCGGAATGCAGAAATCCATCCGGCTTTTTATGTACTGTGGATTGTCCACTTTGTTCTGGGGCGTGATGTTTGGCGGATATTTCGGAGATTTTATCGATGTATTCTCGAAAGTATATCTGCACAGGCCGGTCACGGTGAAGCCGGTATGGTTTGCACCGTTAAATGAGCCAATGCGACTTCTGGTATTCTCCATGCTGTTTGGCCTGATCCATATGTTTCTGGGAATGGGTCTTAAGGGCTACATGCTGTTACGTGACAGAAAATATCTCGACTTTTTCTGCGATGTAGTACTCTGGTTCTTGCTTCTTATGGGACTGATCCTTATCTTTATCCCGAGCAGCATGTTCCGTTCTATTTCTCAGATGGACTTGAACCTTCCGCCCGCAGTGATACAGGTGGGCAAATGGATGGCCATCATCGGAGCAGTGGGAATTCTCTTCATGTCAGGAAGAGATAAGAAGAATCCGTTCCTCCGGCTGGCGCTTGGAGCTTACGACCTTTATAACATCACAGGATGGGTCAGTGATATCCTTTCCTATTCCAGACTTCTGGCCCTGGGACTTGCCACCGGTGTTATTGCGTCGGTTATGAACCAGATGGGCAGTATGCTGGGAGACAGTATTTTTGGATGGATCGTATTTATTCTTGTATTTGTGATTGGTCATACGTTTAACCTTCTGATCAATCTTCTGGGTGCATACGTGCACACCTGCCGATTACAGTACGTAGAGTTCTTCGGCAAATTCTTTGAGGGCGGAGGAAAAGAGTTCCACCCCTTCCGCGAAAATACAAAATATGTAGATATTAAGGAGGATTAATATTATGAGTGGTATCGTTTGGGCATTATTGGGAGCAGCAATTTCCGTAGCTCTTGCAGGTATAGGTTCCGCCATCGGTGTTGGTACAGCCGGCCGTGCAGCAGCAGGCGTTGTAACAGAAGACCCGGACAAATTTGCTAAGGTTCTGCTTCTTCAGCTTCTTCCCGGTACGCAGGGTATTTACGGACTTCTGGTAGCATTCCTTGCACTTTCCAAGGTTGGTATCCTGGGCGGCGGTGTTGCTGATATTTCCCTGGAAACCGGTCTTATGATCTTTGTGGCTTGTCTTCCGATCGCTATCGCAGGTCTTCTTTCTGCGATCCATCAGGGAAAAACTTCCGTAGCTTCCATCGGTATTGTAGCCAAGAAACCGGAGCAGTTCGGTAAAGCCATGCTTTTCCCTGCAATGGTTGAGACATATGCGATTCTGGCTCTTCTGATCTCCATTCTTGCAGTCAGCGGAATTCAGGTTTGATTCATCAGGAGGGCAGAGCATGACAGGATTAGAGAAGATGGTAAGCCAGATTCTTGAAGAGGCCGATGCTTCTGCAGCCGTTACGATCAGTGATGCGGAGAAAAAAGCCGCAGAGATCCTCAGGGAAGCCGGAGAAAAGGCAGATAAGATCCGGCAGCAGAGAGCAGAACAGTCCAGGGCAAAGGTGAAAAGCTATGAAGAGCGGACAGCTTCCGCTGCAGCTATGAAGAAGCGTACCGCAGTTCTTGCAGCCAAGCAGGAGCTGATCGGAAATGTGATCGCAGATGCCTGTGACCGTGTGAAGAATCTGGATGAAGGAAAATATTTTGAGATCCTTAAGAGTATGGCAGAGAAATATCTGCTTCCAAGAGAAGGAGAGATCTGTTTTTCAAAGAAGGATCTGGAACGTATGCCGGCGAATTTCCGTGAGGAGATTAAAGGCCTGGCACAGAAAAAAGGCGGCACACTGGAGATTTCCGGTGAAGCCAGAAATATAGACGGAGGTTTTATCCTGGTATACGGCGGCATTGAGGAAAACTGTTCCATTGATGCCATGTTTGCAGAGAAACGGGATGAACTTCTGGATCAGGTAAGAAAGATTTTGTTTGCGTAAAACACCATCGCAAAAAGGAGGGCGTGAAATATGTTTGGTGAAGATTATGCCTATGCGGTGGCGCGGATACGTGTTCTGGAGACCGGACTTCTGAATCAGGTAGCGATCGAGCAGCTTCTGGCATGTCAGGATGAGCAGCAGTGCCTTCAGATCCTTACAGAGAAGGGCTGGGGAAACGGTGATCCTGCAGCCGGTGCGGATGCCATTCTTTCCCGGGAGAGAGAAAAGATCTGGGAGATTATGGATTCGCTGGTAGCGGACCGATCTGTTTTTTCTGTTCTTTCTTATCAGGATCTTTTCCATAATCTGAAAGCGGCTGTGAAGGCAAGCATCCTGCAAGGGGCAGCGCCGAATATTTTTTTCAGCGACTGTTCCATTGACGGAGAGGATATGGTGAAATTCCTGACAGATAAGGAATATGATCGTTTTCCTGAGGATATGAGGGAAGCGGCAAGAGAAGCCTATGAGACCTTTTTGCACACAAGAGACGGACAGCTTGCGGATATTATCGTAGACAGGGCAGCACTGGATGCCATAAAAAAAGCCGGAGAACGATCAAAAGAAGAGATCGTCCGGCAGTATGCGGAATCCACGGTAGCGGTAGCAGATATCCGGATCGCAGTCCGTGCCTGCAAAACAGGAAAAAGTTCGGACTTTATGAAAAAAGCCATGGCAGAATGTGACACACTGGATAAGGAGAGACTGATCCACGCGGCAGTAAGCGGAATGGATCAGATCATGGGTTATCTGGCAGAAACGAAATATGGGGACGGAGCTCTGGCACTGGCGGAATCAGCTTCCGCTTTTGAGAGATGGTGTGATAACCAGATCATGGAGACCATCCGCCCTCAGCTGTACAATTCATTTTCACTGGGACCGCTGGTAGCCTATGTGCTTGCCCGTGAAAATGAGATCAAGACGGTGCGGATCATTCTCACCGGAAAGCGCAGCGGCCTTCCGGAAGAGTTTATCCGGGAAAGGGCAAGGGAAATGTATGTATAAGATCGCAGTTTTAGGTGATTATAACAGCATTTACGGGTTTGCGGCTCTTGGCCTTGATACTTTTCCGGTGGAGGATCCTGCAGAAGGTAAAGAGAAGCTTAACCGTCTGGCGGCCGGTGAATATGCGGTTATTTATATTACGGAACAGCTGGCGGTCCAGCTTTCCGCAGAGATCAGTAAATACAGTGAGGAGCTGATGCCTGCGATCATTCAGATTCCCGGAATTTCCGGAAATACAGGTGCAGGTATCGAAAATGTAAAGAAATCCGTGGAGACGGCAGTTGGCTCCGATATTCTTTTCAGTAATGAGTGACAAGAAAGCAGGTGATTGGTTCAGATGAGCAGAGGAACCATTAAGAAGGTGGCAGGACCGCTGGTAATTGCCAAGGGTATGCGGGATGCAAATATGTATGACGTGGTTCGTGTAAGCAGCCAGCGTCTGATCGGTGAGATCATTGAGATGCATGAAGATGAGGCTTCCATACAGGTATATGAGGAGACTTCAGGACTTCGTCCGGGAGAACCGGTAGAGTCTATGGAAGTTCCCCTTTCTGTGGAACTGGGACCTGGCCTTATCACAAGTATTTACGATGGAATCCAGCGTCCGCTGGACGACATCATGAAAGTAGCAGGCAGCAACAACCTAAAACGAGGTGTTGAGGTACCTGCGCTGAAGCGGGACAAAAAATGGAATTTCGTCCCGGTTGCAAAAGTGGGAGATGAGCTGGAAGGTGGCGATGTTCTCGGAACCGTTCAGGAGACTATCGTTGTTACACAGAAGATCATGGTACCACCCAATATGAAGGGTACTCTGAAAGAGATCAGATCCGGTGAGTTCACCGTGGACGAGACCGTTGCAGTTCTTTCCACAGCAGATGGAGATAAAGAACTGACACTGATGCAGCACTGGCCGGTACGACGTGGCCGTCCATATAAGAAGAAACTTCCGCCAGCCAAACCTCTGGTAACAGGACAGCGTGTTATTGATACCATGTTCCCTATTGCCAAGGGTGGTGTGGCAGCAGTTCCCGGCCCGTTCGGAAGCGGCAAGACGGTTATCCAGCATCAGCTTGCAAAATGGGCTGAGGCAGATATCGTGGTTTATATCGGCTGCGGTGAGCGTGGAAATGAGATGACAGATGTTCTGAACGAGTTCCCGGAGCTGAAGGATCCGAAAACAGGACAATCCCTGATGGAGCGTACGGTTCTGATCGCCAATACCTCAGATATGCCGGTTGCAGCTCGTGAGGCATCGATCTATACAGGTATTACAATTGCGGAGTATTTCCGTGATATGGGTTATTCCGTAGCGCTGATGGCAGATTCCACTTCCAGATGGGCCGAGGCTCTTCGTGAGATGTCCGGACGACTGGAGGAGATGCCAGGTGAGGAAGGTTATCCCGCATATCTGGGTTCCCGTCTTGCACAGTTCTATGAGCGTGCCGGACATGTGATCTGCAGTGGAAAAGACGGAAGAGAGGGTGCCCTGACAGCAATCGGCGCCGTATCTCCTCCAGGTGGTGATATCTCCGAGCCGGTTTCCCAGGCGACACTTCGAATCGTAAAGGTATTCTGGGGACTGGACGCAAACCTTGCATACAAACGTCATTTCCCGGCGATCAACTGGCTGACCAGCTATTCTCTGTATCTGGACAGCGTTGGCGGATGGTTTGACGAAAATGTAGCGAATGACTGGATGAAGCTCCGTCAGAGAATGATGACCCTTCTTCAGGAAGAGGCAGAGCTGGAAGAAATCGTAAAGATGGTAGGTATGGATGCGCTTTCACCGGGTGACCGCCTGAAAATGGAAGCAGCCCGTTCCATCCGAGAGGATTTCCTCCACCAGAACTCTTTCCACGAGATCGATACCTACACATCTCTGGAAAAACAGCACAATATGATGCGTCTGGTACTTGCATTTTATGATGCGGGTCTGGATGCGCTGAAACAGGGCGCAGATATCAATGATATCGTAAAGCTTCCGGTACGTGAGCAGATCGGCCGTTATAAATATACAAAAGAAGATCAGCTGGCAGCAGAATATGAGAAAGTAACCCGCCAGCTGGCAGCAGAGACTGCAGAACTTCTGGGAAAGGAGGGCCTGTAAAATGCCAAAAGAATATAGGACCATACAGGAAGTTGCCGGCCCTTTGATGCTGGTACGGGGCGTTGAAGATGTAGCATTTGACGAGCTTGGTGAGATCGAGCTTGCCGATGGCGAAACAAGAAGATGCCGTGTTCTGGAGATCGACGGAAGCAATGCTCTGGTGCAGCTGTTTGAGAGCTCTACAGGTATCAATCTTTCCAACAGCAAGGTACGTTTCCTGGGACGGAGCATGGAGCTTGGTGTATCCGGCGATATGCTGGGTCGTGTTTTTGACGGACTGGGACGTCCCATTGATGACGGCCCGGAGATCCTTCCGGAGGAAAGAAGAGATATCAACGGACTTCCCATGAATCCGGCGGCCAGAAGCTATCCGGAGGAGTTTATCCAGACGGGTGTATCTGCGATTGACGGCCTGAACACCCTGGTACGCGGACAGAAGCTTCCGATCTTCTCCGCATCCGGTCTTCCCCATGCACAGCTTGCGGCACAGATCGCAAGACAGGCGAAGGTTCGCGGAAAAGATGAGCAGTTTGCCGTTGTATTTGCAGCCATGGGTATCACTTTCGAGGAGTCAAACTTCTTTGTAGAGAGCTTTAAGGAAACCGGAGCGATAGATCGTACTGTTCTGTTTGTGAACCTGGCAAATGACCCGGCTGTTGAGCGTATTGCTACTCCGCGAATGGCACTGACAGCAGCAGAATATCTTGCCTTCGAAAAAGACATGCACGTTCTTGTAATCCTTACAGATATCACAAACTATGCGGATGCTCTCCGCGAGGTTTCCGCAGCACGTAAAGAGGTTCCGGGACGTCGTGGATATCCCGGATATATGTACACAGATCTTGCTTCTCTTTATGAGCGTGCAGGCCGTCAGAAAGGAAAATCAGGAAGTATCACCATGGTTCCGATCCTGACTATGCCTGAGGATGATAAGACCCATCCGATCCCGGACCTTACCGGTTACATCACAGAGGGACAGATCATCCTGAGCCGTGAGCTTTACCGTAAGGGAATCACACCGCCCATCGATGTTCTTCCGTCTCTGTCACGACTGAAGGATAAGGGTATCGGTGAAGGCAAGACAAGAGCAGACCATGCCAACACCATGAACCAGCTGTTTGCCGCATATGCCCGTGGTAAAGAGGCCAAAGAGCTGATGACTATTCTTGGTGAGGCAGCTCTCTCCGACATTGACCTGATCTATGCAAAATTTGCGGATGCTTTCGAGAAGGAATATGTTTCCCAGGGCTATCAGGCTAACCGTGATATTGAGGAAACACTGGCCATCGGCTGGAAGCTGCTTTCCATTCTTCCGAGAAGCGAGCTGAAACGTATCGATGACAAATTCCTTGATCAGTATTACGGAAAAGTATAAAGGGGGGATGATTTGTGGCATCAACACAGGTGAATCCTACCCGTATGGAGCTTACGAAGCAGAAAAAGAAGCTGGTGACTGCAGTACGTGGCCATAAGCTTCTGAAGGATAAGCGGGACGAGCTGATGAGACAGTTCCTGGATCTGGTACGGGAGAATATGGAGCTGCGAAAAAAAGTAGAAGCTGGTATCCGAAGCGCCAACACCAATTTTGTCATTGCAAAAGCAGGAATGTCGGAGGAGACGCTGAATACGGCACTGATGGCTCCCAAGCAGGAAGTTTATCTGGAAACCGGAAAAAAGAATGTCATGAGTGTGGATATTCCTGTTTTTGAATACAAAACAAGAACACCGGATGCCAACGATATCTATTCCTATGGCTTTGCTTTTACATCCAGTGATCTGGACGGAGCGGTAAAATCCCTGGCAGACATCCTGCCGGATATGCTTCGTCTGGCAGAAGTGGAAAAGGCCTGTCAGCTTATGGCTTCCGAGATCGAAAAAACAAGGCGTCGTGTAAATGCCCTGGAGCATGTCATCATACCGGAAGCACAGGCAAACATCAAATACATCACCATGAAGCTGGATGAGAACGAGAGAAGTACTCAGATCCGACTGATGAAGGTGAAAGATATGATGCTGGAGGAGGCACATCATTATAAGGAGCGGGAGGCAGAGCGCGGAGCGTAAATCGCAGCCATCCTGAAAGAAAAAGAAAAGTTTATATAGAAAGTTTTAAGTAACGGAAAGGAGATGTCCCTGTACTGTGTGAAATTTCGGCAGTGCAGGGGCGTTTTATTTATAAAATATTTAGCTTTTGTTATCAGAAAATCAAGAAAAATACAGTATAATAGATAATAAGTAAATCAGACAGCTGCAGATGCAGAAATATAAAAGAAAGCTGCTCTGTCTGCTGAAAAATAAAGAAATGAAAAATAAAGAAAGAGGAGAAAGCTGATCTGACCAGGTAAACTGCCGGGCAGCTGCATGGCTATGAACAGCTGGCAAAGCAGATTGCGGTAGCGTCTGATCAGTAAGAGGTATATGAATATTTTACAGTCAATACAACAGCTGGACGGAGAAATCCTTCTCCTGATCCAGCGATATTTAAGAACGGATATGCTGACACCATTTATGAAATCTGTTACATTTCTGGGAAACGGAGGATGGTTCTGGATCCTCTGTGCAGTTGTTCTTCTTGCTGTTCCAAAGACAAGAAAAACAGGCTATGCGGCAGCCTTGTCCCTGATCTTCGGGGCGATCGTTACCAACCTGCTTCTCAAAAATATAGTGGCAAGACCAAGGCCTTTTGCGGAAATCGAAGCTCTCATCCCTATGATCACCAAACCGAAGGATTTCTCTTTTCCGTCAGGTCACACCACAGCATCCTTTGCCGTTGCTCTGGTAATGCTCCGGATGCTTCCGAAGAAATTCGGAATCCCGGCAGTAGTCCTGGCAGCACTGGTGGCATTTTCCAGACTGTATCTTGGTGTCCATTATCCGACAGATGTTCTGACCGGATTCGTGATCGCGCTGGTGGGAAGCATGTTGTCAGTATGGATCGTGCGAACGAAACCGGAAGACAAACAGGTACACTAGCATTGTCCATAGGAAATATGAAACACTTTACCTGGACAAAGTATTGACACGCTGAAGCAAGACGGGGTAAAATTGTAGACAGTACAACAGATTCTGACTATGGTAGAAATAATGATATGAAACCCTGTAAAATCGGATAAAAGGAGAGAGCACAAAATGATATCAGAAAAAATGAAACCCTACGTAAAAAATAATTCCGCCATCCGTATGATGTTTGAGGAAGGAAACCGCCTCCGTGCGAAATATGGCGCAGACAAGGTTTTTGACTTCAGCCTCGGAAATCCAAGTGTACCGGCACCGGACAGCGTCCGCGAAGCAATTATCGAGCTTGTAAACACTACGGATCCGACAGTTCTTCACGGATATATGAGCAACGCAGGCTTTGAGGATGTACGCCAGACCATCGCAGAATCCCTCAACAGACGTTTCGATACGAAATTTTCCGCAAAGAATCTGATCATGACCGTCGGTGCTGCAAGCGGACTGAATGTGATCCTGAAAACAATCCTGAATCCTGGAGAAGAGGTGATCGTTTTTGCACCCTATTTTCTGGAATACGGTGCATATGTCCGCAATTATGATGGTGTCCTTGTGGAAATCTCTCCGGATACCACAACCTTCCAGCCAAATCTCGCTGAGTTTGAACAGAAGATCACACCGAAGACAAGAGCAGTTATCGTAAATACCCCGCACAATCCTACCGGAGTTGTATATTCAGAAGAAACGATCAAGAAGCTTTCCGCAATCCTGGAAGCAAAACAGAAAGAGTTCGGAAGTGTGATCTACCTGATCTCCGATGAGCCATACCGTGAGCTGGCTTATGATGGCGTGGAGGTCCCATACCTGACGAAATATTATAACAATACTGTTGTGGGCTATTCCTACAGCAAATCTCTTTCCCTTCCGGGTGAACGTATCGGATATCTGGTGATCCCTGATGAAGCAGACGGAAGCGAAGAGCTGATCTCTGCAGCAACCATTGCAAACCGTACACTTGGCTGTGTAAATGCACCGTCCCTGATCCAGAAGGTAGTTGCAAAATGTGTAGACGCCAAGACGGATCTTGTAGCTTATGATAAAAATCGTCAGGCACTTTATAATGGCCTGAAAGAATGCGGATTTGAGTGCATCAAACCACAGGGTGCCTTCTATCTCTTTGTAAAATCTCCGGTTGAAGACGAAAAAGCCTTCTGTGAAGCCGGTAAGAAATATAACATCCTTATGGTACCGGGAAGCTCCTTTGCATGCCCCGGTTATGTGAGACTTGCATATTGTGTATCCTATGAGACAATTGTGAATTCTCTTCCTGAATTTAAAAAACTTGCAGCAGAGTATGGCTTGAAATAAACGGTCATTACAAAGCAGTTGAATAAAAGATCCCCGGTACAGTCTGTTCATGCAGCCCTGTATCGGGGATCTTTTGCAAGAGGGAATAAGCAAATGAAACGTAGTCGGGAGTGAATAGACTCCCGACTGTGTTTCATTAAAAGGATGTTCCACATTTATTTGGCTTTTTTCTTTTCTTTATTTGGCATTTCTCCGTAATAAGCTTTCAGATAGATATCTTTCAGCTCGGATACAAGCGGATATCTCGGGTTGGCACCGGTACACTGGTCATTGAAGGCCTGCTCGGACATCTCATCCAGGGTTTCCAGGAAATGCTTCTCATCTACGCCGTAATCACGGATCGTCGGCAGGATTTCGATAGTTCTCATAAGCTCATCCAGTTTAGCAAGAAGTTTTTCGAATACTTCTGCATCGTTCTTGCCTGTAAGACCTACAGAACGTCCGATCTCAGCGTAGCGTGCAAGTGTCTTCGGATACTGATACTGTGGGAAAGTACCCATCTTAGTCGGAACCTCAGCACTGTTGTAACGCATAACATCCAGAAGAACAACTGCGTTTGCGATACCGTGTGGCAGGTGGTGGAAAGCACCGAGCTTGTGAGCGAGAGAGTGGTTAACGCCGAGGAATGCATTGGCGAATGCAAGACCTGCCATGCAGGAAGCGTTAGCCATGTGATCTCTGGCCTCTACGTCATTGCCATCTTTATATGCACGCGGCAGATACTCAAATACAAGCTTGATCGCTTTCAGTGCAAGACCATCGGTGTAATCGGAAGCCATCATGGAAACATAAGCCTCAATGGCATGTGTCATAACATCGATACCGGAAGCACGGGTAAGTCCCTTCGGTGCGCTCATCATGTTATTGGTATCTACGATCGCCATATCCGGGAGAAGCTCGTAATCAGCCAGTGGCCATTTAACGCCGGTATCCTGATCTGTGATGATGGCGAAAGGAGTAACCTCGGAGCCTGTACCGGAAGAGGTCGGGATCGCTACGAAGTAAGCTTTTTTACCCATCTTCGGGAATGTATAAACTCTCTTACGGATATCCATGAAGTCCATGGACATATCGGAGAAGTCAGCGTCCGGATTCTCATAAAGCATCCACATAACCTTGCCGGCATCCATTGCGGAACCGCCGCCAAGAGCGATGATGCAGTCTGGCTCAAAGGCTGTCATAGCCTTGGCACCGGCTTTGGCGGAAGCGAGAGACGGGTCAGGAGCTACATCAGAGAAGCATGTATGAACGATGCCCATCTGATCCAGTTTATCTTCGATCGGTTTGGTGTAGCCATTCTTGTAGAGGAAGGAGTCTGTTACGATGAAGCAGCGTTTCTTGCCCATAACAGTACCGAGCTCATCAAGAGCAACCGGCATACAGCCCTTCTTAAAGTAAACCTTTTCCGGTGTTCTCATCCAGAGCATATTCTCTCTCCTTTCAGCAACAGTCTTGGTATTGAGAAGGTGTTTGACCCCAACGTTCTCGGATACGGAGTTACCGCCCCAGGAACCGCAGCCAAGAGTAAGGGATGGAGCGAGCTTGAAGTTATAAAGGTCACCGATACCACCCTGGGAAGAAGGTGTATTGATAAGGATACGGCAGGTTTTCATAGTTGCTTCGAATTTATCCATCTTCTCTGTTTCATTTACGTTGATGTAGAGGGAAGAGGTATGACCATAGCCGCCGTCTGCAACGAGCTGCGCAGCCTTTGCAACAGCATCGTCAAAATTCTTGGCCTTGTACATGGCAAGTACAGGGGAAAGCTTCTCGTGTGCGAATTCTTCGCTGATATCAACGGACTCAACCTCACCGATCAGGATCTTGGTCTCAGCCGGTACAGTAACGCCTGCCATTTCAGCGATAGTAGCAGCCTTCTGTCCTACGATCTTGGCATTCAGTGCGCCGTTGATAAGGATGGTCTTTCTGACTTTCTCGATCTCGTCTTTTTTAAGGAAGTAGCATCCTCTGTAAAGGAACTCTTCCTTCACTTCTTTATAAATGCTCTCCAGAACAGTTACGGACTGCTCGGAAGCACAGATCATACCATTGTCAAAGGTCTTGGAGTGGATGATGGAGTTAACTGCAAGACGGATATCTGCGCTGTCATCAATAATGGCAGGTGTATTTCCGGGTCCTACACCAACAGCCGGTTTACCGGAGGAGTAAGCTGCTTTGACCATTCCGGGACCACCGGTGGCAAGGATGATATCTGCGTTCTGCATTACCATGTTGGTAAGGTCAAGGCTTGGGATATCGATCCATCCGATGATTCCTTCCGGCGCACCTGCGGCAACAGCTGCTTCCAGAACAACTTTTGCAGCTTCAATAGTGGATTTCTTAGCACGCGGATGCGGGCTGATGATGATCGCATTACGGGTTTTCAGGGAAATAAGAGATTTATAGATTGCTGTGGAGGTCGGGTTGGTTGTAGGGATAACTGCAGCGATCAGTCCTACAGGTTCCAGGATCTTCTTGAGTCCGTATGCCTTGTCTTCTTCTACAACACCACATGTCTGAGTGTTCTTATATGCATTGTAAACATACTCTGCTGCGTAATGGTTCTTGATAACCTTGTCTTCCATGATACCCATGCCTGTTTCCTCAACAGCCATTTTGGCAAGAGGGATACGCATCTTGTCAGCAGCAGTAGCAGCTGCCTTAAAGATCTTGTCAACCTGCTCCTGTGTGTAGGTAGCAAAGATCTTCTGTGCTTCTTTCATTGCAGCCATTTTCGCGGTCAGGGCTTCTGGAGTGTCGATGATGGTAGGGATAGTTTCTTTCTTTGCCATGTGGAATCCTCCTGTTTTCATATGATAATGGTCTGTGGTCCTGCGGGCTTATCCTTTTTTCGCCGGCAGATGCTGCAGAGTTTTTGTAAGTCCCCGCGCTGCGTTTCGTTGTTGATTCAATCTGATTGAATTTTCAGTTTCGATACTGATATAGTATCAAAATTCTGAAAAAAACGCAAATTCTGAATTTTGTCGCTATGTGCAAAATGACGAACAGAAAAATCGGGGAAAATACTGTAAATTTTACTTTGCAGAACGCTGAATTATTGGAAAAATCTTAAAAAAAATTTTTGAAATTCAGCACTGTGCACAAAAAAACATGTTAAAAAATTGTCAGCACTGACAAAAAACATGCACACATATGAAGGGTGGGCAAAAGATAAAACGCAGCATGTAGTTAAAATATTAACGTTAAACTTTTGTCAAACGATCATGTACACATTATAATTCAAGTGATTCCAGACGTCAATAGAGAATTCGATAAATAATTAACAAAAATACGGAATAATTTTGATAAAAAAATCACAAAAATATTGTGGCAAAGTAAAGCGTGATAACATAAGAAACCAAAAAACTTGAAATTATTTAAATTTTCAGAATAATTAGGCGGAAATTATCGGGATTTTTTTCAGAAATGCAGAAAAAAACTGCCATACAGGAAATGCTTCCCATATGGCAGTTTATATAAATATAGGTCAGGCGGATAAAAGCATCCGCATTCACTATGCGGCTTTGCGCCGAATTACTGTAAAAGGTTTCTGCTCAACAGTAAATGATAGCCAGGTTCGATCAGCTCTTGCGGAATGCGGCACGTTTTCTGTCTCTGGAGTCCAGAATACGTTTACGGATACGAAGGCTTGTCGGTGTTACCTCAAGAAGCTCATCCTGGTCGATGAATTCAATGGCCTGCTCAAGACTTAAGATCTTTGGCGGAACAAGCTTCAGTGCATCGTCAGCGGAAGAGGAACGAGTATTGGTAAGGTGCTTGGTCTTGCAGACATTCAGTTCGATATCCTCGGCCTTTCCGTTCTGTCCGATGACCATACCGCTGTAAACCTTCTCGCCAGGTCCGACAAAGAGAGTACCACGCTCCTGAGCAGAGAAAAGACCGTAGGTAACAGTTTCGCCTGCCTCGAAAGCGATGAGGGAACCCTGTTTACGGTACGGGAAGTCTCCCTTGTATGGTGCGTATCCGTCAAACATGGTGTTCAGGATACCGGTACCCTTGGTGGAGGTAAGGAATTCGTTACGGAATCCGATCAGTCCACGGGAGGGGATGGAGAACTCGAGACGTACAGTTCCGTCGCTTGCTGTGCTCATACCCTGAAGCTCACCTTTACGCTCGCTGAGTTTCTGGATGATAGTACCGGAAAATTCTTCCGGAACGTCAACGTATGCGATTTCGATCGGCTCCAGTTTACGTCCACGCTCGTCTGTGTGATAGAGAACCTCCGGTTTGCTGACTGCAAACTCGTATCCCTCACGGCGCATGTTCTCAATAAGAACGGAGAGGTGAAGCTCACCACGGCCGGAAACCTTGAAGCACTCGGTTGTATCGGTGTCTTCTACACGAAGGCTGACGTCTGTGTTCAGCTCACGGTAGAGACGGTCACGAAGGTGACGGGAAGTGATGTATTTACCTTCCTGTCCTGCAAGAGGACTGTCGTTTACAAGGAAGTTCATGGAGATTGTTGGCTCGGAAATCTTCTGGAACGGAATGGACTCCGGGTTGTCTCCTGCACAGAGGGTATCTCCAATGTGGATATCCGCGATACCGGAGATTGCAACAATAGCTCCGATGGTAGCGCTTTTAACTTCAACTTTGTTCAGTCCGTCAAATTCGTAGAGTTTGCTGATCTTTACGCGCTCGTGTTTGTCAGGGTCATGATGGTTCAGAAGCATCAGCTCCTGGTTCACGGAAATGGTTCCGCGCTCAACCTTACCGACACCGATACGGCCTACATACTCATTGTAGTCGATGGTGCTGATAAGAACCTGCGTATCTCCGTCCGGATCTCCCTCCGGAGCAGGAATCGCATCAAGGATGGTCTCAAAAAGCGGAGCCATATTCTCAGGTTTGTCCTCAAGGTTACGAACTGCATAGCCGGCTTTTGCGGAGGCATACAGGAACGGGCAGTCCAGCTGTTCGTCAGATGCGTCCAGATCCATGAGAAGCTCCAGAACCTCGTCGACAACCTCCTCCGGACGTGCTTCCGGACGGTCGATCTTATTGATGCAGACAATAACATGCAGGTTCAGTTCGAGAGCTTTACGAAGTACAAATTTAGTCTGAGGCATGGCACCCTCGAAGGCGTCCACAAGAAGAATAACGCCGTCTACCATCTTCAGCACACGCTCTACCTCGCCGCCGAAGTCCGCATGACCTGGAGTATCGATGATATTGATTTTTACATCCTTATAATGAACTGCGGTGTTTTTGGAGAGAATCGTAATGCCGCGCTCACGCTCAATATCGTTGGAGTCCATGACACGTTCCTGGACTTCCTGGTTCTCACGGAAAACACCGCTCTGTTTCAAAAGCTCGTCAACAAGTGTTGTTTTACCGTGATCGACATGGGCGATAATGGCCACGTTACGAACATCTTCACGCTTGGTCTTCATATAATCCAAATCCTTTCTTTCCATATATAAGTAATCTTTTTTGTTAAAAATGATGTCCAAATTTATAGTCTATCACATTTTTGTGAGATTACAAGACATAAAAAAATATTTTTGGTTTTTCATTTTTCAGGCATATTATACCGTAAATACACATAGATTGATATAGACGAAATACACGAAGAGGAAGGAGAGCTACTTATTATGGCAGATAAAATTATTGAAAACAATCAGGTATCCGTTATGGGACGGATCGCTACGGGGTTTACTTTCAGCCATCAGGTCTTTGGAGAAGGATTTTACATGATGGATATCCTGGTAAAACGTCTCAGCGATTCGGAGGACAGGATCCCGGTGATGGTGTCTGAGCGGCTGATCGATATCACACAGGATTATGTGGGAGAATATATCGAGATCCACGGACAGTTCCGATCCTATAACCGTCATGAAGAAAAGAGAAACCGGCTTGTGCTTTCAGTCTTTGCCCGGGAAGTGAAGTTTGTGGGGGAGGACGAAGAAACTGTGCCGGTCAATCAGATCTTTCTGGACGGATATATCTGTAAACCGCCTGTATACAGAAAAACACCGTTGGGAAGAGAGATCGCAGATCTTCTGATGGCAGTCAATCGACCTTACGGAAAATCCGATTACATACCATGTATATGCTGGGGAAGAAATGCCAGATATGCTTCTGCTTTTGAAGTAGGCGGGCATGTACTGATCTGGGGCAGGATCCAGAGCAGGGAGTACATGAAACGGATTAGTGAAAACGAAACAGAAAAAAGGATTGCCTATGAAGTTTCGGTGAGTAAATTGGAATATGTTGAGTAACATTGGATATATTTTGGAATAGTGGTGAGAACATTAAGGTAACACTTGCATTTCCAGCCAATCTGCGGTAATATTAAAAAAATCAGAAAAATGGGGAATTACCGGTTTCACTAACAGTAAGAGGAAAAATCATGGAAAGAGAAATAACAGAGGTTTATTGCGGGAACGGGAAAGGAAAGACAACTCTGGCTGTAGGCCGGGGGCTGCGCTTTGCTACACAGGGAAAAAGTGTGATCATCATACAGTTCCTCAAGGGCAGGGAACGCAGAGAACTGGATTTCCTTGAGGAACTGGATAATTTTGATTTCAAGATTTTCCGTTTCGAAAAAATGGACACCTGCTATAATGACCTGAGTGAGCAGGAAAAGGCAGAAGAGAGAACGAATATTCTCAATGGCCTTAATTTCGCACGGAAGGTAATTGCTACCAGAGAGTGTGATTTTCTGCTGCTGGATGAGATCCTCGGGCTTATGGATAAAGGAATCGCTCCAGTTGAGACGATCATCGATATGCTTAAGCAGAAGGATGAAAGTATGCATATAATTATGACCGGACGCTGGCTTCCGGATGCTTTGAAGCCCTATGTGGATAGTATTACCACGATAACAACAGAGCTGACTGACCAGGAACGGGAATAAGCAATATTTCACAGAAGAAAGAAGGAGGAAGACAAATGGCAATTTTTAAAGGAACAGGCGTTGCAATCGTAACACCTATGCATGAAGACGGTAAGGTGAATTTTGAGAAACTTGAGGAGATCCTTGAGGATCAAATCGCGAACAGCACAGACGCCATCGTTATCTGTGGAACAACAGGAGAATCTTCTACTCTGACACACGGAGAGCATCTTCAGACAATTAAGTTCACAATTGATAAAGTTAACAAACGTGTGCCTGTTATCGCAGGAACAGGTTCCAATTGTACAGAGACAGCGATCATGATGTCCAAGGAAGCAGCTTCCTATGGCGCAGACGCTCTTCTTATTGTAACACCTTACTATAACAAGGCTACACAGAAGGGTCTTATCGCTCATTACACAGCAATTGCCAATGCAGTTCCGGAAACTCCGCTCATCATGTACAACGTACCGAGCCGTACAGGCTGCAACATCCAGCCGGCTACAGCAGCTTACCTTGCAAAGAATGTAAAGAACATTGTCGGAATCAAGGAAGCAACAGGAGATCTTTCCCAGATCGCCAAGATGATGTCTCTGGCAGACGGACAGCTTGAGCTTTACTCCGGAAATGATGATCAGGTACTTCCGATTCTTTCTCTTGGCGGACTTGGAGTTATTTCCGTACTTTCCAACGTTGCACCGAAGTTTACACATGACATGGTCATGAAATATTTCGACGGCGACACCAAGGGAGCAACAGAGGATCAGCTGAAAGCTCTTCCGCTGATCAATGCGCTGTTCAGCGAAGTAAATCCGATTCCTGTTAAGACAGCTATGAATCTTATGGGAATGAACGTAGGGCCGCTTCGTATGCCGCTCTGCGAGATGGAAGAGGACACAAAGGCAGCTCTTGCAAAAGAGATCGAGAAATTCGGCCTTAAGCTTGCTAAGTGATCTGACTGTAAGCGAAAGGTAAAGGAGAATATACTATGGTAAAAATCATCATGCACGGCTGCAACGGACATATGGGCCAGGTCATCAGCGGCATTGTGGAGAAAGATCCGGATGCTGAGATCGTAGCAGGTATTGATATTGCAGATCAGGGAAAAAACAGCTATCCGGTATTTACCGATATTGACGCATGTCAGGTAGAGGCAGATGCGATCATTGATTTTTCTTCCGCAAAGGCAACAGACAAGCTTCTTGAGTACAGCGCGGCACGCCAGATCCCGGTTGTTCTGTGCAGTACCGGTTTAAGCCAGGAGCAGCTTGCAAAAGTGGAAGAAACATCCCGAAAGGTAGCAGTGCTGAAATCCGCAAACATGTCTCTTGGTATCAACACACTTCTGAAGCTGGTTCAGGACGCAGCCAGGGTTCTTGCAGCTGCAGGCTTTGATATGGAGATCGTAGAGAAACATCACCGCCTGAAATTAGACGCACCAAGTGGTACTGCACTTGCGCTGGCAGACAGCATTAATGAAGCTATGGATAATCAGTATCATTATGTATATGACCGCAGCCAGAAACGTGAAAAACGCGATGATAAGGAGATCGGTATCTCCGCAGTTCGCGGCGGAACTATCGTAGGTGAGCATGAGATAATTTTTGCAGGTCAGGACGAAGTGATCGAGTTCAAGCATACTGCATATTCCAAGGCTATTTTTGGAAAAGGTGCTGTAGAAGCAGCCAAATTTCTTGCAGGCAAACCGGCAGGACGTTATGATATGAGTGACGTGATCGGCTGATCCTGACAGATTGAGCCGCAACAGAATAAAATTACAGGTAATACAGACGGGGTTCGTGTAAGATCGGACCCCGTCTTTTTTTGATGAAATTGCGGTTTTTGAAATTTTTCCCAGAATAGGATAGCGGAAAAAGTGCCATATTAGGAATACAGAATTTTTCAGAAAAAGGAGAAGATCATATGAAAAAATGGAAGGCGATTCTTTTTGGTACTTTGCTTACCCTGTCTCTGTGTACATTTACAGCCTGCGGCACAGAGGTAAACAATGCGGATGAAACAGTGGATGAAAAAGATAAAAACATGAAGGATAAGGAAAAAGATACAAACGAAAATACTGCCGCAGAAGATGAAACTATGGAAGAAAAAGCAGACAATGACGGTGTGAAGGACAATGGAGAGAGCATTAAGGATTCCGGCACGGATAACAATGAGATGTCCGATGGAAATATTACCGTGACGCCTGCAGGAAATGGAAATAACGGGACAGCAGCACCCGGAGCTGCGGATGCTGACAGAAACGAAAATGACGGAACTGTATCCGGTGAGCTGGGTGACAGTGTAAAGGACCTTGGCGACGGTGTAGGTAATGCAGTGGATGATATCGGAAACGCAGTGGGAAATGCGGTAGAAGGAAGATAACAGATATTTTACCACAGCATTGCATAAAACTGTTTCAGATGCTATTATCAGTGCATGGAAAGAAAATGGAGGACAGGATTATGAAATTCAGACCATGCATTGATATACATAACGGAAAAGTAAAACAGATCGTAGGAGGAAGCCTGAAGGATCAGGGGGATCAGGCGGCAGAAAATTTTGTGTCAGAGCAGGATGCGGCATTCTATGCAGAGCTTTATAAGAAGGCAGGATTAAAGGGCGGTCATGTGATCCTTCTGAACGGAAAGGATTCCCCGAACTATGAAGCGACGAAAGCCCAGGCACTTCAGGCTCTGGGAAAATATCCCGGAGGGCTTCAGATCGGAGGCGGCATCTGCCCGGAGAATGCGGCAGAATATCTGGAGGCTGGCGCCAGCCACGTGATCGTAACCTCCTATGTGTTTAAAAACGGAGTGATCTCCTGGGAAAATCTGGAGAAGATCCGTGATGCTGCAGGGAAAGAACATCTTGTACTTGACCTGAGCTGCCGCAAAAAAGATGGCAAATATTATATTGTCACAGACCGATGGCAGAAATTTACAGAAGAGATCGTGACACCGGAGCTGATGGAAAGGCTTGGAAGCTTCTGCGACGAATTTCTGGTCCATGCAGTGGATGTGGAAGGAAAGGCCCGAGGTGTGGAAACAGAGCTTGCAAAGCTTCTGGGACAGTATACAGCCCATCCGGTGACCTATGCAGGCGGTGTGGGTTCTATGGCAGATATTGAAGAGCTTCGAAAAGCAGGTCAGGGCAGACTGGATGTGACTGTTGGCAGTGCTTTGGATATTTTTGGCGGAAGTATACCCTTTGAAGCTCTGGCTAAAATGAAATAGTATATACAAATAGTGAAGCAGATGCTTTTGTCCCATCAATCTTCTGGCACTGGTGTGCAGATATACATTTGTAATGAATTAATTAGATGAAATACTCTAATAGTTGCGCATTCACGACAAAAAAAACATTTTGAAGGAATATATCGAATAAATTTGGAAAAAATTTATGAAATTTTTGAAAAGTGATGTTAAAATTCAATTTAATATGTTATAATAGCAACATAAAACAGCAAAGGGGATGGAAGTCATGAAATTTATTATTAGTGGAAAGAATATAGCAGTAACCGAAGGACTTAAAACAGCTGTTGAGGACAAGCTTGGTAAACTTGAAAGGTATTTCACTCCTGAAACTGAGATTTCAGTAACCTTAAGCGTTGAGAAGGATCGCCAGAAGATCGAGGTAACGATCCCTGTGAAAGGTAACATTATCCGTTCCGAGCAGGTAAGCAATGATATGTATGTATCCATCGATCTGGTTGAAGAGGTAATTGAGCGTCAGCTTCGTAAATACAAGAACAAGATCGTTGACAAGCAGCAGGAATCCACAAACTTCCAGAAGGCATACCTTGATAAGGATTATGAAGAGGATGAGGAAGTTAAGATCATCCGTACCAAGAAATTCGGGATCAAACCAATGTATCCGGAAGATGCATGCGTACAGATGGAGCTTCTCGGACATAATTTCTTTGTATTCTTTAATGCTGAGACAGAGCAGGTTAACGTAGTTTATAAACGTAAAGGAAATACTTACGGACTGATCGAACCAGAGTTCTGATAGGGGATTTTATTATCACAACTGAATATTGAATGGAAGGCTCCGGGAATCTGTGTGAGAAATCGGCAGGTTTCCGGAGCCTTTTATGTCACAGCAAAATCAGGCTTCTTTTCTGTTGCAAGCAATAGGGGAGAATTATATAATGAAGACATATGCGAAAGGAGGAAGGAAAAATGAAAAAGAAGCTTCCTGTGGTGATCTTAAGTGCAGCTCTTGGTATGACCATGATACCGGCTACCTGTATGGCAGCGGAATTTAACAGTGGTGACACCATAAAAGAACAGACTGTGGAGGATCTGGAACTGAGTTCCGGAGAAAACAATACAAAGGATTCCCAAAAGTCAGAAATACAATGGACAGGATTTAAATGGGACAGCTATTCCCAGGCAGAGATAACGCTTACGTCAGCCGTTAACGGCGTCTGCTATTATAAATGGGCAGAGCGGGGGGAAGACGGAAATCCCCAGGTGCCTCAGATCGAGACCGGAAATACCGTGAATGATGAGGTTTTGATCAGTGAGGATGAAGAGTTCGGGATTACACTTGCAGACCTGGATACAGACCAGGCAGTTGATCTGTATATCCAGATTGAGGATGAGAATGGGAAATTAAGTGATCTGAAGCGGATGGAGCTGGATCAGGACAGCCGCCCGGCGAAAAAAACAGATTCTGAGAAAAAACATAAAGCATCCAAACCAAAGGCAGAGGACAGTACGGTAGAGGGGCTGGATTCTCCTCTGGAATTCTACCCGGATACATTTTATGATTTTAAGGTTATCGGTGCAGGTACCGATAATGAGGATCCGGAAAACGGAGACATTAAGTGGGTGCCTGTTTATTGGAGTACATCTGCGAATCCGAATTCCAACCGGATCCGAAGCACCTGGAAGATCGGTTCCAAGGAAGGAATCGACCAGGAGGGAACTTTTAATCTGTATGTTTTCTTCCGCAAATATACCTGCAAGGATTCCAAATGGCAATCTACGGATAAGATACAGTCTGTACAGTACAAGTTTCAGTCAGCCCCACTTTCTGAAAAATAATACTGTGTGGAGTGCGAATATCTCCTTGACATAACAAATATGTAACTCACGGAGAAAAGGAGGAAGGTAAATGAAGAAAAAAGTTCTGGCACTTTTTTTAAGTGCTGCACTTTGTGTGACGGTGCTTCCGGCAACCGGTATGGCTGCAGAGTTTGGCAGCGGTGATGCAGAAATCACAGAAAATGCTGCGGACAGCCAGGAAATGTTTTCCGCAGAGGAAACTGCAGAGCCTATGGGAGAGACTGAGCAGCCTGCAGAAGACAGTGAGGATATTTCTGAGGAAATGGTGGATAACTCTTCCGATGCAACCATGGAAGATGTGGAAAATGCGGAAAATGCGGAAAATGCGGAGAACAGCGAGGATGCTTTCGGCGGAGCTGAGGAAGGAGTTTCAGAAGAGATCTCCAGTGAGGATGATCCGGAAGTATTATTGACAGAACTGATACCTGAAGAAGCAGGAGACAGTATGGAAGAAGAAAACGCAGAAGCTATGTCAGCGTCAGCTCCGGAGCTGACAGTGACACCGACAGCGGGTCCGGAACCGACAGTGACACCGATAACGGATCCGGAACCGACAGTGACACCGACAGCGGATCCTGAACTGACAGTGATACCAACACCGGTGCCAAAAATAAACGTAAAATGGACCGGAGAAAAATGGGTAAGCCGCAGTTCTGTAAATGTGACACTTAAAGTTGATGCAAACGGAGCCTGCTACTACAAAGCTGTAGCGAGAAAAAAGGACGGAACATCTGATGTTCCGAGGGTCGATACGGGAAACTCTCGTGTGGCGGTTACTGCAAACAGAAGCTTTGTGATATATCTTAAGAATCTGGATACAGAGAAAGAATTTGATCTGTATCTTAAGGTATTGGGTTCAGACGGAAGAACCAGCAACCTGAAAAAATTAAAGTTGAATTACAGGGGAACCCGCCCGAAATATGATGTGACGCCGACACCGACCTATATACCTTCTATACCAGATGTCAAAGATAGTTTTGTAAGAGGGTTGGATTCTCCGCTGAAATTTACTCCGAATAAATATTATAATTTTACCGTGACCGGTGCGGGAACTACAAATTCAAATCCCGGGCCTGGAGATGTGAAGTGGGTGCCAGTTTACTGGAGTACTTCACCAAATCCAACCGATAACAGGAAGAATACTACATGGCGGATCGGATCTGCCAAAGGAATAAACAAAGCCGCAACTTATAACATGTATATCTTTTTCCAGAAGTATGTTTATCAGAAAGCTGAATGGAAAAAGACTGATGAAGTACAGTCAGCCGTATACCAGTTCCGTTCCGCGTCCCTTACAACGGTAAAGCTTACCACGCCCGGGTTATCCGGCACTTCCAACAGTCCTGCCGGCATCGTCTTCAAATGGAAAAGAGCTGCAAATGCTTCCGGCTACAAGATCTATCGAAGGACCGGAAGCAGCAGCAAGTGGGTCAATATCGCTACCGTAAGCGGAAGCAATACGCTGGTCTATACAGACGGATCAGTAAAATCAGGAACCATGTATACCTATACAGTCCGCGCATACAAGGGCTCTGCTTTAAGTGCTTATAACAAAAACGGCAGCCGGATCGTCCGTCTGACAGCTCCGGTGCAGTACAAACCGTCCAGCAAGGCTTCCGGGAAGCTGACTGTCCGCTGGAAAAAAGCAGCTGGCGCTTCCGGCTATCAGATCCAGTACGCGGCCTCAAGGTCCATGAGAGGGGCCAGAACAGTGTCCACCAGTGCACTGACCCGAACACTTTCCGGTTTGAAAAAGGGAAGCACTTATTATGTTCGTATCCGTGCATACAAAAAAGTGAGCGGAAAGACATATTACGGTGCCTGGAGCAGTGTGAAAAATGCAAAAGTAAGGAAATAAGATCTGTAATATCCCGCGGGATCCTCGAAAACAGGATCCTATGCGGGATATTTTCTGTTGTTCCTGACATGATTTGTTAAATAATTGTTCATTGTTTTTATAACAGGAAAGTGGTAGAATATATACCATATGTGATCCAGTATAACGGATATCAACAGAGAACTGGAATGATCCAAAATTGGACAGATCAGAGACAGCAGTCTTATTTGAATAAAATGATTGGAGCAGAAACATGAATGTTTTTTCAAAAGTATTTGGAACCCGCAGCCAGCGTGAGGTAAAACGTATCATGCCGCTGGTTGAAAAAACCGAGAGCTATCAGTCTCAGATGCAGCAGCTTACGGATGAGCAGTTACGAGACAAAACAAGAGAATATAAGAAACGTCTTGCAGAAGGTGCAACACTGGATGATCTTCTTCCGGAGGCATTTGCCACCGTACGTGAGGCAGCCAAGCGTGTACTTGGAATGGAGCATTACCGTGTACAGATCATCGGTGGTATCATCCTTCACCAGGGCCGTATCGCCGAGATGAAAACAGGTGAAGGTAAAACTCTTGTTTCCACACTTCCTGCATATCTGAATGCCCTTGAGGGAAAAGGTGTCCACATCGTAACCGTCAACGACTACCTGGCAAAACGAGATGCTGAGTGGATGGGTAAGGTTCACGAGTTCCTTGGCCTGACTGTAGGCGTGGTACTTAACGACATGAAGCCGGAAGAGCGTCGTGCGGCATACGGATGTGACATCACATACGTAACAAACAACGAACTTGGATTTGATTATCTTCGTGACAATATGGTCATCTATAAAGAACAGCTTGTTCAGAGAGATCTTCACTACTGTATCATCGATGAGATCGACTCTGTCCTGATCGATGAGGCACGTACACCTCTGATCATTTCCGGACAGAGCGGCAAGTCCACCAAGCTTTATGAGGTGTGCGATATCCTTGCACAGCAGCTGGAGCGTGGTGAGGCCAGCCATGAGATGACCAAGATGGCAGCCATCATGGGTGAGGAGGTTATCGAGACCGGTGACTTCGTTGTAAATGAGAAAGATAAGATCGTCAACCTTACCGAGCAGGGTATCAAGAAGGTTGAGAAATTCTTTAATATCGAGAACCTGGCAGATCCGGAAAACCTGGAGATCCAGCACAACATCATCCTTGCACTTCGTGCACATAATCTGATGCACAAGGATCAGGATTATGTTGTAAAAGATGACGAGATCCTGATCGTTGATGAGTTTACCGGTCGTATCATGCCGGGCCGTCGTTACTCCGATGGTCTTCATCAGGCGATCGAGGCGAAAGAGCATGTGAAGGTTAAGAGAGAGAGCAAGACTCTTGCAACCATTACCTTCCAGAACTTTTTCAACAAATATGATAAAAAAGGCGGTATGACAGGTACAGCCCTTACCGAGGAAAAAGAGTTCCGTGATATTTACGGCATGGACGTTGTAGAGATCCCGACCAACCGTGTAGTACAGCGTAAAGACCTTGACGATGCTGTTTACATGACAAAGAAAGAGAAATTCAACGCCGTTGTAGAGGCAGTTAAGGAAGCTCACGCAAAACATCAGCCGGTACTGGTTGGTACGATCACCATCGAGACTTCCGAGCTTCTCAGCAGAATGCTGAAGAGAGAGGGAATCCCCCACAATGTATTGAATGCCAAGTTCCATGAGCTTGAGGCTGAGATTGTAGCTCAGGCAGGACAGGCAGATGCCGTTACCATCGCGACCAACATGGCAGGCCGTGGTACCGATATCAAGCTTGACGATGTGGCAAGAGAGGCCGGCGGTCTGAAGATCATCGGTACCGAGCGTCATGAGTCAAGACGTATCGATAACCAGCTCCGTGGACGTTCCGGACGACAGGGAGATCCGGGTGAATCCCGTTTCTACATTTCCCTTGAGGATGACCTGATGCGTCTGTTCGGTTCCGAGAGACTGATGAAGGTGTTCACATCCCTTGGTGTTGAGGAGAATGAGCAGATCGAGCACAAGATGCTTTCCAATGCCATCGAGAAAGCCCAGGAGAAGATCGAGTTCAACAACTTCGGTATCCGTAAAAATCTTCTCGACTATGACCAGGTTAACAATGAGCAGAGAGAGATCATCTATGAGGAGCGTCGCCAGGTACTTGACGGTGAGAATATGCGTGATGCCATCTACAAGATGATCACAGATATCGTAGACAGCATGACAGACATGTGCTTTTCCGATGACATGGATTCTTCTGAGTGGGATCTTAATGAGTTCAACACTGCGATCACTCCGATCATCCCGATTCACCCGCTGACCGCAGAGAAGGTAAAAGGTCATAAGAAAGATGAGATCAAGCATATTGTGAAGGAAGAGGCTGTGAAGCTTTATGAAGCGAAGGAGGCTGAGTTCCCGGAACCGGAACAGCTTCGTGAGCTTGAGCGAGTTGTCCTTCTGAAATGCATCGACAGCAAATGGATGGATCACATCGATGATATGGAAATGCTCCGTCAGGGTATCGGTCTGATGGCATACGGCCAGAGAGATCCGGTTGTTGAGTACAAGATGAACGCATTCGAGATGTTTAACAGCATGATCAGCTCCATTCAGGAAGACACTGTACGTATGCTGTATCATGTTCATGTGGAGCAGAAGATCGAGCGTGAGCAGGTTGCTAAGGTAACCGGCACAAACAAAGATGACAGCGCAGGCCCGAAGAAACCGGTTCAGCGAAAAGAAGATAAAGTATACCCGAATGATCCGTGCCCATGCGGAAGCGGCAAGAAATACAAACAGTGCTGCGGACGTAAGGCTGCCAAGATCTGAGAAGGAAGATAAAAATAGTCTCACCCGGATGATGTGGTGGGGCTATTTTTTCTGGGATTTCTGTTACATAGGAACAGAGTACAGCGAATATTAAATAATAGTCATATAGACTTGTCTGATTTTTTATATGCTGCGTTGTCGTCAATCGCCGTAGCCACCGCTACGCTTCATTCTCCCGCCCTGCATATGAGAAAGTCATCCTGCGTCAATAGAGCAGATACTTAATTTTCGCTGTAAGAGAAGGGACATGATAATATGGCAATTATAAAAACTGCAATTCTTCAGACACATGTATATACTGATAAATTTCGCAATATCACCCAGGCAGCAGAACTTCTTGCCAGCCCGGAGCTTCAGGGGATCGATCTGGCAGTCCTGCCCGAAATGTTCTGTTGCCCCTACGAGAACAAATACTTCCCGGAATATGCGGAACCAGAGAGGGGATATACCTGGGAAAAATGTTCCCGACTGGCGGCAGAACACGGAATTTATCTCGTAGCAGGAAGTATGCCGGAGAGAGATGAAGCCGGCAATATTTATAACACTTCCTATGTCTTTGACAGAAATGGTCATCAGATCGGTAAGCACCGGAAGATGCATCTTTTTGACATTGATGTAAAAGGCGGCCAGTATTTTAAAGAATCCGATACTCTGACACCGGGAGACCAGGTGACGGTTTTTGATACAGAATTTGGAAAGATGGGCCTTTGCATCTGTTACGACTTCCGTTTTCCGGAGCTTGCCAGGCTGATGGTGGACGAAGGCGCCCAGGTAATCATCGTGCCGGCTGCTTTTAACATGACAACAGGGCCTCTCCACTGGGAGCTGATGTTCCGTCAGAGAGCTGTGGACAACCAGGTATACACCATTGGAGCTGCGCCCGCCAGAGACCTGAACGCCGGGTATCATTCCTGGGGTCACTCCATTGCCGCAGATCCCTGGGGAAAAGTCCTCATGGAGATGGAAGAGAAGCCGGCTGTGAAGGTTGTGGAACTGGAACTGGACGAGGTAAAAAAAGTCCGTGAGCAGCTGCCGCTTTTGAAGCACAGGAGAGGGGATATTTACGCCCTGACCACGTTTTCGTTGTAATTTCCATGCCCATATGGTATTGTATAAGACAGGCAGGAAATCCTGTATCAATATATAGAAAGAAGGTGAAGCTGTGGTTGAGTTAGATCAGTTCAAGAGTATTCTTGCAACATACACAGAGCCATTAGTGGAAGTGAGGGATTCACTTTGACCTCGCTAACAAAGAGCAGAAGGTCGAAGAATTAGAGCGCGAGATGGAGGCGCCTGATTTCTGGGATAATGCGGAAGCATCCCAGATGAAGATGAAACAGTTAAAGAGTCTCAAGGACGATATTGAGACATACCATAATCTGGAAACACAGATGGAAGATATGGAAACCATGATCGAGATGGGATATGAGGAGAATGATCCTGAGATCGTCCCTGAGATCCAGGAAATGCTGGACGAGTTCCAGGCAAGCTTTGACAGCATCCGTGTGAAGACACTCCTTTCCGGAGAGTACGACGGAGAGAACGCCATCATCAAGCTGAACGCAGGAGCCGGCGGAACAGAGGCCTGCGACTGGTGCGGAATGCTTTATCGTATGTACAGCAGATGGGCGGAGAAGAAAGGCTTTGCGCTGGAGGTCCTGGATTACCTTGACGGTGATGAGGCCGGTGTGAAATCCGTAACCTTCCAGGTGAACGGAGAGAACGCCTACGGTTATCTGAAATCCGAGAAGGGTGTTCATCGTCTTGTACGTATTTCTCCGTTTAATGCAGCAGGAAAGAGACAGACCTCTTTTGTATCCTGCGATGTTATGCCGGATATCAAGAAGGATCTGGATGTTGAGATCAATGATGACGATATCCGTATCGATACCTACCGAAGCAGTGGTGCCGGTGGACAGCATATCAACAAGACATCCTCTGCGATCCGTATCACACATTTCCCGACAGGAATCGTGGTACAGTGCCAGAATGAACGTTCTCAGCACATGAACAAGGATAAGGCTATGCAGATGCTGAAGGCCAAGCTGTATCTGCTGAAACAGCAGGAAGCTGAGGAGAAGCTTTCCGGCATTCGAGGCGAAGTGACAGATATCGGCTGGGGAAACCAGATCCGTTCCTATGTCCTGCAGCCATACACCATGGTAAAAGACCATAGAACCAATGAAGAAACCGGTAATGTTGACGCAGTTCTGGACGGTGGTATTGACATTTTTATCAATGCATACCTGAAATGGATCGCGCTGGCGAAAAAGAAAGAATAACATTACTGTCACGGAACCCCATAAAGACAGAGAAAAGGACTCCGCAGGCAAAAAAGCGCTTGTGGAGTTTCTTTTATTATGATAATATATCTCTTGTACAAAAACAGTTGTCTTTATGAAACGGACAGAAGGCTGCTGGCCACAATGTGAACAGCAGTCAGAGAGGTTGCTATGCAGAAACAGGTTGAAAAGAAAAAATACTATGTAGTAAGAGAACGGGCAGTGCCGGAGGTACTTCTCAAGGTGGTTGAGGCCAAGAGACTGCTGGAATCCAAACGGGTGGCTACTGTTCAGGAAGCTGCTGAAAGGACCGGGATCAGCCGCAGTTCTTTTTACAAATATAAGGACGATATTTTTCCTTTCCACGAGGAGACCAAGGGAAAGACCATCACCTTTATCATTCAGATGGACGATGAGCCGGGGCTTTTATCAATGGTGCTGCAGACGATTGCCCGTTTTCACGGTAATATCCTGACCATACATCAGAGTATTCCCATTAACGGAGTCGCAACGCTGACGCTGAGCGTTGACATCCTTCCGGGAGAAGGCGACGCAGAGGCTATGGTGGAGAATATTGAGCAGAGAGACGGTATACACTATTTGAAAATTTTAGGCAGGGAGTAAGCATATGATAAACATAGCAGTATTAGGCTACGGTACAGTAGGAAGCGGAGTTGTTGAAGTCATCAACACCAATCATGAGAGCATTAACAAGAGAGCTGGAGATGAGATTAACATCAAGTACGTTCTTGATTTAAGAGATTTTCCGGGAGATCCGGTTGAGGAAGTTCTGATTCATGATTATGAAGTGATCGTAAACGATCCGGAGGTAGATATTGTTGTTGAGGTTATGGGCGGGATCGAGCCGGCTTATACCTTTGTAAAAAGAGCGCTTCAGGCAGGAAAGAGCGTAAGCACATCCAATAAGGCTCTGGTAGCCAAGCATGGTTCCGAGCTCATGGAGATCGCAAAAGAAAAAAATATCAATTTCCTTTTTGAGGCAAGCTGCGGCGGCGGTATCCCGATCATTCGTGCACTGAATTCTTCACTGACAGCAGATGAGATCGATGAGATCACAGGAATCCTTAACGGAACCACCAACTACATGCTTTACAAGATGAGCACAGAGAACTGTGATTTTGATACGGTTCTGAAGGAAGCTCAGGCAAAGGGCTATGCAGAGGCAGATCCGACTGCAGACGTAGGAGGTGCTGACGCATGCCGTAAGATCGCCATCCTTTCTTCACTTGCATACGGAAAATTCCTGAATTACGAGGATATTTATACAGAAGGAATCACAAAGATCACACCGGCAGATATGGAATATGCAAAAGAGCTTGGCATGACTATCAAGCTTCTTGCCACAAGCCGCAGGATCGGAGATTCTTTCTATGCAATGGTTGCGCCGTTCCTGGTAGGCCAGAGTAGCCCGCTTTACAGTGTAAATGATGTGTTTAATGCAGTATTTGTGCACGGAAATGTTCTTGGAGATGCCATGTTCTACGGAAGCGGAGCAGGTAAGCTTCCGACTGCAAGTGCAGTAGTTGCAGATGTTGTGGATGAAGCAAAGCATCTCCACAGAAATATCATGACAAACTGGAGCAGCTATGCCCTGAAGCTTATGGATATGGATGAAGTTGAGGGACGTTTCTTCGTACGTGTGTCTGATACTACTATGGATGAAGTGGAAAAAGCTTTTGGTGATGTACAGACCATCGAGCCGGATGACCTTCCGGACGAATTCGGATTTATCACACCGGTGATGAAGCAGGCTGAATATTATGAGAAGATCAGCAAGCTCACCGGAAAAGTACTGGCAATGATCCGTGTAAAGGATTGATGCCGAAGGGAAGAAAAGAACATGTTGATTGTAAAAAAATTCGGCGGTACTTCTGTGGCAAACAAAGAGCGTATCTTTAATGTTGCCAGAAGATGTATCGAAGATTACAAAAAAGGAAACGACGTGGTGGTCGTGCTTTCTGCAATGGGTAAGTATACCGATGAGCTGATCACCATGGCAAAGGATATCAATGACAAACCTCCGAAACGTGAGATGGATATGCTTTTTACCATCGGAGAGCAGATGTCAGTGGCACTGATGTCCATGGCTATGGACAGTCTGGGAGTACCGGCTGTTTCTCTGAATGCCTTTCAGGTAGCTATGCACACAACAAGTGCACATAGCAGCGCACGCCTGAAAAAAATCGATGCGGCACGTATCCGCAGAGAGCTGGATAACCGCAGGATCGTTGTGGTCACAGGCTTCCAGGGCATTGATAAATATAATGACTATACCACACTTGGACGTGGCGGTTCTGATACCACAGCCGTAGCTCTTGCGGCAGCGCTTCATGCAGATGCCTGTGAGATCTATACCGATGTGGACGGTGTTTATACCGCTGACCCGCGTAAGGTTCCGAATGCCCGCAAGCTCAAGGAGATCACTTACGATGAGATGCTGGATCTGGCAACTCTGGGTGCGGGAGTGCTTCATAACCGTTCTGTGGAGATGGCAAAGAAATACGGCGTGCCGCTGGTGGTACGTTCCAGTCTCAACAACAGCGAAGGAACTGTGGTAAAGGAGGAAGTAACAGTGGAGAGAATGCTGATCAGCGGTGTTGCTCTGGATACAGATGCAGTACGTATTGCTGTGATCGGACTTAAAGATTCACCAGGAGTGGCATTTAAGCTTTTTGATACCCTGGCTAAGAAAAATATCAATGTGGATATGATCCTTCAGTCTATCGGCCGTGCCGGAACCAAGGACATTTCCTTTACTGTTGATAAAAATGATCTGGACGATGCAATGGGTGTTCTGGAAGCTAACCAGGCACGCATCGCCTATTCTGAGCTTCATGCGGAGAAAAACATTGCCAAGCTTTCTATTGTAGGAGCAGGTATGATGAGCAATCCGGGTGTTGCTGCAAAAATGTTCGAAAGCCTTTACAATGAGGGTGTGAACATCAATATGATCGCAACATCTGAGATCCGTGTGACGGTTCTCATTAACGAGAAAGATGGCGTACGTGCCATGAATGCGGTACATGATGCGTTTAATCTTGCAGACTAAACAGATGTGAAATATGAGAATATGATATATCTGAAGTAAAAAATGACGGGGCGGAGGCTTGGATGAGTCTCCGCCTTCTATAACGAAGGGATACAGAATTATGAGAAAAAATCTGAAGGGCTGTAAGAAGCTGGCAGGGGAAACTCTGGCCGGTAATTTTACGGTCCCTGTGATCGGGAGTATTGCGGTTGCGGCGATGAGCGCAGTTTCAAGCTATATTTCCACAGCACTTTTTCCGGGAGATTCCCTGTATGCGATCATTGGAGGAGAGATATTCAGCTTTGTCCTTTCTCTGGTGATCTGTATTTTTTCCGCAGGACTTTACCGGATCTATCTGAATATTTCCAGAAGGGAAGCCTACTCTTTCGGAGACCTTCTGTACTTTTTCAGCCATCAGCCGGATCATGTGATCGTGGCATCCTTTGTGTTGGCATTGATCAATCTGGTGACATCACTTCCACTGGCGTGGTTTTCTTTTACAAGCAATATGGGAAATACAACGGAGGAGCAGATGAACTGGGCAGTAACTTACATGCTGCTCACACTTCTCGGGTTCGCGCTGAACCTGCTGGCAGCTATGCCGTTCACCATGAGCTATTACATCCTGTCCGATAATTCGGACATAAAAGGAGTGCAGGCACTGAAAGCCAGTGCAAAGCTTATGAAGGGACATTACTGGGAATATATGAAAATGCTCTTAAGTTTTGTTCCGTGGATCATTTTTTCCATATTTACATTGTATCTGGCACTGATCTGGCTGGTGCCTTATATAGAAACCTGTATGGCAGTTTTCTATCGGAATATTTCCGGAGAGTTTGATGAACCTCCGGTGGATCATTATCCTCCGGTAACTCCGATCCCGCAGTTCCCTGATGAAACCGAAGCCTGATCACCTTCCGGAGGATGTTTTCCCTTTCCGGGAGGATGCTTGAAACGCAGGTGATGCCCTTTCCGGGGGGATGCTTGAAACGCAGGTGATGCCCTTTCCGGGGGATGCTTGAGACGCAGGTACTTTCCCTTTCAGGGGGACCATTTTGGCATGGGCAGGTACGAGGGGGAAAGCACTCAAAGTTGCGAAGCCCGCTTTTCCCCCTCGAGCTCCCCCTTTCCGGGCACGCAGCTATTGTAGGTTGTAGAAATATGTGAAGATATTGGAGGGGCGATGGATTCTACTACGTTGGCTGTGGAAGGTTGAGCCGATTTATGCTGACGTAAATATATTGGCGAAGCCTGTTCCTGAATAACAGCGATACACCACAATCCAGAGAACAAGCCCGCTACGCAGTCCACTTTCCCATTCAGCCAGAAGCGATAAACAGTGAAGAAGCAATAATCAGCGCCGAAGCAACAATCGGCTCAGCCTGCTACTGTCGGTACAGCAGAATACAGTGCCGAAGCAATAATCGGCTCAGCCTGCTACTGCCAGTGCAGCAGAATACAAGACAGAATCAATAATCGGCTCAGTCTGCTACTGCCAGTGCAGCAAAATACAGTGCCGAATCAATAATCGGCTCAGTCTGCTACTGCCAGTGCAGCAGAATACATGGCAGAATCAATAATCGGCTCAGTCTGTCACTGCCGATACAGCAGAATACAGGACTGAGCCGATACACTTACACATTCCACAACGCATCACAGCGGCGTGGCCAGGAGGGGAAGAGCGCGAGAAGGGGAGACGGCCTTCGCAACTATGAGTGCTTCCCCTTCTCGCAAATTACCCACTTTCAAAAAGTGAAAACTATAATCCAAAAAAATCAAACCATCCAATTTCCTCTCACTTTCAAAAAGTGAAAACTATAATTCAAAAAAATCAAACCATCCAATTTCCTCACACTTCAAAAGGTGAAAACTACAATCCCCAAAAATCAAACTATCCAATTTATCTCACTTCAAAAAGTGAAAACTATAATCCAAAAAAATCAAACCATCCAATTTCCTCTCACTTCAAAAAGTGAAAACTACAATCCCAAAAAATCAAACTACCCAATTTATCTCACTTCAAAAAGTGAAAACTATAATCTAAAAAATCAAACCACACAATTTCCCCTCACTTAAAAAAGTGAAAACCATAATCCAAAAAGCAAACCACATAATTATAGATTCAAAGGAAGTCGTCCCACAACCTCCTTTGTCAACCCACCTATGAGAATCCCCGCCAGGACACCTGCTACCAGCAGTGCCGGTGCATAAATCATCAAACTCGTATTGCTCACCACGATCATGGCAACGATCAGCTGCCCGATATTATGTGTGACACCACCGGCCACACTGATACCGATCAGACTGAAGCCGGAATGTTTTTTCAAAAGATCCATCACAGTCAGGCTAAGCGCAGCGCCAGCCAGACTATACAAAATACTGAACAGATTTCCAAACATAAATCCGATCACCAGGATTCTGACAACGGACACGAGAGCCGCTTCTTTAAAGGAATATCGGTCCAGTATAAAAAGCACCGCCAGGTTTGCAAGCCCGAGCTTGATACCCGGAATCCCTGTAAATACAGGGACCAGAGACTCCACATATCCAAAAATGATCGCTACTGCGGCAAATAATCCGAGATAAGCTGTTTTTCGTTTCATAAATAAATCCTTTCATTTGTTGCAGGAATATCGTTGCAAAAATAGCACAGACAGAATACCGTCTGTCAGAGAAAACTCTACGGAGAACACGTATTACGCATATTCTCCGGAAATTTTATGTCACCGCATCAATTTTAGGCGAACTATCCGAATCCGAATCCTCTGCAGTATTTTCCCCTTCTATCACAACCTTATTAGGAAGGCAGATGATGGAACCGCCGTGCTCGTCCACAGCCTTCTGTTTCATACAGTAATGATCCGGGCAGGTTGCTTCGATCATTGTAACTTTTCCATCTTTGATTTCGCAGACATTGGTGTCTCCGATGTGGATGATCTGGTCCTGGGAAAGCGAATAGGTTCCGAATTCTTTTCCGTCAACGGTAATACGGATCGTATTATGGGAACGTTTCCCCGCAATCTGAAAACCAAGCCAGAGAACCCCCGCCAGAATCAGGATCCCGGCAATAAAAATCAATTCTTTTTTCTTCAAAACAAATCTCCATTTCTGTTACAGATTCAGAAAAAATCATATCATAATCGAAATTAAAAGGCAAACATAAGTTAATGATATCTAACCATAATTCATACAGCTGTTCCCAACGGAAAGGGAGGAGTGGCGATGATTTTTCTTTTATAAAAGACATAAAACAGAAAAATTCATATTGAAAAAAGTTATAGACTACTAACAAAAGTGTAGACAAGAAAAAAAACAGGTGATATAATACCTAACTGTAAGTTAGCATCGTCTAATTTTACAAAAAAAGATTAATCAAAACTAATTTATGTATATGGATAAAAACTATATAATTTATCCAAAAGACAGTTATACGCAGATTACAGGACTGGATCGAGAGCATCTGACGTAGCAATATATGTTCGCATAGCGTGAGTCTGATGCAGCAATTTACAGAATTGTTAAAAATACAAGGGAGAAAAGAGATGAAAAATCAGAATTTTTATATGAGAGTGATCTCCTTACTGTTGGTGATCCTGGCTGTACTTTTTTATAACAGCAGCATGAAAGCCCAGGCAAATGAAAAAGAGATCGCGGCTCTGACAGATAAGGTAGATACACTTCAGGAGCAGCAGAATGAACTTCTCAGTGCGCTGGAGACGAGTTATGTAAATCGTATGCAGAATCAGGCAGCATCTGCAGGATCAGGCAGCAGTGATGCAGATACAGCAGGCGATGACAAAACAACAGACACTTCAGACGGCAATGTATCCGATGCAGACGCAGAGGACACAGCAACCGCAGATTCCGATAATGTATATAAAGATGGAACCTACACAGGAGAAGCTGAGGGATACGGCGGGACCATTCAGGTGGAAGTGACACTTGCCGGTGATGAGATCACATCCATCAACGTAGTCAGCGCCCCAGGTGAGGACAGTGCATATCTTTCACAGGCAGAGAGTGTGATCGATTCCATCCTGAGTGCTCAGAGTACAGATGTGGATACCGTATCCGGAGCAACGTTCAGCTCCACAGGAATCCTGAACGCAGTGGATGCGGCACTTGGAAAGGCGGAAAACTCATGAAAAAAAGACAGCGGGAGGTAAGGCTGATGCGTGCGGGAATACAGCTGGCATTTTTTATTGCCGCCCCGTCTCTGTTTTCTACAGCCTTTGCAGGTATCAAATCGATCTTTCTTGCCATTGCGGCCGGTCAGCCGGTGGAGTGGAATTCCTTTCTGACTGTAACGGCAGTGCTTCTGATCTTTACCTGTTTTTTCGGAAGACATTTCTGCGGATATGCGTGTGCATTCGGATCTTTCGGAGATGCCGTATATGAAGGCTTTTCCTGGATCCGGATGAAATGCTTTCACAAAAAAAAGAAACCGGCTCTTTCCGAAAAAATGGTTCACGGGCTTCAGAAAGTCAAATATATCGTACTGGCACTGATCCTGCTTTCCTGCCTTACAGGTGTATACGGAAAGCTTACGGGAACCAGCCCGTGGGATGTTTTTTCCATGCTCACGGCAAGACGGCTCCCGAACAGCAAATATCTGGTGGGAATTGTGTTCCTGGTGCTGATCATTGTGGGAATGTGTACACAGGAAAGGTTTTTCTGCCAGTTTCTCTGTCCCATGGGAGCGGTTTTTGCATTAATGCCAATCCTTCCGGGTGCACTGTTTCGGAGAAACCGTGAGAAATGTCCGCCGAAATGTGGTCTCTGTAAAAAAAGATGTCCGGCTCATCTGGATATCGACGGCGACACAGGCAGATCCGGCGAATGTCTTTGCTGTCACGCATGTGCCGCAGCCTGCCCGAGAAAAAATATTCATATTGGAACAATTGAGGAAAAATGATCTATGAGATATCAGGCTCTGAAAAAGAAAACTTTTCTGGCAGCAGTTACATTTACAGGAATTGCGGTGTTGTTTCCTGTGCTGTGCATGGCTGCTTCGGAAAATGATGTACAGACATATACCGATACAGATTTTGCAATGGATACTGTGGTATCAGAAACACTCTATACCACAGGTGACGATATAAACAGTAAGCTGACAGCTGTGCTGACAGATGTGGAGACGAACCTTCTTTCCTGGACCAATGAGAAGTCCCAGATCTATAAGGTGAATGCAGACAGCGGAAAAGATACAGAGATTTCCGACGAGCTTTCCGGATACCTGAAACGTCTTCTGAAGATCGCAGAGGATTCTGACGGAGCCTTTGACCCAACCATCGGGAAGCTGATCCGCCTGTGGGATATTGGAGGGGAAAACCAGAAAATTCCGGAAGAAGCAGAAATTAAGAATGTTCTGAAGGATTCCGGATATCAGAAGATTTTTCTTGACGGAAATACGGTCCACATGGAGGAGGGCTGTTCTCTGGATCTTGGAGCAGCGGGAAAGGGTATTGGCTGTGACCTGATCCTTAAAGAACTGGAAACAAAGAAGGATGTAACAGCAGCACTTATGAATCTGGGAGGAAGCAGTGTCATGACCTACGGAAGCAAGCCGGATGGTTCTTCCTGGAATGTGGCGGTGACAGATCCCAGAGCTGAAAATGAGGATGACTATCTTGGTGTGGTTGCCTTAAATGGTACAGAATTTCTTTCCACATCCGGAGATTATGAGAAATATTTTATCGAAAATGCTGTAAGGTATCACCACATTATGGACCCGTCTACCGGCTATCCGGCAGAAAGCGGAGTGACCGGGGTAACGGTAGTCTGTGACTCAGGTCTGGAGGCAGATGCGCTTTCCACAGCATGTTTTGTGCTGGGGGTGGAAAAAGGGACACAGCTGTTGAAAGCTTACGGTGCAGACGGACTTTTTGTGGATGAAGACCATCATGTGTATCTCACTGAGGGGATGAAGGAGCGGTTCAGCCTGCTTGCGGATTCCTATAGTGTGGAGGATATTGCAGAGTGAAGCTGATCTCCCGGCGATCCGGTTTATGACTGTTTGGCAGAGGGGAATGCTCATATCCGCAGTACCTGCGATAGTAAACCTGGAAAGGGTTCTATAAATATATCATATTTTTAGGAGGAATAAGCAATGCAGAAGTGGAATCTATTGAAAAAAACAGCTCCATGCATTTTAAGTCTTGCAGTGGCAGCAACAACCTTTCCGACCGCTGTAATGGCATCTGATCTTGATGCTGCCGTGGTTTCCGAGGCAGAGGCAGGAGATACGGAGGATTTTAGCACAGAGGAAACGGCAGAGGATACTGAAGCTGTAGCAGAAGAAGCTATAGAGGATGCTGCAGACATAACAGAAGAAGCAGCAGAGGATGCAGCAGTGCCAGAAGCTGCTGCAGACGAGACAGAGGATATCCAGCAGGAAGATACAGAATCTGTCGAGACTCTGGATGAGACAGCAGAGGAAGCAGACCCGTTCTCTACAGGGGAAGAGGATTTCACAGAAGGCGATGAAGTGGCGGAAGCATTTTCTGATTCTGACCAGCTGACAGGCGAGTATCAGTACGTATATGCAGGGCTTACCTGGGGGGAGTACTGGGCAGCAGAAGGCGTATATGCAGCTGGAGATACAAGCTCTTCAGAAGAGAAGGATTCACATAGTGAGTTTGATACAGGAGCTTTTGATACAGTAACAAGAGCGACTGCAAATCATGGACTCCACAGAGGAAGCTATCAGACAGAAGCTACGATCATTGCTGAAGACGGAACCAGATTCGACGTATCCTACTGGGAGGATAAGGGAAGCACACTTTATCTTACAGACGGTTCCAAGGTAAAATGGAACAGAGGCAGTATAACAACAGAAGATGGAAAAACCTATACGATGGATCATTATGAGATATATGGTCTGAAATATGTTCCGGTAGCAGTTAAGACCGCAGATTTTGCAGATTTCTGCAAAAAGTATAATGTCGTACAGGATGGAGCTGTGCTCTCCGGAGGATACAGTGAAAACAATCTCCAGTATTATAAAGGCCTTGTGGCAGACGTAAATGCACAGACAAATGGTCTGAAATATGCGGAGAAAAATGGTGACGGCTTTACATTTACAGCAAGAAAATCAGACGGAACAGCTTCCGGTATCAAGGATCAGGCGTTAAAAACAGCAACAGGGATCAAGCCGAGTGTAAAAGCAGCAAGCGGAAGCTACGGCGAATTCCTCCGTGTGGATCTCAATGGAAATTATGGCGATCTTGGTGCAAATATGCAGGCTGTACGCTGGGATTATTATGGAGATGATTCTACATATACGAAATGCCTCGCTTCTTATGGAACCAAGTTTGCCGCAGATAACTGGATGCATAAAGCAATGGGAATCCAGCTTGGACTTACAAAATCTGCACGCTGCAAGCTTCCGGGAGGAACAGACGGAACAGGATACTGGAAACTGACAGTGTATGCTCTTGGATATAATGACTATACCTACAGCTTCCAGGCAACTGCAGAGAATATCGTAAATCCTACAATGGAGCCGACTGATTTTACAAGTCTTAAAACAGAAGTGGAAGCTGCAAAGGCTCTGGCAGAGGCAGATTACACAATTGCAACCTGGAAGTCCTTTGCCGGTGAGATTCAGGAAGCAGAAGACATTCTTGCAAAAACAGATGCAAGTCAGGCTGAGGTAAATGAAGCACTTGAACATCTTCAGGGAGCAGAGAAAGAGCTTCAGAAGGTAACAGTTACACTTGATAAGACAGCAGCAGCTGTATATACAGGAAAAACAACGACTCTTAAGGCAACAACAAATGACAGCGATGCAACAGTGACATTTGAGTCCGGCAACACAAAGGTTGCAACAGTAAGCAGCAAGGGTGTTGTTAAAGGCGTAAAAGCCGGAACAGCAGTTATCACAGCAAAGGTCGGAAATGCCACAGCAACCTGCAAGGTAACAGTAAAAGCTTCTACAATTAAATTTGCAAAGGCTTCCGTAACGATCTACAAAGGAAAAACAGCAACTGTAAAAGCAACTGCAACACCATCTGCAACTGTAAAATACACAAGCAGCAACACAAAGGTTGCAACCGTAAACAGTAAAACAGGTGTTGTAAAAGGAATCAAAGCAGGAACCGTTACGATTACAGCAAAGGCAGGAGCCCTGAAGACAACTTGCAAAGTAGTTGTCAAGAATCCTGCATTCAGTCTTGTAAAATCTTCTGCAACGATCAAAAAAGGTAAAACAACAACCATCAGATCCAAAGCAACACCTGCAGGCAAGGTTACATATACAAGCAGCAATAAAAAAGTTGCAGCTGTAAACAGCAAGGGTGTTGTAAAGGGAATCAAAAAAGGTAAAGCAACGATCACAGTGAAATGCAACGGAATTACAAAGAAATTTGTGGTAACAGTTAAATAATTTCACTGTTGAACCGAATGTGAGCACAGATATCCGGGAGCCTCTGCCGTAGACATAGAGCAATGTCTGCGGCAGAGGTCTGCTGATTTCTGAAGAGCAATGTCTGACAGAGGCCGCAAGAAAAGAGGAGAGAGTAAGGAAGCATGGAAAAAGATCTGAAAGATAAAAAGCAGGAGGAAAAAAATACTCCGAAGATACCCTGGACCAAGCTGGTCCCTGCAGCTGCTGTGATTGCGGCGCTTGTGTTTTCAGGCATAAAGGCGAAGGGCTCTGATGGAGAGACAGAAGCAGTCGGGCAGGCAGAGACGACCGTAATGTCCGCTTCAGAGCTGGAAAAATATCTCGGGTATGAAAAAGAAAATACTGTTTCTGACAGCACAGCTGAGAAAAACAGTACAACAAAAAAGAAAAGCTCATCGAAAAAAAGTTCAAAAAAAACAGCAGCGAAAAAAAACTCAGGTACAAGAACGGTTTCCGAATCTGCAAAAAGCAATGCCGGCGCCGCAGGACAGGGAACCACGCAGACACCGGTAGCAAGCGTTCCGGCAGATGGATATAAGGACGGTACGTATGAAGGAAGCGGAACCGGATTTGGCGGGACGATCCGCGTGAGAGTAACAATCAGCGGCGGAAAGATTGCAGCCATAGATATTCTGGAGGCATCTGGAGAAACCGCGTCGTATTTTGCGTCAGCTCAGGGTGTGATCAGCAGGATGATCGCCGGAAATACACCGAATGTAGATGCAGTAAGTGGAGCAACCTATTCCTCCAACGGAATCATCCAGGCAGTTCAGAATGCCCTCTCCCAGGCAGCGGCAGATGGAAACAGCCAGCAGGTCACCCCTACACCTGCGGCAACTGCTTTACCAACTCCGACATCAGCTCCGTCACCTACAAAAAAACCATCCAAAAAACCATCTCCTACAAAGGAACCGGAAGATCCGGACAGTCCCAAAAAATATCTGGATGGTAAATATACAGCTTCGGCAAAGGGCTTCAATGGAGACGTGAAAGTAATTGTGACCATCAAGGATGGAGTGATCCAAGCTCTGAAACAGGAAAATACGGACACAAAGCAGTTTTTTGAAAAAGCATGGAGCGTGCTGGAAGAACAGATCATCGGTACAGATTCTGTGGATGATATTGATGCAGTCAGCGGAGCAACCTATTCCTCCAACGGGATTCTGGATGCTGTAAAAAAAGCCCTCAAAGAAGCGGTTAATCCGGAGTATGGAAAGAAACCCACACCAACTCCTACAAAGAAACCGATACCAAAGCCAACAGCTACACCGAAACCTACGGCAACGCCGAAACCAACAGCCACACCGAAGCCAACAGAGACGCCGGCAGCAACCCCGACGCCGGAGCCGGACGACCCGGATGTGACGCCGGTTCCTGAAAACCCCAATGTAACTCCAACACCAGGGACAGATGAGCCGGATGCAACACCGGAGCCAACGGAAGCACCGGAACCGGTGGGAATGTACAGAGATGGAACGTATACAGGCTCGGCTTTTGGATATGGAGGAAAAACATATCTGACAATTACGATCTCAGGAGGCCAGATCGCATCCATTGAGCAGACAAATCAGGATACACCGGAATTTTTTGATCCTGCATGGAGCACGATCTATTCTCAGATCATGGCAAACCAGTCGGCGGATGGGATCGATACTGTCAGCGGAGCCACATATTCTTCCGAAGGGATCCTGGACGCTGCACAAAAAGCCCTTGCCCAGGCAAAGAATTAACCGGGTGAACGTTGGAGCAGCTATAAACATCTGAATCTAAGCCAATAATAAGAGGTGAAAGAAACCTCTGGACTTCTTGATTTTTTTTGAAGTTCAGAGGTTTTTTGCTAGGTTTCTGAAATTGCTTCTATAAATCGATAAAAAAATAACAGGAATGTATACAGAATAATAGAAAAAATATCAGAAAATATAAGCAGTTTAAATAATTTGAAATGCAAATTAGCGAGGATTAACCTGAGAAATACAATAAAATTTTTATTGCACAGGGCAATGTTTTATGTTATGTTTGAATGTGTGTAATTAAAGTTGTTATTAAAATGACAAACAATGCTGAAAGGAGAACAAATATGAGCAGTAAAATTACGATCATCGGAGCAGGAAGTGTAGGAGCAACTATCGCTTATACCTTATCACAGAGGAGTATTGCATCAGAGATCGTTCTGATCGATATTAACAAAGATAAGGCTGAAGGTGAGGTTATGGATATTGAGCAGGGAACCAGTTTCCGTGAGCCGATCTCCATCGTGGCAGGAGATTACCCGGATGCTGTAGATTCTGACATTGTGATCATCACTTCCGGTATTGCCAGAAAACCGGGACAGACTCGCATCGAGCTGACACAGACCAACGTCAACATTATGAAGAGTATTACTCCGGAGATCGTAAAGGTGGCTCCCAAAGCGCTTTATATTATCGTAAGTAATCCATGTGATATTATGACTTATGCATTTGCAAAGCTTTCCGGACTGCCGGAAAATCAGATCCTTGGTTCCGGAACCGCCCTGGATACGGCCCGTCTCCGCTGCAGACTTTCTCAGCACTACGGTGTATCTGAGAAAAATATCCACGCCTATGTATTCGGAGAGCATGGAGATACTTCCTTTGTACCGTGGTCCAGAGCCTTTGTTGCAGGTGCGACCCTTGATGAGTTTGACAAGATCGTTCATGAGGATCAGAAAGATCTGCAGCCACTTGACAGAGAAGAGGTTCTGGAGTATGTTCATACTTCAGGATCAACTGTGATCGCCAAGAAGGGTGCTACATTTTATGCGGTAGCCGTATCTGTTTGCAGACTTTGCTCGCTTCTTCTTGCAGCATCTGATACAATAGTCAGTGTATCAACCATGCTTCACGGAGAGTACGGTGTTGAAGACGTATGTCTTAGTACCATGGCTTCTATCGGACCGGAAGGTGTAAAACGTATCGTTCGTGTTCCGCTGACCGAGGAGGAGACAGAGAAGCTTCATGCAAGCGCCAATGCTCTGAAGGACGTGATCGCACAGATTGATCTTTGATAAATGTCAGAAGCTGTGTAAAGAGGAAAAAGCAGCCTCAGGCAAATTTGAAACAACGGGAGAAAGATAAAAATGGATATTATTCAGGTAATTACCAGAGAATTGAACGTTGAGAAATGGCAGGTCGAGGCAGCGGTTAAGCTGATCGATGAAGGCTGCACCATTCCTTTTATTTCCAGATACCGTAAGGAAGCAACCGGTACACTGAACGACGAACAGCTTCGTAATCTTAATGAGAGACTTACTTATTTAAGAAATCTTGAGGATAAAAAGGCTCAGGTTCTGGGCAGCATCGAGGAACAGGGCAAGCTGACTCCGGAGCTGAAGAAACAGATCGAGGCAGCGCAGACACTCGTTGTGGTAGAGGATCTTTACCGTCCGTACCGCCCGAAGCGCCGTACACGTGCCATCATCGCCAGGGAAAAAGGTCTGGGATCTCTGGCCGACATCATCCTTCTCCAGATGACGAAGAAACCTCTTGAAGAAGAGGCAAAAGCATTTCTTTCTGAGGAAAAAGAAGTCAAAACTGTGGAAGAGGCCATCAGCGGTGCCAGAGATATCATTGCAGAACACATTTCTGATGAAGCAGATTATCGTATCAGTATCCGTAAGAGAACAATGAATAAGGGAACTATATGTTCCACCGCAAGAGATGAGAAGGAGCAGTCTGTATACGAGATGTATTATGACTTTGAGGAGCCGGTGAAAAAGCTTGCAGGTCATCGTGTCCTTGCTCTGAACCGTGGTGAGAAAGAGAAATTCCTTACTGTGAAGATCCTTGCACCTGAGGAAGAGATCATCCGTTATCTTGAAAAACAGGTGATCGTCCGCGATAATCCATACACTACACCTGTTCTGAAAGAAGCCATTGAGGACAGCTATAAACGTCTCATCGGACCGGCTATTGAGCGTGAGATCCGAAGTGCCCTTACAGAGGCAGCAGAGGACGGTGCCATCCATGTCTTTGGCAAAAATCTGGAGCAGCTTCTCATGCAGCCTCCAATTGCAGGACAGGTAGTTCTTGGCTGGGACCCTGCCTTCCGTACCGGATGCAAGCTGGCAGTGGTAGATCCTACCGGAAAGGTTCTGGATACCACAGTTATTTATCCCACAGCACCAACCAATGAGACCAAGATCCGTGCCGCAAAGGAAACCCTGAAAAAGCTTATCAGCAAATATCATGTGACACTGATCTCTGTAGGAAACGGAACGGCATCCAGAGAATCCGAGCAGATCATCGTGGAGCTTCTTAAGGAAATCCCTGAAAAGGTCCAGTATGTTATCACCAACGAGGCAGGTGCTTCTGTATATTCCGCAAGCAAGCTTGCTACGGAAGAATTCCCGAATTTCGATGTTGGACAGAGAAGCGCCGCATCCATCGCAAGACGTGTACAGGATCCGCTTGCAGAGCTTGTAAAGATCGATCCGAAATCCATCGGTGTCGGTCAGTATCAGCATGATATGAATCAGAAAAAGCTGGGAGAAGCCCTTAACGGCGTTGTGGAAGATTGTGTAAACAAGGTCGGAGTGGATCTGAATACTGCGTCTGCATCCCTTCTGGAGTATATTTCCGGAATCAGCAAGGCCATCGCAAAGAATATTGTAGCCTACCGTGAGGAAAACGGCCGTTTCCAGACAAGAAGAGAGCTTCTTAAGGTTGCCAAGCTTGGTCCGAAAGCCTTTGAGCAGTGTGCAGGTTTCACACGGATCACAGGAGGCAAAAATCCTCTGGACGCAACCAGTGTCCATCCGGAAAGCTATGACGCAGCAAAAAAACTCCTGGAAAAGCTGGGCTACACACCGGAAGATGTGGCAGAGCGTAAGCTTACCGGTATTTCCGGGCAGATCCGCGATTACGGAAAACTGGCAAAGGAGCTGGAGATCGGAGAGCCAACCTTACGTGATATCGTAAAGGAACTGGAAAAACCTGCCAGAGATCCACGTGACGAGATGCCGAAACCGATCCTCCGTACCGATGTCCTGGATATGAAGGACCTGAAAGAAGGCATGGTCCTCAAGGGAACTGTCCGCAATGTTATTGACTTCGGTGCTTTTGTGGATATCGGTGTGCATCAGGATGGCTTGGTCCATATTTCCGAGATGAGCGAGAAATTCATCAAACATCCGCTGGAAGCAGTCAGTGTGGGAGATATCGTGGATGTCCGTGTTCTTGGTGTTGATATGAAGAAAAAACGTATCAGCCTTTCCATGAAGGGAATCAGTAAATAAAGAGAAAAACTGAGTAAAGAGAAGCAGGCAAGTATATTCTGCAGCATTCTGCGGCGGATTACCGGACCGATATACAATAAAGCTATAACAGAAATACAGCAGTGGTTTATACCCTATACTTTATAGAACCGGAGAAATCAGGTTTACAGGGAAAAACCACTGCTGTATTATTATATTACCAGATGCGGATTATAGGGAATGTTTATATCAGAAATAAGCTTTGAAGCTCATAGATCGATCCGCATATGTATATCGAATGATCGATCAGACAGGAGGGATTATATTTGGATAGTACTGTACAGACCGTGCAGGAGGTCGGAAATCAGGTAAGCCAGTACAGGCAGATGTTTGAAAATTATCTGCCGGACATCACGAAATTCGGAATCAAGGTTGTTCTGGCTATTGTTGCTTTCTGGGTAGGAAGCACGGTAATTAAATGGATCGTAAAGTTTGTGAGGAAATCACTGACAAAATCCAGGCTGGATACAGGAGTGGCACAGTTTATGTCCTCACTGGTCAAGATCGTACTTTACATACTCCTGATCTTTAATATATCCACAAGCTTTGGAGTAAAGGAATCATCTCTGGCAGCACTTCTCGGAACTGCAGGTGTTACTATGGGTCTTGCACTCCAGGGCGGACTTGCCAACCTGGCAGGAGGTATGATGCTTCTTCTGTTCAAGCCTTTCCAGGTAGGGGATTACATCATCGTTAACGGACAGGACGGAAGCGAGGGAACGGTAGCCAAGGTCGAGATCTGTTATACAACGCTGTTATCCATTGATAACAAGCACATCGTGATCCCGAACGGTACTCTTTCCAATGTGACCATCACCAACGTAACAGCAAGGGATCAGCGAAGGCTGGAGATCAAAGTGGGGATCTCTTACAATGCAGATATCCAGAAGGCCAAGGATATCCTGGAAGATATCCTCACCGAGGATCCGGATACAAGAGAAGACGAAGAGATGGTGGTATTCGTAGACGAGCTGGCAGAAAGCTCTGTGATCATGGGCTTTCGTGTCTGGGTAGATACCGACCGCTACTGGGCAGCCAGATGGAGATTGAACCAGAGGATCAAGGAAGATTTTGATTATTATGGAATTGAGATTCCTTATAATCAGCTGGATGTGCATATCCATAAATAATATGCATAAAGGAAGAAAGCTAAAGCCCTTTCACATGGCAGAGAAATTGCTGTGTGGGAGGGTTTTTTGATGAAAGTAACTGGTTTTGGGATTATTACTGCCATTCACGATAATAGAGAATATGAAAATTATTGACAAACCAGGGTCGGGGTGCAATAATACCCCACAGAGATAGTATTTGGACTCAAAACTATACTCTGGCTGAAATCACTGGAATCTTATATAAAAATAGCCAGCTGGAACCCGGGATCGGGAACGGACGGATATATGAAAATTATAAAAGATACGAGCCTGTATCGATGATAACGAAGGCGTTACAACAGTTATGGGAATTTTGAGCAACTGTTGAAGAGCATGCTTTTCGTGTATAAAAAACAGGACTCAATATACAGGGAATCAATCAGAAGCGTTTCAGGGTCGAAGTGTACCCCGAGACGCTTTTTTATTAAATACAGAAGCGGATGCTTTTATCCACTTGAAAGTTATTCCCTGCAGGAAAGGACTTATATAAGATGACAATAGAGATGTTAAAAGGAAAGATCCACAGAGCAACCGTTGTCCAGGCGGAACTGGATTATGTAGGAAGTATCACTGTGGATGAGGAACTGCTGGAAGCTGCCGGGATACTGGAATATGAGAAGGTCCAGATCGTAGATGTGAACAACGGCAGCCGTTTCGAGACATACACCATTTGCGGAGAACGCGGAAGCGGTATGATCTGCCTGAACGGAGCAGCAGCAAGATGTGTAAGCACCGGTGACAAGATCATCATCATGGCTTACGCACAGTACGAGCAGGAAGAAGCCCGTACTCACAAGCCTGCAGTTGTATTTGTAGATGAAGAGAACAGGATCAGCAGAGTGACCAATTATGAGAAACACGGACTGCTGAAGGATATGGCCTGACGCAGATCAGGAAGATAATAAGACGAAGGTGAATTCAGAAAAGAGGCTATCTCGAATCTATAAAGAAAACCGGTTCCAGAACCGGAAAAGAGGAGAGCATAATGCAGGTAACAAAAACAGTAGAAGAAACAAGAAAACAGATCAAAGCGTGGAAAAAAGAAGGAAAAACAGTAGGCCTTGTGCCAACCATGGGATTTCTCCATGAGGGACACGCAAGCCTGATCAAAAAATGCAGAGAGCAGAATGATATCGTAGTGGTATCCGATTTCGTCAATCCTACACAGTTCGGTCCTACCGAGGACCTGGAAGCCTACCCGAGAGACTTTGAGCGTGACAGCAAACTCTGCGAAAGCCTGGGAGCAGACCTGATCTTCTGCCCGGAGCCTTCCGAGATGTATCATGATCCCCACGCATTTGTAAGTATAGATACTCTGTCAGAGACACTTTGCGGAAAAACACGTCCGATCCATTTCAAAGGTGTGTGTACCGTTGTGACCAAGCTGTTCCACATTGTGGCACCGGACAGAGCATATTTCGGACAGAAAGACGCACAGCAGCTGGCCATCATCCGCAAGATGGTGCGTGATCTGAACTTCGATATTGAGATCGTAGGCTGTCCGATCATCCGTGAGGAGGACGGACTTGCAAAATCCTCCAGAAATACATACTTAAGCCCTGAAGAGAGAAAAGCAGCTCTTTGCCTGTCAAAGGCAGTAAAAGCCGGACAGGAAGCCATTCACGCAGGAATCCCGGCAGAAGAGCTTCTCGGAAAAATGCGAGCAGTGATCGAAGCAGAGCCTCTGGCAAAGATTGATTATGTATCCATGGTAGATGCACTTACCATGCAGCCGGTGGAAAAAGCTGACCGCAGCGTTCTTGTAGCAATGGCTGTTTACATCGGAAAAACAAGATTGATCGACAACTTCAGCTACGAGGTATAATGTATGGGGAAAGTTTTAAAGAAAATCGGAATTATCAGCAGCCTTGCATCCAGATATATCGGGATCATTATCATCGCTTTTTCCTGCCTGGCTTTTTTCTGGCGTGACGGATTTTCCTGGATGACGAACTATACGTCAGTATTTCTGGGAGTGATCATGTTTGGTATGGGCCTGACCATAAAGCTGGATGACTTCCGGGCAATTTTTTCCAGACCCAAAGAAGTGGTGATCGGTGCAGTCGCTCAGTATACCATTATGCCGGTGATCGCCTGGCTTCTGTGTAAAGTGATGAACCTTCCGGCAGATCTGGCACTGGGAGTGATCCTGGTGGGATGCTGTCCGGGCGGAACAGCCAGCAATGTGATCACCTATATCGCAGGAGGTGATGTGGCGCTTTCTGTGGGAATGACTATAGTTTCCACACTGGCAGCACCGTTGATGACACCGTTTCTTGTATATGTTCTGGCAGGAGCCTGGGTGGAAGTATCCTTCTGGGCCATGGTGCTTTCTGTGGTAAAGGTAATTCTGATCCCGGTTCTCCTGGGAGTTTTTCTTCGGAGCCTTGCGGGAGAGCATGTGGATAAGGTATCCGATGTTATGCCGCTGGTGTCGGTTGTAGCTATTGTTATGATCATCGGAGGAATTGTGGCTGTAAATGCAGAGAAGATCGTAAGCTGTGGAGTTCTGGTGCTTGGAGTAGTGGCGATCCACAATTTCTGTGGTATGATGCTGGGATTTCTGGCTGCAAAAATCTTCCATGTGGAGTATTCCAGAACAACTGCTATAGCTATAGAGGTAGGCATGCAGAACAGTGGCCTTGCTGTCTCACTGGCAGCAGCTAATTTTGCAGCCAATCCGCTTGCAACACTTCCGGGCGCGATCTTCAGTGTATGGCACAATATTGCGGGCTCCATTTTTGCGGGGATCCGCCGTGCAGGTGCAGAAAACTTTGCAGAGCTTGACCGGATCAGGGAAATCGACTGCTGTAATTGCGAAAAGCAATAAGCAGTGAATGCGGATTGCGGATATCCTCCTGACGGGGAACAGCAAAGCTGTGGAAGAATGTCTGTAAAGAAAGATCCCGGGGAGTTTGAGAGATAAAATGGCAGATTATGTCGAAAGAAAAAGTCATAAAATGCAGAATTGTGGTTTACAAATTTTAGCCGGTATACTATAATAACCACATGGACGAACAAACGTCCCCAACATATGAAAACAGGGGGGCCCGCTGAAGCGAGCTGAGAGTAGACTGTAAATGTCTTGACCCATAACCTGATTTGGATAATGCCAACGTAGGGACATATGCACGAAGGATTCTTAAAGACACAGAAGATCAGAGAGTACAGAAGAGATCAGAAGTACAGAAGATTTTCATTAAGTACGTAAGAGTAAGAGCCGGTTGCCGTGATGCGTATGCGTTGCGGCAGCCGGTTTTTTGTTGTATAAACACAAAGAATTTATGGAAGGAGATTTTTTTTACATGAGAAATTACAGTACACAGATGGAGGCAGCCCGTAAAGGCATCATCACACCTGAGCTTGAGATCGTAGCTAAGAAGGAACGCATGACAACAGAGGAGCTGCTTCCGCTGGTAGCCTCCGGTAAGGTGGCAATCTGTGCAAATAAAAATCACAAATGTATCGATCCGGAGGGCGTAGGTTCCATGCTCCGCACCAAGATCAATGTAAACCTTGGTGTATCCAGAGACTGCAAGGACTACGATGTAGAGATGCAGAAGGTTATGGAAGCTGTAAACATGGGAGCACATGCTATCATGGATCTTTCTTCCCACGGAAATACCATTCCGTTCCGCCGCAAGCTGACATCCGAGTGTCCGGCCATGATCGGAACCGTTCCGGTTTATGACTCCGTTATCCACTATCAGAGAGATCTTGATACACTGACAGCCAAGGATTTTATCGATGTAGTAAGACTCCATGCACAGGATGGTGTTGACTTTGTAACTCTTCACTGTGGAATCACAAGAAAGACCATCGATCAGATCCGTAATCACAAGAGAAAAATGAATATCGTTTCCAGAGGGGGATCTCTTGTATTTGCATGGATGTGCATGACCGGTGAGGAGAATCCGTTCTATGAATACTACGACGAGATCCTGGATATCTGCCGCGAGTATGATGTGACCATCTCCCTTGGTGATGCCTGCCGTCCGGGATGTCTGGCTGACGCAACAGACGTATGCCAGATCGAGGAGCTTGTACGTCTTGGCGAGCTGACCAAACGTGCATGGGAAAAGGACGTTCAGGTTATGGTTGAGGGACCGGGACATGTGCCGCTTGATCAGGTTGAGGCAAATATGAAAGTACAGCAGTCTATCTGCCAGGGTGCACCGTTCTATGTATTAGGACCTATCGTAACTGACGTTGCACCGGGATATGACCACATCACATCCGCGATCGGCGGAGCAGTAGCTGCTATGTCCGGAGCAGCATTCCTCTGCTATGTAACACCGGCAGAGCACCTTGCACTTCCGAATCTTGAGGACGTAAAACAGGGAATCATGGCATCTAAGATCGCAGCTCATGCAGCAGACATTGCCAAAGGTGTCCGCGGTGCCCGTGAGATCGATGACAAGATGGCAGATGCCAGAAGAAAGCTTGACTGGGAGGCACAGTGGGAATGCGCCATGGATCCGGAAACAGCAAAACGTATCTGGAACGAGCGCAAACCGGAGCATGATGATACCTGCTCCATGTGCGGTAAATTCTGCGCAGTACGAAGCATGAACAAGGCACTTGCAGGAGAGCATATCGATATTCTGTAAGAATACAGAATGCATATGAGCATGCAGCATCACAGTAGAACGTGGTGTTGGCAGTATCCAGCCAGAAAACTGGTTGATCGAATGCGGATATGGAAAGAACAGTAATGCTGAAATTGTGGAAAGTCTGATGTTCCGATAATAAAACATAAACCGCTGTGATCTAAAATGAAGATCACAGCGGTTTTTTGCAGAGTTGGGGACATTATTGCAGCTTGCGAAAAGACAGGGCCGCGTTATAATAAAAACAGAACTTACATATAAACGGTTTACATAAAAAGGAAGGAAAGGTACGAAATGAAATTTCCGAAAAAATTGATGGCACTTGGCCTGTCGTTATGTATGGCTGTTGTTCCATGCGGACCGGTGGCGGCCGAAGATTTTACAGATGCACAGACGGATATGACAGACACCATTGATACTTTTACAGATGACGGGAATTCTGAGGAATCAGAAAATACCGTAAACACAGATCAGATCACGGAAGAAGATACTGCCGTGAGCACAGATCAGATTACAGAAGAAGAGTTTCCGGGATCAGATATCGGAACGGAAACGGATGAAGCTGAAAGCTCAGAGAGTGAGGAAATACAACAGGATTCTGATGAAGGATTAATTCTGGAAGAACCTTCGGCGGTCATCAGAAAAGCAGAAGGAACAGAGGATACAGAGGAGGCTGCGGCACCGGAAGAAATTTTTGGTGACGGAGAAAACCAGGAGCAGCAGGAAGATATATTCACAGATGATATTCCGGCAGCAGGCACTTCCGAAAAAGAAACAGATGTAGAGAGCACAGAAATATATCTGTATGCGATGAATGATACTTACAGCAGTGTGATCTCCATGCCGGATACCATGCAGACATCTTATCAGATCCAGACATCCGGCAAAAATCCGGTATATACGGTTGTTTCCGGTTATACTGCGAAAGTCAGCGAAACCGGTCTTGTTACTCCTAAAATGCAGTATGTAACCTATGTAGACAAAAACGGAAATGACGTAAAGAGCCAGTGGGAATACATGTTTGGAGAGACCCTGATCTCTGTACAGGATGGAAACAGTACCGTTTATTATAAATTCATACTCAAAGATTATGCGGAGTATTACGCAGAACAAAAAATGGATACATTTCTCAAAGAAAATATTACTGCGGAAATGTCCGATTATAAAAAGGTTGAGACGATCGCCAGATGGCTTGCCAACAACTTTAATTACAGTCAGTATCATTCTGGTTATACAGGCCTGATGCTGGATGGCGGCGGAGACTGCTGGGCCAATACCAGCGCAGTGAACTATATGTGCGAAAAACTGGGACTGACCGTGTATGCAAGGTATGCGGCCAATGATCCGGGGGCAGGAAGCGGTCACAGGAACTCCGTAGTCATTATTGACGGCGAAAGATATCTGGTTGACTGCGGATATACGGGAAATGCCCCCAGACATTATGAATTGTCCAAAATGGACTATGACTATTCTTATGAGATCCTGAATGATGGAACACTCAGGCTGTATCAGTATGAAGGGACAGATACAAATATCGTAGTTCCGGATACTATTGACGGAAGAAAAGTAACGGTTCTTGGAAACAGTACCTTCCAGTATTGCACCCAGGCTTCTGATATAGAGTCTGTTACTTTGCCGGATTCGCTTACAACCATCGAAAAGAATGCTTTTTACAACTGTGAGAAATTGAAATCTGTTACGATTCCCCCAAATGTGTCATCTATAGGGCTGGCTGCTTTTGTGGAGGGCTTGTCTGAGTCCAGTCTGACAGAAATTAAAGTAGATCCGGAAAATCCGTATTTTTCTGAAAAAGACGGAGTGGTATTCAGCAAAGATGGCACAAAATTGATCGTGTTTCCGTCCGGACGTTCCGGAGATTACCAGATCCCGGATGGAACTGTAAGCGTGGGAGACTATGCTTTTTATTACTGTGTAAATGTTTCTTCCATAACAGTCCCGGGAAGTGTCAGAAGCCTTGGAGAAGGTGCATTCGGAAACTGTTCGTCGCTTACGAAAGCTGTCCTAAACGAAGGCTTGGAAGAAATCGGTGAATATGCATTCCAGAGCAGTTCAGGGATCCGTGATATTATAATTCCCACATCTGTAAAATCAGTTGGGAAAAATGGACTTTGTCTGTCTTCCGGGTGCAGGATAAGAGTACTGAGCACAGATACTGTCTGGGCGGATGATGCGTTCAGGGATTCAGCACTGATCGCGGGAAAAAAGGATTCCACACTTCAGAAATACGCAGAGGACCATGGCCGCACGTTTGTGGAGCTGTCAGCAGACAACCGGATACCGCTTCAGAATGAATGGTTTGAACAGATCACTCCAGAATATGAATATAATGGAAAAAGCCATGAACCTGAAATAGAATCCAGTGAATCCGCACCGGAACTTGAGCAGGGCTCCGATTATGAAGTAACTTATGAAAATAACATCAATGCAGGAACTGCGACTATAAAGATCACGGGAAAAGATATTTTCTGCGGTACAGTAGAGCGGAGTTTCAAGATTACGCCAGATGAAAATGGAATGTATGTGTGCTATTTTGCGGAAAATAATGAAACCTACCTGGAAACCACCTTTAAAGGAAAAAAAGTGGAACCGGAAGTGGTAATTGACGGACTGGTACGGGGGAAAGATTATACGGTAACCTATGTTAATAATGAAAAGCCTGGTGAAGCTCGTGCAGAGCTCACGGGAATCGGCAATTATAAAGGATCGGAAACATTATATTTTACTATTTACGGAAAACTACCGGCTGCGGATCCAATAGCTGATCAGACATATACAGGAAAAGAACTCACACCTGCCATCGTAATCCCCGGATTGAAAGCCGGCGAAGATTATTATATGTACTACGAGGATAATCAGTATCCGGGTGTTGCAACGGTAACCATTTATGGTACCGGTTATTATAAAGGTACCGCAACCATTCATTTCAAAATTATAAAAAAGACAGAAAGGTTTGTCAGCAATGTCAAGCTAAACAGAACCTCTTACACTTATACGGGAAAATCCATCCGGCCATCAGTAACCGTAACTGTAAATGGAAAGAAGATCGGTGCGAGTGCTTATAAGCTGTATTACAAAAATAATAAAAATTCCGGAATTGGAACTGTGCAGGTCAGAGGGACCGGAAAATACAGTCGTATCAACAAAACGCTTACCTTTAAGATCCTGCCTCCAAAAACTCTGCTGACAGGACTGAAAAAAGCAAACAGATCCTTTACCGCAAGCTGGAAAAAAAATATACAGGCAACCGGCTATCAGATCCAGTATGCAGCAGACAGCAGATTTACAAAAGAAAGAAAAACGGTCACAGTTGGAAAACAGTCTGCGACCAGATATAAGATATCAGGACTGAAAAACAAAAAGACCTATTATGTCCGCATCCGGTCATATAAAAGAGTCGGAAAAAAGGTTCTTTACAGTAGCTGGAGTACGGTAAAGAAAATCCGGGTTTGATCATAAAGGAGTGGATCTTAGATTTATATAAATGGAGCAGAATGCTTCTGTGACAGAATTAAGCCTTGTAATTATAAAAAGAGCGCGTTATAATGAACTCATAAAAAAGAAAATTTCTTCGGGGCAGGGTGTGATTCCCTACCGGCGGTATA
>ERZ779870.205-NODE-205-length-71031-cov-5.89291_pt1 | contig 71031 bp, 63 predicted proteins | sample MGYA00511247_ERZ779870 | MGnify/ENA primary metagenome ERZ779870 (study PRJEB29588, sample SAMEA2149068) | human gut metagenome | biome: human gut; feature: human-associated habitat; material: faeces | place: Denmark | collected 2008/2010 ...
TAGTGACCTGAAATGCTGCGGCCTGCGCAGAAAATGTTATGAATGCCAATACACTTGAAACGATAAGTTTTTTCATAAAAACCTCTTTGTTGTGACCTATCGTTATTTTATTTGATGTGCATTGATCTCATTATGCAAAAAGGCGCAATGATCGCGCAAATGCAATCATAATTATAAAGTTGCCCCGAACATTAGCCATAATATGCACAAATCAGATTCCTGTTATCTCAAGGATGATTATTTTTTAATGCGGTGCGCTTCGTGACAACAAGTTAATGACTAACACACCGGCACAAATCAACATCATGCCTATGATGGCTGGCAAGTCCAGTCGTTGGCCAAAAAATCCCCAGGAAAGCAAACTAATCAGAACGATACCGACTCCTGACCAGATAGCATAAGCAATCCCTGTAGGTATATAAGCCAGTGTCTGAGCTAATAACCAAAATGATGCACAATAGCAAATAATTGTGCCAACAGAGGGCCATAACCGTGTAAACCCCTCTGAAAACTTCATTAAGGTTGTACCAATGACCTCTGCAAGTATTGCGCCACCAAGATAAATATAAGGGTTCATAGCATATTCTTTCCTGTTCATACTGGAGAGAATTGTACTACAGTTTGAACACAACTCACCGTTTTCATCCTGGTGTATGTGTATCCAGGGGGCTCTGGCGTGGCAAGAGATAAAGGCAGGAACAATAATGATCAGAAGGAACCCCAGGCTAACAAAAGAGTTCACTCTTCCTATGAGCAAAGCGAAGACAAAACATGTTATCGCGTTTACGGATCGTGGATGGCAGAAAACTTTCAGGATCAGGTATCCATTTTAAACCAGAAATTGAGTGAGTTTGCCCCATCCATGCCCCAAGCGGTGAGATTGGAAGTAATTAACAACAGGTTACAAAACCTACACCTGCATGGACATCACTTCCTGATACGCCGCCACCAGCTTATTACGCACCTGAATCCCCATTTGCATAGAAACTGAGGCTTTTTGCATATCGGTCATCACATCGTTTAACGCCACGCCGGGTTCACCGAGGGTGAATTTTTCTGCCTGCGTGCGGGCAGCTGTTTGTGTATCGCTAATGCGATCGAGCGCGGCGTGCAGCTGCCCGGCAAAACTAATGGTCGGTTGCGGCAGTGAATCCTGCGCACGCGCACTCATCGCCGTAGCCTGTAACTGGCTGATAACCCCTTCAATCCCCTGTATCGCTGACATTTTCGTCTCCTGGATAATTTCTGGTAGCAAAGCCTACCAGTAAGTCAATAAGACAAAGGCGCTAAATAGCAACAAAAAAACGGGTTTATTGGCGGATAGAAAAAAACGAAAGCACAAATAATGGCAGCGTCAATTTTTCGAGTTTGCTGACCCGGGAGTGAGTCTTGTTCCACTTTGCCAATAACGCCGTCCATAATCAGCCACGAGGTGCGCGATGAATGCGACTGCAGCCCAGACAAAATCTCTTGAGTGGCTTAATCGCCTGCGTGCGAATCCGAAAATTCCATTGATTGTTGCCGGTTCCGCGGCAGTGGCGGTCATGGTCGCACTGATCCTGTGGGCGAAAGCCCCCGACTACCGCACATTATTCAGCAATCTTTCCGATCAGGATGGTGGCGCAATTGTCAGCCAACTGACGCAAATGAATATTCCTTACCGCTTCAGCGAAGCCAGCGGCGCTATTGAAGTTCCGGCAGATAAAGTTCACGAACTGCGTCTGCGCCTGGCACAACAAGGTTTGCCCAAAGGCGGCGCGGTCGGTTTCGAACTACTCGATCAGGAAAAGTTTGGTATCAGCCAGTTCAGCGAACAGGTGAATTATCAGCGGGCGCTGGAAGGCGAGCTTTCTCGTACCATCGAAACTATCGGCCCGGTAAAAGGGGCGCGCGTACATCTGGCAATGCCGAAACCGTCTTTATTCGTCCGTGAACAAAAATCCCCTTCTGCATCGGTGACGGTAAATCTGTTACCCGGCCGCGCACTCGATGAAGGGCAAATTAGCGCCATTGTGCATCTGGTTTCCAGCGCCGTTGCTGGTCTGCCGCCGGGAAACGTCACGCTGGTGGATCAGGGCGGACATCTGTTAACCCAGTCCAATACCAGCGGGCGCGATCTTAATGATGCTCAGTTGAAATATGCCAGCGATGTCGAAGGCCGTATTCAGCGGCGTATTGAAGCAATCCTGTCGCCTATTGTTGGTAACGGTAATATTCACGCCCAGGTCACGGCGCAGCTGGACTTCGCCAGTAAAGAACAAACGGAAGAACAGTATCGCCCTAACGGTGATGAATCTCATGCGGCGCTTCGTTCACGCCAGCTTAATGAGAGCGAGCAAAGCGGTTCCGGTTATCCGGGCGGCGTACCGGGGGCGTTGTCGAATCAACCGGCACCTGCGAATAACGCGCCAATCAGCACGCCTCCGGCAAATCAAAATAACCGCCAGCAGCAGGCGAGCACCACCAGCAATAGTGGGCCGCGTAGCACACAGCGGAATGAAACCAGTAACTACGAAGTCGATCGCACCATTCGTCATACCAAAATGAACGTGGGCGATGTGCAACGTCTGTCAGTCGCGGTAGTGGTGAATTACAAAACCTTGCCAGACGGTAAACCATTGCCTCTCAGCAACGAACAGATGAAGCAAATTGAAGATCTGACCCGCGAGGCGATGGGCTTTTCTGAAAAACGCGGTGACTCGCTCAATGTCGTTAACTCGCCGTTCAATAGCAGTGACGAAAGCGGCGGAGAACTGCCGTTCTGGCAACAGCAAGCGTTTATCGATCAGTTACTGGCTGCCGGTCGCTGGTTGCTGGTACTGCTGGTGGCGTGGCTGCTGTGGCGGAAAGCGGTACGCCCGCAGCTAACACGTCGCGCTGAGGCGATGAAAGCTGTACAGCAACAGGCGCAGGCCCGCGAGGAAGTGGAAGATGCGGTGGAAGTCCGCCTGAGCAAAGACGAACAACTCCAACAACGACGCGCTAACCAACGTCTGGGGGCAGAAGTCATGAGCCAGCGTATCCGTGAAATGTCTGATAACGATCCGCGCGTGGTGGCGCTGGTCATTCGCCAGTGGATAAATAACGATCATGAGTAACCTGACAGGCACCGATAAAAGCGTCATCCTGCTGATGACCATTGGCGAAGACCGGGCGGCAGAGGTGTTCAAGCACCTCTCCCAGCGCGAAGTGCAAACCCTGAGCGCTGCAATGGCGAACGTCACGCAGATCTCCAACAAGCAGCTAACCGATGTGCTGGCGGAGTTTGAGCAAGAAGCTGAACAGTTTGCCGCACTGAATATCAACGCCAACGATTATCTGCGTTCGGTATTGGTCAAAGCTCTGGGTGAGGAACGTGCCGCCAGCCTGCTGGAAGATATTCTCGAAACTCGCGATACCGCCAGCGGTATTGAAACGCTCAACTTTATGGAGCCGCAGAGTGCCGCCGATCTGATTCGCGATGAGCATCCGCAAATTATCGCCACCATTCTGGTGCATCTGAAGCGCGCCCAGGCCGCCGATATTCTGGCGTTGTTCGATGAACGTCTGCGCCACGACGTGATGTTGCGTATCGCCACCTTTGGCGGCGTGCAGCCAGCCGCGCTGGCGGAACTGACCGAAGTACTGAATGGCTTGCTCGACGGTCAGAATCTCAAGCGCAGCAAAATGGGCGGCGTGAGAACGGCAGCCGAAATTATCAACCTGATGAAAACTCAGCAGGAAGAAGCCGTTATTACCGCCGTGCGCGAATTCGACGGCGAGCTGGCGCAAAAAATTATCGACGAGATGTTCCTGTTCGAAAATCTGGTGGATGTCGACGATCGCAGCATTCAGCGTCTGTTGCAGGAAGTGGATTCCGAATCGCTGTTGATCGCGCTGAAAGGGGCCGAGCAGCCACTGCGCGAGAAATTCCTGCGCAATATGTCGCAGCGTGCCGCCGATATTCTGCGCGACGATCTCGCCAACCGTGGTCCGGTGCGTCTGTCGCAGGTGGAAAACGAACAGAAAGCGATTCTGCTGATTGTGCGCCGCCTTGCCGAAACTGGCGAGATGGTAATTGGCAGCGGCGAGGATACCTATGTCTGATAATCTGCCGTGGAAAACCTGGACGCCGGACGATCTCGCGCCACCACAGGCAGAGTTTGTGCCCATGGTCGAGCCGGAAGAAACCATCATTGAAGAGGCCGAACCCAGCCTTGAGCAGCAACTGGCGCAACTGCAAATGCAGGCCCATGAGCAAGGTTATCAGGCGGGGATTGCCGAAGGTCGCCAGCAAGGTCATGAGCAGGGCTATCAGGAAGGACTGGCCCGGGGGCTGGAGCAAGGTCTGGCAGAGGCGAAGTCTCAACAAGCGCCAATTCATGCCCGGATGCAGCAACTGGTCAGCGAATTTCAAACTACCCTTGATGCGCTTGATAGTGTGATTGCTTCGCGCCTGATGCAGATGGCGCTGGAGGCGGCACGTCAGGTGATCGGTCAGACGCCAACAGTGGATAACTCGGCACTGATCAAACAGATCCAACAGTTGTTGCAGCAAGAACCGTTATTCAGCGGCAAACCGCAACTACGCGTGCACCCGGATGATCTGCAACGTGTGGATGATATGCTCGGCGCAACCTTAAGTTTGCATGGCTGGCGCTTGCGGGGCGATCCCACACTCCATCCTGGCGGCTGTAAAGTCTCCGCCGATGAAGGCGATCTCGACGCCAGTGTCGCCACTCGCTGGCAAGAACTCTGCCGTCTGGCAGCACCAGGAGTGGTGTAATGACCACGCGCCTGACTCGCTGGCTAACCACGCTGGATAACTTTGAAGCCAAAATGGCGCAGTTGCCTACGGTACGTCGCTACGGGCGATTAACCCGCGCTACCGGGCTGGTGCTGGAAGCCACCGGATTACAATTGCCGCTCGGCGCAACCTGTGTCATTGAACGCCAGAACGGCACTGAAACGCACGAAGTAGAAAGCGAAGTCGTTGGCTTTAACGGTCAACGGCTGTTTTTAATGCCGCTGGAGGAAGTCGAAGGTGTCCTGCCCGGCGCGCGGGTTTATGCCAAAAACATTTCGGCTGAAGGACTGCAAAGCGGCAAGCAGTTGCCGCTCGGTCCGGCGTTATTAGGTCGCGTTCTGGACGGCAGCGGTAAGCCGCTCGATGGCCTGCCCTCCCCCGATACGACGGAAACCGGTGCGCTGATTACCCCGCCATTTAACCCGTTGCAACGTACACCGATTGAACATGTGCTGGACACCGGCGTGCGCCCAATCAATGCCCTGCTTACCGTTGGGCGCGGGCAGCGTATGGGGCTGTTTGCCGGATCTGGCGTTGGTAAAAGTGTGCTGCTGGGGATGATGGCCCGTTACACCCGCGCCGATGTCATTGTCGTGGGTTTGATTGGTGAACGTGGGCGTGAAGTAAAAGATTTTATTGAGAATATCCTCGGTGCTGAAGGGCGTGCACGCTCAGTAGTGATTGCCGCTCCGGCGGATGTTTCTCCTCTCCTGCGAATGCAGGGTGCCGCCTATGCCACGCGCATTGCCGAAGATTTTCGCGATCGTGGTCAGCATGTGTTGCTGATTATGGACTCCCTCACCCGCTACGCGATGGCCCAGCGTGAAATTGCGCTGGCGATTGGCGAACCACCCGCCACTAAAGGTTATCCCCCGTCGGTGTTTGCCAAATTACCGGCACTGGTCGAGCGTGCCGGAAATGGCATTAGCGGCGGCGGCTCGATTACCGCGTTTTATACCGTGCTCACCGAGGGCGATGACCAGCAGGACCCCATTGCCGACTCCGCGCGGGCAATCCTCGACGGTCACATTGTGCTGTCTCGCCGACTGGCGGAAGCCGGGCACTATCCGGCTATCGATATTGAAGCGTCGATCAGCCGCGCAATGACGGCGTTGATCAGTGAGCAACATTACGCGCGAGTGCGCACATTCAAACAGCTGTTGTCGAGTTTTCAGCGTAACCGCGATCTGGTTAGCGTCGGCGCGTATGCCAAAGGCAGTGATCCGATGCTCGATAAAGCCATCGCCCTGTGGCCGCAGCTGGAGGGCTATTTACAACAAGGCATTTTTGAACGTGCGGACTGGGAAGCGTCTCTCCAGGGGCTGGAGCGTATTTTCCCGACAGTGTCATAACCCAGGAGATAACGGTAGATGGCAGAACATGGTGCGCTGGCGACCCTGAAAGATCTGGCAGAAAAAGAGGTAGAGGATGCCGCGCGCCTGCTGGGTGAAATGCGTCGCGGGTGTCAGCAGGCGGAAGAACAGCTCAAAATGCTGATCGATTATCAGAATGAATATCGCAATAACCTCAACAGCGATATGAGTGCCGGGATGACCAGCAACCGCTGGATCAACTATCAGCAGTTTATCCAGACGCTGGAAAAAGCCATTACTCAGCATCGCCAGCAACTTAATCAGTGGACGCAGAAAGTTGACATTGCCCTGAACAGCTGGCGAGAAAAGAAACAACGTTTGCAGGCCTGGCAGACACTGCAGGAACGGCAATCCACGGCGGCACTGCTTGCAGAAAACCGCCTCGATCAGAAAAAGATGGATGAGTTCGCCCAGCGCGCCGCCATGAGGAAACCTGAATGATTCGCTTAGCGCCCTTAATTACCGCCGACGTTGACACCACCACATTGCCTGGCGGCAAAGCCAGCGATGCTGCACAAGATTTTCTCGCGTTGTTGAGCGAAGCATTAGCAGGCGAGACAACTACCGACAAAGCGGCCCCCCAGTTGCTGGTGGCAACAGATAAGCCCACGACAAAAGGCGAGCCGCTGGTCAGCGAGATTCTTGCCGATGCGCAACAAGCGGATTTACTGATCCCTGTGGATGAAACACCGCCTGTCATCAACGACGAACAATCCACATCAACACCATTAACCACCGCTCAAACGATGACGTTGGCTGCGGTGGCTGGCAACAATACGGCAAAAGACGAAAAAGCGGATGATCTGAATGAAGACGTCACCGCAAGCCTGAGCGCCCTTTTTGCGATGTTGCCGGGTTTTGACAATACGCCCAAAGTGACTGATGTGCCGTCAACCGTGTTACCGGCAGAGAAACCAACGCTCTTCACAAAACTGACTTCTGCGCAACTCACAACAGCACAGCCTGATGATGCCCCCGGCACGCCAGCTCAGCCATTAACACCGCTGGTAGCAGAAGCCCAGAGTAAAGCGGAAGTCATCAGCACACCTTCACCGGTGACCGCTGCCGCCAGCCCGCTAATCACTCCACACCAGACACAGCCACTGCCCACCGTCGCCGCGCCTGTGTTGAGTGCACCGCTGGGTTCTCACGAATGGCAACAATCATTAAGCCAGCATATTTCGCTGTTCACCCGCCAGGGGCAACAAAGTGCAGAGTTGCGTCTGCACCCGCAGGATTTAGGTGAAGTGCAAATCTCCCTCAAAGTGGATGATAACCAGGCGCAAATCCAGATGGTTTCACCGCATCAACACGTACGCGCCGCCCTGGAAGCAGCGCTTCCGGTACTGCGAACGCAGCTGGCCGAAAGTGGCATTCAGTTAGGGCAAAGCAACATCAGTGGCGAAAGCTTTAGTGGTCAGCAGCAGGCCGCTTCCCAGCAACAGCAAAGCCAACGCACAGCAAACCATGAACCTCTGGCGGGGGAAGACGACGATACGCTTCCGGTTCCCGTCTCTTTACAAGTACGTGTAACAGGCAACAGCGGCGTTGATATTTTCGCCTAACGTCAGAGGTAGCACCGTAATCCGCGTCTTTTCCCCGCTTTGTTGCGCTCAAGACGCAGGATAATTAGCCGATAAGCAGTAGCGACACAGGAAGACCGCAACACATGACTGATTACGCGATAAGCAAGAAAAGCAAGCGATCGCTTTGGATCCCGATTCTGGTATTCATTACCCTCGCGGCCTGTGCCAGCGCAGGTTACAGCTACTGGCATTCGCATCAGGTTGCCGCTGACGACAAAGCGCAGCAACGCGTCGTGCCCTCCCCGGTCTTCTATGCGCTGGATACCTTTACGGTCAATCTGGGCGATGCAGATCGCGTACTTTATATCGGCATAACCCTGCGCCTGAAAGATGAAGCTACCCGCTCGCGGCTGAGTGAGTATTTGCCGGAAGTCCGTAGCCGTTTGCTGTTACTGTTTTCGCGTCAGGATGCTGCCGTACTGGCGACAGAAGAAGGCAAGAAAAACCTGATTGCCGAGATTAAAACCACGCTTTCCACCCCGCTTGTTGCCGGGCAACCGAAACAGGATGTCACCGACGTGCTGTATACCGCTTTTATTCTGCGATAACGACATGGGCGATAGTATTCTTTCTCAAGCTGAAATTGATGCGCTGTTGAATGGCGACAGCGAAGTCAAAGACGAACCGACAGCCAGTGTTAGCGGCGAAAGTGACATTCGTCCGTACGATCCGAATACCCAACGACGGGTTGTGCGCGAACGTTTGCAGGCGCTGGAAATCATTAATGAGCGCTTTGCTCGCCATTTTCGTATGGGGCTGTTCAACCTGCTGCGCCGTAGCCCGGATATTACCGTCGGGGCCATCCGCATTCAGCCGTACCATGAATTTGCCCGCAACCTGCCGGTGCCGACCAACCTGAACCTTATCCATCTGAAACCGCTGCGCGGCACAGGGCTGGTGGTGTTTTCACCGAGTCTGGTGTTTATCGCCGTGGATAACCTGTTTGGCGGCGATGGACGCTTCCCGACCAAAGTGGAAGGTCGCGAGTTTACCCATACCGAACAGCGCGTCATCAACCGCATGTTAAAGCTGGCGCTTGAAGGCTATAGCGACGCCTGGAAGGCGATTAATCCGCTGGAAGTTGAGTACGTGCGTTCGGAAATGCAGGTGAAATTTACCAATATCACCACCTCGCCGAACGACATTGTGGTTAACACGCCGTTCCATGTGGAGATTGGCAACCTGACCGGCGAATTTAATATCTGTCTGCCATTCAGCATGATTGAGCCGCTACGGGAATTGTTGGTTAACCCGCCGCTGGAAAACTCGCGTAATGAAGATCAGAACTGGCGCGATAACCTGGTGCGCCAGGTGCAGCATTCACAGCTGGAGTTGGTCGCCAACTTTGCCGATATCTCGCTACGCCTGTCGCAGATTTTAAAACTGAAACCCGGCGACGTCCTGCCGATAGAAAAACCCGATCGCATCATCGCTCATGTTGACGGCGTTCCGGTACTGACCAGTCAGTACGGCACCCTCAACGGTCAGTATGCGTTACGGATAGAACATTTGATTAACCCGATTTTAAATTCTCTGAACGAGGAACAGCCCAAATGAGTGACATGAATAATCCGGCCGATGACAACAACGGCGCAATGGACGATCTGTGGGCTGAAGCTTTGAGCGAACAAAAATCAACCAGCAGCAAAAGCGCTGCCGACGCGGTGTTCCAGCAATTTGGCGGTGGTGATGTCAGCGGAACGTTGCAGGATATCGACCTGATTATGGATATTCCGGTCAAGCTGACCGTCGAGCTGGGCCGTACGCGGATGACCATCAAAGAGCTGTTGCGTCTGACGCAAGGGTCCGTCGTGGCGCTGGACGGTCTGGCGGGCGAACCACTGGATATTCTGATCAACGGTTATTTAATTGCCCAGGGCGAAGTGGTGGTCGTTGCCGATAAATATGGCGTGCGGATCACCGATATCATTACTCCGTCTGAGCGAATGCGCCGCCTGAGCCGTTAGTGATGAATAACCACGCTACTGTGCAATCTTCCGCGCCGGTTTCTGCTGCGCCACTGCTGCAGGTGAGCGGCGCACTCATCGCCATTATTGCCCTGATCCTCGCTGCTGCCTGGCTGGTAAAACGGTTGGGATTTGTCCCTAAACGCACTGGCGTTAACGGTCTGAAAATTAGCGCCAGTGCTTCGCTGGGCGCGCGTGAACGGGTTGTGGTGGTCGATGTGGAAGATGCACGGCTGGTGCTCGGCGTTACCGCAGGGCAAATCAATCTGCTGCATAAACTTCCCCCTTCAGCACCAACGGAAGAGATACCGCAGCCCGATTTTCAGTCGGTCATGAAAAACTTGCTTAAGCGTAGCGGGAGATCCTGATGCGTCGTTTGTTGTCTGTCGCCCCTGTCCTTCTCTGGCTGATTACGCCCCTCGCCTTCGCGCAACTGCCGGGTATCACCAGCCAGCCGCTGCCTGGCGGTGGACAAAGCTGGTCGCTCCCGGTGCAGACGCTGGTGTTCATCACCTCGTTGACGTTTATTCCGGCAATTTTACTGATGATGACCAGTTTCACCCGCATCATTATTGTTTTTGGTTTATTGCGTAACGCGCTGGGAACACCCTCCGCGCCACCTAACCAGGTATTGCTGGGGTTGGCGCTGTTTTTGACCTTTTTTATTATGTCGCCGGTGATCGACAAAATTTATGTCGATGCGTACCAGCCATTCAGCGAAGAGAAAATATCAATGCAGGAGGCGCTGGAAAAAGGGGCGCAGCCGCTGCGTGAGTTTATGCTGCGTCAGACCCGTGAGGCGGATTTAGGGTTGTTTGCCAGACTGGCGAATACTGGCCCGTTGCAGGGACCTGAAGCCGTGCCGATGCGCATTTTGCTCCCGGCCTACGTGACCAGCGAGTTGAAAACCGCATTTCAGATAGGCTTCACGATTTTCATCCCTTTTTTGATTATCGACCTGGTGATTGCCAGCGTGTTGATGGCATTGGGGATGATGATGGTCCCCCCCGCCACCATTGCTCTGCCCTTTAAACTGATGCTGTTTGTACTGGTGGATGGCTGGCAATTGCTGGTCGGTTCGCTGGCGCAGAGCTTTTACAGCTAGAGAGGCAAAATGACACCTGAATCGGTCATGATGATGGGGACTGAAGCGATGAAAGTCGCGCTGGCACTGGCTGCCCCGCTGTTGCTGGTGGCGCTGGTCACGGGCCTTATCATCAGTATTTTGCAGGCCGCCACGCAGATCAACGAAATGACGCTGTCGTTTATTCCAAAAATCATCGCCGTATTTATTGCCATTATTATTGCCGGACCGTGGATGCTCAATCTGTTGCTGGATTACGTCCGCACCTTGTTCACTAACCTGCCGTATATCATCGGGTAGCCCGTACAATGATGCAGGTGACAAGCGATCAATGGCTTTCCTGGCTAAGTCTGTACTTCTGGCCGTTACTGCGCGTGCTGGCGCTCATTTCTACCGCGCCAATTCTGAGCGAACGCAGCGTGCCGAAACGGGTAAAACTGGGTCTGGCAATGATGATCACGTTCGCTATTGCCCCATCATTACCTGCCAACGATGTTCCTGTTTTTTCGTTCTTTGCTCTGTGGCTGGCCGTGCAGCAGATCCTGATCGGCATTGCGCTTGGTTTTACCATGCAATTTGCCTTTGCCGCTGTGCGAACCGCTGGCGAAATTATCGGTCTGCAAATGGGGCTGTCATTTGCGACGTTTGTCGATCCGGCCAGCCATCTCAATATGCCTGTTTTAGCGCGTATCATGGATATGCTGGCGTTACTACTGTTCCTGACATTTAACGGTCATTTATGGTTGATTTCACTGCTGGTCGATACCTTTCACACCCTGCCAATTGGTGGCGAACCGTTGAACAGCAATGCGTTTCTGGCACTCACCAAAGCAGGGAGTTTGATTTTCCTTAACGGGCTGATGCTGGCGTTACCGCTCATTACTCTGCTGCTGACACTGAATCTGGCATTAGGTTTACTTAATCGTATGGCCCCGCAATTATCCATTTTTGTTATTGGATTTCCATTAACTCTGACTGTCGGTATCTCTTTAATGGCGGCATTAATGCCGTTAATTGCACCTTTTTGCGAACATTTATTCAGTGAGATGTTTAATTTGCTGGCTGATATTATTAGTGAATTGCCATTAATATAATTCCGTAACGTTTATCATGTTATCCTAAGGATTATCCGAAAAATAATACCTGCGAACATCTTCCAGGATACTCCTGTGGCGAAATATTTGTTTTAAGCTCACTCACATATCGCAACATTTACTTTACTTTAAGACAATTCCAGGCAAATTATACAACACTTTACGGGATAGTAAGTCCGCCTGAAAAATCGCGAGAGTGGCGCATTAGGTGACCCATGTTGTTCCGTTTAGTCATGATGAAATATTCAGGTAAGGGGAATTATCGTTACGCATTGAGTGAGGGTATGCCATGTCAACGATTATTATGGATTTATGTAGTTACACCCGACTAGGTTTAACCGGGTATCTGTTGAGTAGAGGGGTTAAAAAAAGAGAAATCAACGACATTGAAACCGTTGATGACCTTGCCATAGCTTGTGATTCACAGCGCCCTTCAGTGGTGTTTATTAATGAGGACTGTTTCATCCATGATGCTTCTAACAGTCAGCACATCAAGCACATCATTAATCAACATCCCAATACGTTATTTATCGTTTTTATGGCAATTGCCAATGTTCATTTTGATGAATATCTATTGGTCAGAAAAAATTTATTGATAAGTTCTAAATCGATTAAACCGGAATCTCTCGACGATATCCTTGGCGATATTCTGAAAAAAGAGACAACGATAACCTCTTTTTTAAATATGCCGACGTTATCATTGAGCCGAACCGAATCGAGTATGTTGCGAATGTGGATGGCAGGTCAGGGAACGATTCAAATCTCTGACCAAATGAATATCAAAGCCAAGACCGTTTCATCGCATAAAGGTAATATTAAACGTAAGATCAAAACGCATAATAAACAGGTTATCTACCATGTCGTCCGACTGACGGATAATGTGACTAATGGTATTTTTGTCAACATGCGCTAACACATTCTGACTGGTGGTTTCCCACCAGTCAGGCTGAATAAGATTACTCTGCTTTCTCCACAAAGATACCGTCCTGATGCCCTGCTTCATTAAAGAACCAGATGCCGAGCGGGTAGTCTTCCAGCGAAACCAGGTACATTGTGCCTTCACTAAACTCCTCAACTGCCAGTACCACGCCAGGACGACGCGGACCGCCATCCGTTTTGACTGTTACCCGATCATTCACCTTCATCGTTTTCCTCCTGTGGCTTTGTGCCAGTGTAGAACAATTTCGTTTTTCTGGCAGCGCCAGGCGCGCGCGAGTGCTGATTTTCTCGACGGTCTATACTTAAGAGATGCCAGGCGGACTTAACGACTGGCGGCAACAACAGAGTAACGGTTGCGAGGAAAGATGATGAAAACCGCAAAAGAGTACAGCGATACCGCAAAACGTGAGGTCAGCGTCGATGTCGATGCCCTGCTGGCGGCGATCAATGAAATTAGCGAAAGCGAAGTTCATCGCAGCCAGAACGATTCTGAACACGTTAGCGTCGATGGACGTGAATATCATACATGGCGTGAATTGGCGGATGCCTTCGAACTGGATATTCATGACTTCAGCGTCTCTGAAGTGAATCGTTGAATGCACAATAAAAAAATCCCGACCCTGAGGGGGTCGGGATGAAACTTGCTTAAGCAAGAAGCACTTAAAAAATTCGTTACACCAGGAAATCTGATGTGTTCATCACCTTATCCGCAATTTTTTTCGCTGACAAGAAAATATTCGCGATATGAATGATTAACGCTACTTATGAATAGAAATGTGACGTGCGTCACCCCTTGGTGGCTCTGGCGTCAACGGGATCGCTCCCGAAAAAATCATCTTTGATTATTTGTGCTGTTTTGAGAATCATCCTGGTAAGGGGAGAACTGCGCGACCATGTTTTCAATTCAACAACCACTACTGGTTTTTAGCGATCTTGATGGCACCCTGCTGGACAGTCATAGTTATGACTGGCAACCGGCTGCCCCCTGGCTCAGCCGTTTACGCGAAGCGAATGTTCCCGTCATTCTCTGTAGCAGTAAAACTTCAGCGGAAATGCTGTACTTGCAAAAAACGTTGGGGCTACAAGGGTTACCACTGATTGCCGAAAATGGCGCAGTGATCCAGCTTGCTGAACAATGGCAGGATATAGACGGTTTTCCACGCATCATCTCAGGTATTAGCCATGGCGAAATCAGCCAGGTTTTAAATACGCTACGCGAGAAAGAACATTTTAAATTCACGACTTTCGATGATGTCGACGATGCAACCATCGCCGAATGGACGGGATTAAGCCGTAGCCAGGCGGCGCTGACGCAGCTGCATGAGGCGTCGGTAACGCTAATCTGGCGCGACAGTGACGAGCGTATGGCACAATTTACCGCTCGTCTGAACGAACTGGGCTTACAGTTTATGCAGGGTGCGCGCTTCTGGCACGTCCTGGATGCCTCTGCCGGAAAAGATCAGGCCGCCAACTGGATTATCGCGACCTATCAACAATTATCAGGCAAACGCCCAACCACACTTGGCCTGGGCGATGGGCCAAACGATGCGCCCTTACTGGAGGTAATGGATTACGCGGTGATTGTGAAAGGGCTAAACCGTGAAGGGGTGCATCTGCATGATGAGGATCCGGCCCGCGTCTGGCGAACGCAGCGTGAAGGACCGGAAGGCTGGGGTGAAGGGCTGGACCATTTTTTCTCCGCCCGTTAAGCGTTATCGCTCGCGCATACCCGATTACGCCCGGCCTGTTTAGCGAGATAAAGTCGACGGTCAGCCAGTGACTGGAGTTGTTCAAAATCATAATCACCGGTTTCCTCGCTGCTACTTACCCCCAGCGAGGCACTGATGCGTATCGTCGTACTCTTAGCAATCAACATCTCTTTTTCATTTAACTTCAGGCGAATACGTTCTGCGACTTCCGCAGCCTCCGTCAGACTCGCGCCTGGCAGAATCACACAAAACTCCTCACCACCGACCCGCCCGGCAACGTCCTGCGCACGCAAGGAACTGCTAATTAATCCGGCAGCATGAGAAAGAACACGGTCGCCCGCCTGATGACCAAAGCGGTCATTAATCGCTTTAAAATGGTCAAGATCGACCTGAATGACAGAAAAAGGATGTTGGTGCGTCTGATACAATTTAGCGAGCGGACGGGCTTTTTCGAACAGTGCGCCACGGTTATATAAACGCGTTAAGGTGTCGTACCACGCCTGCCACTGCAACGAGCTTTGCAGAACATACATGTTGCTAACCATCCGGCGAATCACATACCAGGAGATGAGTAACATGGTGGTAAAGAGCGCCCACAGCAGGGTTAATGCAATGCTGATACTGCCGAAATCGCCGCGCACGCCTTCGCTTAACGTATGGACGCGCACCAGCACACCGTCGAAATGGTCCAGACGTTCCCAGCTAACATAGCGACTGTCCATACGAATGCCGCCCCGCGTGTCATGTTCCATCGCCTGCGCCAGCAAGGCCAGTTCACGAGGATCAAAAATATTCCCTGTTGGATGGTCAGGATTGGAAGAGGTCAAAAATCTCAGCTTACTGTCATAGAGCTGATACTCACCATCGAGGTTTTTATCGATGGCGTTTCTTAAAAATTGCTGCATGGTACGCACGGGAATACTCATCCCCAGCACGCCATACCAGTAGTTATTACTGTCTACTGGAACACTGACGGTAACCTGCGGTTCAGTATTGCTGGCGTGTTCCGGTTGCGAAGTAAACCAGCGTACCGCGCGGTGACGATTTTCTCGTTGCGAATGGCCGATAAACCAGGGTTGGGTGACATAGCCGTAATAACGCGTTGGTACATTGCGCGTAAACAAGGTCGGCTGCGTCGAAACGTAAAATCCGGCACGCGAGACATACATCGCCTGTTCAACCATCGACGAGGTGTTGTGCGCCAGTCGCAGCAAGTAACCAACTTCCAGTACAGCGGTAATTTCATTGTCGAGGCTTTCATTTTCGCGAGACAGGAGATTCCCCTCGCTGACTAATGCATCCGATACGCCATTGACTGACAGGGTGCGTCGTCGGTTGAGTTCGATTTTCCAGGCGTGCTCGTCGCGATGCTGTTCGAACTCGGTTACAGCATCACGCAGAGAGGTGAAATCCAGTGGCGCTACGAGAGCTTCGCGCATGCCATTACGCAAAAAGATCAGTTTGTCGACGTTATACTGCAAATGCTTATCGAGCGCGTTGGCTACGTTTTCCAGATGATTACGCTGGCTGGAGATATAGGCATCTTCCAGCACCACTACTTCACGCCAGGTGAGCAAGGTGGAAAAAAGCAATACCACGATAAAGCAGAGATTAACGACATGACCAGGCCCCAGGCGGCGTGCGAGTTTTTTCAACCAGCTCTGGTTTTCCATTTTTGTCTCGTGCTGCACCCTGACGACTCCCAACCTGCTTTTTTATGATTCTGGCATAACCTGGCGATAGCGTACCGCAAAACAGCGATAATTTTATAATGGTGGCATGATAAGACGCGACAGACATCGATAGTTTTATAACGTAGGCATGATAAGACGCGATAGCGTCGCATCAGGCAATTCAGTGCAGACACTGGCACACCCGACCGGATGCGACGTGAGCGCCACATCCGGTCGGGTGTTAATGATACCCTTTCAAACTTCTTCCGCAGGACGACTTCCCTCCCCTGGAACAAGCTCGGTTTCATGAAAAGCTTCCCGCTTGACCCCGTAACCGTCATACCAACGACACTCAACCATACCGCTGGAGTATCCGGTGACAATCATCCGCGGGCCGCCCTCTTTAACCGTAACTTCCTCACTAACCATAAAGCTCATACTCGCCTCCTTTTTTCGAGTGAAACTTGTTCACCTTAGTTGAAGATGGCGAATTTTGCATAATAGCCAGTGCGAGTATTAATGTGCCTGACCGCGTATTTTCGCTACGGCTTTCACTCCCAGCACCACGATGCCGCCGATGATAAATCCAAGAATCAGATTTAAAACAGTCGGTAATATCATCGCCACCACTGCACTTTGCTGCCCGGCGAAATGTTCAATGGCGTGATGCAGCGGCGCAATACCATGTACCACAATCCCACCGCCGACGAGGAACATCGCCAGCGTGCCGACAATCGATAACGCTTTCATCAGCCAGGGCGCGATAATCAATAATCCTTTACCTAATGCCTGCATCAGCGCGCTGGATTTTTCCGCCAGCCAATACCCCAGGTCATCAATCTTAACGATAACCCCTACCAGACCGTAGACGCCCACGGTCACTACCAGCGCGATGCCTGAAAGCACCAGCACCTGATTAAGCAACGGCGCTTCGGCCACAATCCCCAGCGTGATGGCGACGATTTCGGCAGACAATATAAAATCGGTACGAATCGCCCCTTTTATTTTGTCCTTTTCAAACTTCAGCGGATCCTGCGCCGCCAGCTTCTCCAGACGCTGCTGGCTCTGCGCCGGATCTTCTTTATGTTTACGCGCCTCCAGCATATGCAGCACTTTCTCTACTCCTTCAAAGCAGAGAAACGCGCCACCAATCATCAACAGAGGCGTAATCGCCCACGGGATAAACGCACTGATGATCAGCGCCAGCGGCACCAGAATCACTTTATTAATCAGCGATCCTTTCGCCACGCCCCAGACCACGGGAAGTTCCCGGTTGGCCCGCACGCCTGAAACTTGTTGCGCATTGAGCGATAAGTCATCCCCTAATACACCGGCGGTTTTCTTCGCCGCCAGTTTGCCCATCACGGAGATATCGTCCAGTAGTGTGGCGATATCATCGAGCAACGTCAGTAAACTACTCCCGGCCAAAAGCATTCCCTCTCATTTTTATTGTTGAAGGGTGTAAGTATGAAGCAAAAACGACAGCTCTGATACTTGCTTCACAGGTCAACATTTTTTTAACAATCAAGTGCAATTATATCTCTCGCCAGCAGAATGATTTTCACGTTTACTATGAACCACCTTTTTATTTCCACCGTGAGGGATTATGCGTTTCCGCCAGTTGTTACCGCTTTTTGGCGCGCTGTTTGCGTTGTATATCATTTGGGGCTCAACCTATTTTGTCATTCGGATTGGCGTGGAAAGCTGGCCTCCGTTAATGATGGCAGGCGTTCGATTCCTGGCAGCCGGTATTTTATTGATGGCATTTTTGCTACTGCGCGGACACAAGCTCCCCCCGCTACGTCCGCTGCTCAATGCCGCGCTGATTGGCCTGTTATTGCTGGCTGTCGGTAATGGCATGGTGACGGTTGCCGAGCATCAAAATGTTCCTTCCGGCATCGCCGCCGTTGTGGTTGCAACCGTGCCCCTCTTTACCCTGTGCTTCAGCCGCCTGTTTGGCATTAAAACGCGCAAACTGGAATGGGTGGGTATCGCCATTGGGCTTGCCGGAATCATCATGCTCAATAGCGGTGGAAATTTAAGCGGCAATCCGTGGGGCGCGATTCTGATTTTAATCGGCTCGATTAGCTGGGCGTTTGGCTCGGTTTATGGCTCGCGCATTACCTTACCTGTAGGGATGATGGCGGGTGCGATTGAGATGCTGGCGGCAGGCGTGGTGTTAATGATCGCGTCGATGATTGCAGGTGAAAAACTGACGGCACTCCCTTCCCTTTCAGGCTTCCTTGCGGTCGGCTATCTGGCGCTGTTTGGTTCGATTATCGCCATTAACGCTTATATGTATTTAATCCGCAACGTCAGTCCGGCTCTCGCCACCAGCTACGCCTACGTTAACCCGGTGGTCGCGGTCTTGCTGGGTACGGGACTGGGCGGAGAAACGCTGTCGAAGATTGAATGGCTGGCGCTCGGCGTAATTGTCTTCGCGGTGGTACTGGTCACGTTGGGAAAATATCTCTTCCCGGCAAAACCCGTAGTTGCGCCAGTGATTCAGGACGCATCAAGCGAGTAAATGAATCCCCTGCGTGTCGATCTGCGCGCTGGCACCTTCGCCGCAGATCCACTCTTCCAGACGCTCGCTAAGCGCTTCATCCGTCAGCTTCTCGCGCCCACGTAACGCACACTCCCAGACAATCAGTACGCGCCAGCCAAGCTCCTGCAAGCGACTGATATCGCGGCGATCGCGCTCAACATTTTTACCTATCTTCTCCAGCCAGAACTCGGTTCGAGTCGCAGGCACTTTAAACAGATAGCAGTGATGATGATGCCAGAAGCAGCCGTGGGTAAATATCACGCAGCGATATTCATCAACGACAAAATCCGGGCGTCCGGGCAGACTGGCGTCCTGAACGCGAAACGCCAGGCCCTGCCCGGTTAACAGACTGGCGAGGCGCTTCTCTATCGCCGTATCACGCGTGGCAATCGCGCGCATATTTTTGCTGCGAGTGGCCTTATCGTGAACGTCGGCCATGTTGTGCCTCTTGCTGACGCAACGCCACCGCCTGTTTGATTTTTGGCTCAAGCAGTTTTGCCACCGCGGCAAAGACCGGCACGACCACCGAGTTACCGAACTGGCGATAGGCCTGAGTGTCCGAAACCGGAATGCGGAATTTCGCTTCTCCCGGCGCTTCAAAACCCATTAAGCGCGCGCATTCCCGAGGCGTTAACCGACGTGGACGATGTTGCTGATTCAGCGGATCGTCAAAGTCTTTCTCACCCGTGGCCATATCCCAGCCACGATCGATTAAAATTTCCGCGCCATCTTTGTAATAACGCGCAGACAGCGTACGGGTGACGCTTTGCGGATTGTTCGGATAAACCATTCCATAACCGAAGCCGTTACCGCGCGCCTGATGTTTTTTCGCATATCGATAGAGGTACTTCCACAGCACCGGCGTCAGGATATATTTCGCCTCGACCATCGGGTCCAGCAGCTGCGCCAGCGTCACTCGCTGCGCAGGGAAACATTCGCTGATATCACGCAGGGTAAAATCGGCTTTCAGATTCAGATCGCGACGAAAACCCACCAGCACGATGCGTTCACGGTGCTGCGGCAGAAAATGTTTGCCGTCGATGATTTTCGGATCGTCTGGCCCGTTATCTTCTGCATCAGCCACGTCATAGCCCAGTTCGTCCAGCGTCTGCATGATGATGCGGAACGTTTTACCCTGGTCGTGACTTTTCAGGTTTTTGACGTTTTCGAGCACAAACATCGCCGGACGACGCGCGTCGATAATGCGTACCACATCAAAAAACAGCGTGCCCTGGGTATCGCAGGCAAAACCGTGCGCCCGCCCGAGCGAGTTCTTTTTCGATACGCCAGCCAGCGAAAATGGCTGACAAGGGAAACCGGCCAGTAAAACATCGTGTTCAGGAATGTGTTGACGAATATGTTCCGCCGCCGCCTCATCACTCACGCCTTCTTTATGGCTGAGGGTGATATCGCGGATATCTTCATTAAAATGATGCGTCGCCGGATCGCAATAATGGTTGGCTTTATAAGTGCGTACCGCATGTTTGTTCCATTCGCTGGTAAACACGCATTGTCCGCCAATCGATTCAAAACCGCGACGGATGCCGCCAATTCCGGCAAATAGATCGATAAAGCGAAACGCATAATGCGGATGATGTGCCGGTGGTTTGGGTAACAACGTTTGCAGATGGGCGAACTCTTTCTCACTTAAACGATGCCATGCCGAGTCATTCGCCAGCGCACGTTTTAAAATTGCCGCGCTCCAGTGATTCTCACCCACACCATTAAGCTGCGCCACCAGCGTTTTAACATCATAAATTTGCAGCAGTTTCTCCAGCATTGCCTGTGCGGCATTCCCGGTGCTGTATGAATCGGTTACTGATATATTTTCCTGCATAGATTTAACCGGCCATCTGAGATGGCCGACAGGTTAACATAATTACAGCCATTTAGGGCCACGCGCTTATCCCGCGGGTGAAAACGCATCTATCACCTTGTGATCGACACCTTCATTCTCCCCCGCCAGTTCGGCACTGAGCTTCGCCATAAACTCGACTAAAAAATGCGCGTTGTGCTGCGCCAGCTGCTTGCCTCTTGCGGTTTGCATGGTTTGCGGTAGCTTCAGCAACTTAGTCTGGAAATGATCCAGCGCGTAGCGTTTATCATCAAGCGGGCGATGCTGTGCGAGCGGATCTTCGCCATCAAACAGCGCTACGCCCAATGCCCCTGAAACGGCAAACACGCGCGCCAGGCCAATCGCCCCCAGGGCTTCCAGCCGATCCGCATCCTGGACGATTTTAGCTTCCGTTGTTAAGGGGGCGATTTGCGCGCTGAAACTGTGAGCGGCAATGGCATGACAAACGGCCTCGATTTTCTCCGCCGGAAATTGCTCGAACTCTTCACGGAGCAGGCGACGCGTCTCTTCTGCCGCCAGGATTGAAGAACGCTGCCTTTGCGGATGATTTTTCGCCAGGCTCACAATATCGTGAAAATAACAGGCGGTTAAAATCACCAGCATATCGACGTCATCATCTGCCGCCAGCTTCTGTGCCGTAGCCCAGACGCGGCGAAAATGACACACGTCATGGGCCGCGTCCTGGTGCTGATGATGGTTTTTCAACCAGTTTTCGAACTGTGCCTGCCAGTGTTGTAAGTCCATACGCGCTCCGTTGCCAAAGAGTCGCCACCTTAGCAGTTTTTATTCATAGCGTCTGCTACGTGCGGGACGAGGTCGGGTGTACCAGGCAATGCTGCCTAACAATGCCCCGACCAGAGCCATAAATAAAAATCCGACCAGTGCCCCTAACCACTTTCCCGCGGTAGAGCCTAAATCGCTTTCAAATCCCGACACGGGGGCATCGGGGATCCGGCTCATCACCCAGATGTAACGCGCCATTGCCCAGACGAAATAGCCACACCATGTATAGAAAGCCCACAAAGCCAGTTTGCCGCCAGGGCTGCGAGAGAGTCTCTCTTCCATCTTTGTCGAACCGTATTCCATTTTGAGATAACCCGGAAAATTCAGACTTAGTACTATTATGTGATAAAAGTCACATTTTTCCACATTGGATGAGCCAGTCAAGACTCAATCATTTTTTGAACAAATAGATAAATTTTGCGCAACGGCAGTGAATACAGGAAAAATCGTTTTGAGCGATTTTATTTATCTTTGATATCGGCTTTATTAATTCATTTAATCAATATATTAGCACTGATTACAATTATACCTTTTTATTATTCTGTGTCATGATGCTTCCGTTATTAGCCTTTTATCGTCTTGTTTATATTTTTTGGGCCGGCATGATGCCGGCTTTTTTTTATGCCTTCATTAATGTGCGCCTGATCACACCAGCCGTTTGGCGCAACAATCATTGATACCCCCTATGTTTCCGCTCAACTCATAACATATTGATATACATTTATAATTTTCATGAATATTTATATTTAGAATTCATAATTCTGAATTATATTAAATAGATTAGAAACATTTTGAAATCTTTTAAATACATTTGTTACATGTAATCCTTAAAATAAAATGAACTTCATAGAATAGTATCCAAATGTGCTTTTTTTTGGATAACGGCACTTATTGATATATTCATGAAGATTATAATCACAAGGGAATACATAATGAAAAGAAAAGTTCTGGCAATGCTGGTCCCGGCGTTATTAGTTGCTGGCGCAGCAAATGCGGCTGAAATTTATAATAAAAATGGCAATAAACTGGATCTGTACGGAAAAGTTGATGCTCGTCATACTTTTTCCGATAACCCTGGCGATGACGGCGATGAAACTATCATCGAGTTAGGCTTCAAAGGTGAGACCCAAATTACAGATCAGTTAACTGGTTATGGTCAAGCACTGACCAAAACAAAGGCTAGCGACACTGAAGGTTCTGATAATACTTATGTCAAACTTGCTTTTGCAGGTCTGAAGTTCGGCGAGATGGGCTCCTTTGACTATGGTCGTAACTATGGTGTGATTTACGACGTTGAAGCCTGGACAGATATGCTTCCTGTATTCGGCGGCGACTCCTATACCTGGACTGATAACTTCATGGCAGGCCGTGCAAATGGGGTAGCTACTTACCGCAATAGTGATTTCTTCGGTCTGGTGGAAGGTCTGAACTTTGCATTGCAGTATCAAGGTAACAACGAAGGCAGCAATGCAGGAGAAGATCAAGAAGGTACTAAAAATGGTCACGAAGACGTTCGCTTCCAGAACGGTGATGGTTTTGGTCTTTCCACTTCATATGACTTTGACTTCGGTTTGAGCTTAGGTGCCGCTTACTCAAACTCTGACCGTACCAATTCTCAAGTAGCTCTTGGCGGGTATCACTACAATGAATACAGCAAATTTGCTGGTGGTGATACAGCTGAAGCATGGACATTTGGTGCAAAATACGACGCCAACAATGTTTATCTTGCAATGATGTATGCTGAAACCCGCAATATGACACCATATGGTAATGTGGGTATCGCAAATAAAACCCAGAACTTTGAAGCTGTAGCACAGTATCAGTTCGATTTTGGTCTGCGCCCATCTCTTGCATATGTTTATTCAAAAGGCAAAGACCTCGGCGGTAACGACTATAACAACAATGGTCATCAAGAGTATGTTGATCAGGATCTGGTCAACTATGTTGAAATTGGAGCGACCTACTATTTCAATAAGAACTTCTCAACATATGTTGACTATAAAATAAACTTGTTGGATAAAGATGACGATTTCTATGACAACAATGGCATCGCAACAGATGACGTTGTTGGTGTGGGCTTAGTCTACCAGTTCTAATCAGCCAACGTGCTGCGGCGTGTTACTGTAAAACTAAACACTAGCCTGAGTTCGTCCCTCATCGAATTCAGGCTTTTTTATTGGCATTTCATCTCCATCTGCGGCACACGCAATTGCCAATGCATATCGATACAGCACCTTACCCTGCCCCTCCTGGCACAATAATATCAACCAGCGACTCTTCAAACCAACACCCAAATGCATTTCTTTATGAATTAATCCGTAACAAACACGCTTCCCATATAGAAATATTTGCAAAAATAGTGCATGAAATAATCTTTTCTCTACCAATCCGCGATATAAATATTCATCAGCACCACAATATTCCACATCACTAAATCTCTCCCCACCGCCCCGCATCTCTGATAATGGTCTAAAATCATTGAGGCCACTTGCGACGACGTTGCTCAATAAGGAAAATTTGGCGTGAATAATATTCAACACCAGTGCAGCATCATCATTACATACTTACACCCGCCGACTACCGCTTTCGATATATTGACTCAATTTTCCAGCCTGGTTAAAAATAGCGACCAGCTCAGTCGCAAATATAGTGACTACCCTAACTAAGCAACAATAAGGAATACACTATGACTGTTCAAACAAGTAAAAATCCGCAGGTCGATATTGCTGAAGATAATGCGTTCTTCCCTTCAGAATATTCGCTTAGCCAATATACCAGTCCCGTCTCTGATCTTGATGGCGTGGACTATCCAAAACCGTATCGCGGTAAGCATAAAATTCTGGTGATCGCCGCGGACGAACGTTATTTGCCAACCGATAACGGAAAACTGTTCTCGACCGGTAACCATCCGATTGAAACGTTGCTGCCGTTGTATCATCTCCATGCTGCAGGTTTCGAATTCGAAGTGGCGACCATTTCCGGTCTGATGACCAAGTTTGAATACTGGGCTATGCCGCACAAAGATGAAAAAGTAATGCCATTCTTTGAGCAACATAAATCGTTGTTCCGCAATCCGAAGAAACTCGCGGATGTTGTCGCCAGCCTCAACGCTGATAGCGAATATGCAGCAATCTTTGTTCCTGGTGGTCATGGCGCACTTATTGGTTTACCAGAAAGCCAGGACGTAGCTGCTGCTTTGCAGTGGGCAATCAAAAATGACCGTTTTGTTATCTCCCTTTGCCACGGCCCGGCGGCTTTTCTGGCGCTTCGCCACGGCGATAACCCACTGAATGGTTATTCCATTTGCGCATTCCCAGACGCCGCAGACAAACAAACGCCAGAGATTGGCTATATGCCGGGTCATCTCACCTGGTACTTCGGCGAAGAGCTGAAGAAAATGGGCATGAACATTATTAATGACGACATCGCCGGGCGAGTACATAAGGACCGTAAAGTTCTCACCGGCGACAGTCCTTTCGCAGCGAATGCGTTGGGTAAACTGGCGGCGCAGGAAATGCTGGCAGCTTATGCGGGTTAATCCCTGTTACGTATGAATGTAAGCGCATAATCAATCGCAGCCACGTTAATACTCACGACGTGGCTGCGTTTTTTCATGGTTGATTTATGGCGTACTGAAGCCCTATGTTAATTTCTTTGCGGTAACATAATCCGGAACACATTATGCTTATTGAGATAGTGATACGTAGCACTTCCCCCATGTAATTCGGCAATCGCTTTGACTAAAGAAAGACCAAGTCCCTGACCTACGGAATGACGCGAATTATCTCCCCGCCAAAATCTACGGAAGAGTTTTTCAGGCTCATGAATTTTCGTTCCAGGACTGGCGACATCAATATTAAGATAGCCGTTGGTATCAAGAAAACTGGTTATATGAATACGCGATTTTTCTGGTGAATATCTAATGGCATTAACAATAAGATTCGATAACATTCGTTGCAGTAAAATTTTATCCGCAAAGATTTGCTGATTGCACTCGACCTTAAAGCAAATCTCTTTCTCGTCTGAAAGGTATTCAAGATAATCCAACAAATTTTCGACTTCCTTATTGAGAGAAAGCGAGTCCAGTTTCACCAAAACATTGTTTTTATCTGCCCGGGCAAGAAACAGTATGTTCTCTGTTAACCGCGAAATATTTTCCAGCTCTTCAATGTTACCGGCAATTGTTTTTTGATATTCAGCGATACTTCTGGTTTGACTGAGCGTAACCTGATTCTGACCCAGTAATGCATTAATGGGCGTTCTAAGTTCATGAGCGAGATCGTCAGCAAATTGACTTAGGCGTTCAAAATCTTTGACTAAGGCTTGATGCATTTTATTCAACGCCTGCCCAAGAGGTTTTAGTTCTCTCGGTAATGCGCTAACCTCAACAGGCTCCCGGCTATCGTTATAATTCAGCGCTTCCGTTACACCACTCAACTTTTTGATCTCTCGTAATCCCGTTCTGATTAACAGCGGACTTAATACTGAGCAAAGTACAATGGCGACAATGCAAATTATAATGCTATTAATTTTATACTGTTCAAGCATGTTATGTCTGGCTGAAGCCAATTTAGCCACAGTAACCGTTAATGATGGCGAAACTTCATCAATATTAATTCGTAAAGCATCAATCTCAGTATCATTAATAATGCTTCTGTAAATGCCAGCTGCGCTGATTGTCTCACTAGCAGGTATGTTATTTAACATGTCATCACTGACATTTGTCCGGTTAACAATTTTATTGATGCTATCACCATGAATGATCAAGATATCCTGACTAACATCCATCATCCGGTTAAAGTATACAGGTAACGTATCTGGATTTACCCCATCAATTAACAACTGCTTGATCTGTGCTGTCCGGTTAATGAGTGTTGTATCATCGCGCCATTTCAACTCACTTGCCAGGCCATTATAGAGAGTCCAGACAATTCCAGCGCCAGCAACAGACAGCAGCAATATAAAAAGCAAGGTTAAACGGACGGTTATAGATAATCTTTTCATTATTTTTTTACCGCTACGAATGAATAGCCCATCCCCCGGATTGTGGCGATTAGCTTTTCAGGAAAAGGATCATCAACTTTTGCGCGGAGCCTGCGAATGGCGACATCCACCGTATTGGTATCACTATCAAAGTTGATTCCCCAAATTTCACTCGCAATAACCGTTCTGGGTATAATTTCGCCAGCTCTGGAGGCCAGTAGCCAAAGTAACTGAAACTCCTTGCGCGTCAGTGTAATACTGATATTGTCCCTGCTCACACTTTGACTTACAGAGTCCATTCTTAAGCCACTGATTTCTAATGTTGAATTCAAAGCGTGATGTTGCCTTAATTGTGCCCGAACCCTTGCCAGCAACTCAGAAAATGAAAAAGGTTTTACCAGATAATCATTTGCTCCACTGTCCAGCCCTCTGACTCTGTCATCGACAGAATCCCTTGCAGTAAGGCAAATAACAGGGGTTTGCTTTGCTGTTCTTAACGTTTGTAAGATCTGCCAGCCATCCATACCCGGAAGCATAATATCCAGAATGATCAATGCATAATCATCCTTCAGCGCAAGATAAAGCCCATCTCTGCCATCAGAAACGGCATCAATGACATAACCCGCTTCGGAAAGCCCCTGCGTTACCCACTCCTGGGTCCTTTGATTATCTTCAATAAGTAAAATCTTCATGAAAATAATATGCCATAAATCATATGTTATAGAAACAGCCTGGTTCATTACAAAATTGTAATGCTGCTGTAAGGTTACCCTGGCCGCTTTTTCGCTATCCTCAAAACTCATTCACATGACAAGGATATAAACATGTTAAAGCGTTATTTAGTACTCTCCGTAGTAACGGCAGCATTTTCATTACCTTCTTTGGTTTATGCCGCACAACAAAACATTCTTAGCGTGCACATTTTGAACCAGCAAACCGGAAAACCCGCTGCTGACGTGACAGTCACTCTTGAAAAGAAGGCGGATAACGGCTGGTTACAACTTAATACCGCCAAAACAGATAAGGATGGACGAATTAAGGCACTGTGGCCCGAGCAAACTGCGACTACTGGCGATTACCGTGTCGTATTTAAAACCGGGGACTATTTCAAGAAACAAAATCTTGAAAGTTTCTTCCCTGAGATCCCCGTTGAATTTCATATTAATAAAGTGAACGAGCATTATCATGTGCCTTTATTACTTAGCCAATATGGGTATTCAACCTATCGTGGCAGTTAAAGCATAAATATGTAAAAGCAGATCTCTGCTACTGTTAGGGAGGACACTCCCTGACAGATTAACAGTAAACGGCTCTTGCTGGCTAACGACAAAAAAGTGTGATGGCTTATGAAAAAGAATCAATTTTTAAAAGAATCAGATGTTACGGCCGAGTCGGTATTCTTTATGAAGCGTCGGCAGGTGTTAAAAGCACTGGGCATCAGCGCAGCTGCACTTTCTTTGCCTCACGCTGCGCATGCCGATCTGCTTAGCTGGTTTAAAGGGAACGATCGCCCACCCGCCCCCGCCGGAAAACCGCTGGAGTTCAGCAAGCCTGCCGCCTGGCAAAATAACCTGCCACTGACGCCAGCAGATAAAGTTTCCGGCTATAACAACTTCTATGAATTCGGGCTGGATAAAGCCGATCCCGCCGCTAATGCTGGTAGCCTGAAAACCGATCCATGGACACTGAAAATCAGCGGCGAAGTGGCAAAACCATTGACCCTCGATCACGATGATTTAACCCGTCGCTTCCCGCTGGAAGAGCGTATTTATCGTATGCGCTGCGTGGAAGCGTGGTCGATGGTGGTGCCGTGGATTGGTTTTCCGCTGCACAAATTGCTGGCGCTTGCCGAACCCACCAGCAATGCGAAGTATGTCGCTTTCGAAACAATTTATGCACCGGAACAGATGCCTGGCCAGCAGGACCGCTTTATCGGCGGCGGGCTGAAATATCCTTATGTCGAAGGATTGCGTCTCGACGAAGCAATGCATCCGCTCACACTGATGACCGTGGGTGTTTATGGCAAGGCGTTACCGCCACAAAATGGCGCGCCGGTACGACTGATTGTGCCGTGGAAATATGGCTTTAAAGGGATTAAATCGATAGTCAGTATTAAGCTGACCCGCGAGCGTCCGCCAACCACCTGGAATCTGGCAGCGCCTGACGAATACGGTTTTTACGCCAACGTTAATCCGCATGTTGATCACCCGCGCTGGTCACAGGCTACCGAACGATTTATTGGTTCAGGCGGCATCCTCGATGTACAGCGCCAGCCAACGCTACTGTTTAATGGTTACGCCGACCAGGTGGCATCGCTGTATCGTGGCCTGGATTTGCGGGAGAATTTCTGAATGCGTCTGACAGCAAAACAGGTGACATGGCTGAAAGTTTGCCTGCATCTTGCCGGATTGTTGCCGTTTCTCTGGCTGGTCTGGGCGATCAATCACGGTGGACTGGGTGCCGATCCGGTGAAAGATATTCAGCATTTTACCGGTCGCACTGCACTGAAATTTTTGCTGGCGACCTTGTTAATCACACCTCTGGCACGCTACGCAAAACAGCCGTTATTGATACGCACTCGCCGCCTGTTAGGCTTATGGTGCTTTGCCTGGGCGACACTGCATTTAACCAGTTACGCATTGCTGGAGCTGGGCGTGAATAATCTGGCGTTATTAGGTAAGGAGTTAATCACCCGGCCTTATTTAACGTTAGGTATTATCAGCTGGGTAATTTTGCTTGCTTTAGCGTTTACTTCAACCCAGGCGATGCAGCGAAAACTCGGCAAGCACTGGCAACAGTTGCATAATTTCGTCTATCTTGTCGCGATCCTGGCCCCAATACATTATCTGTGGTCAGTGAAGATTATTTCACCGCAGCCGCTCATCTACGCTGGGCTGGCTGTACTGCTTTTAGCCTTACGGTATAAGAAGTTGCGTTCCCTTTTTAACCGGTTACGCAAGCAGGTTCACAACAAATTATCTGTATAACTTCATATTGCCGACAAAGTACGCGTTATCCCTGCCGGATGCGGCGCGAGCGCCCTATCCGGCCTACGCAGATCACATCAGGTTATGTTTCGTTTGTCATCAACCTCAAATTATCAATATAATTCATTTTATTTCAATAAGATAGATAATCACACCTGAGAGAACTATTCTCTTGTCTCCTAAGAGTTGTTGCATTTTGTCATATGTTACAATATAACATTACATATCATATACAATGACTCTGGAGGAAACTGTTTTGGCGATTCGTCTTCACAAACTGGCTGTTGCTTTAGGTGTCTTTATTGTTAGCGCTCCTGCTTTTTCGCATGGTCATCACTCACACGGCAAACCCTTAACAGAGGTCGAACAAAAAGCTGCTAATGGTGTTTTTGATGATGCCAATGTACAAAACCGAAAGCTCAGTGACTGGGATGGAGTCTGGCAATCCGTTTATCCTTTACTGCAAAGTGGCAAACTTGACCCTGTATTTCAGAAGAAAGCGGATGCAGATAAAACCAAAACATTTGCTGAAATTAAAGATTATTATCACAAAGGTTATGCAACAGATATCGAGATGATTGGCATTGAGGACGGCATTGTTGAATTCCATAGAAATAATGAAACAACATCCTGTAAATATGATTACGATGGATACAAAATACTCACCTATAAATCAGGCAAGAAAGGCGTTCGTTACTTATTCGAATGTAAAGATCCTGAAAGCAAAGCCCCTAAATATATACAATTTAGTGATCATATAATTGCACCACGAAAATCATCTCATTTTCACATTTTTATGGGTAATGATTCACAGCAATCTTTATTAAATGAAATGGAAAACTGGCCAACGTATTATCCATATCAGTTGAGTAGCGAAGAAGTGGTCGAGGAAATGATGTCTCATTGAGTATTCTCATGATAACGCCTCGATGCCGCTTTAGTAAGTCATCATAACTGCCACTGGTCCATCCACAAACGCCACTGAACGCAAGCTAGCTACAGACACGCTCATCACTATGACGTGTCTGTATATTAATAAGCTAACCCGCATTGAGTTAACCAATAACGGATTCCATACACAATACGGCCAACAGAGAAAGATACCTGTGCTCACGCCATTGCTTATATTGGCTGGTTACAATGTGCACTATCAATTTTTTAAATAACAAATTCTTAAAACCACATCTGTATAAGGATTTTTTAAGGTTCGTGGGATAGCTTGACTGTAAAAATTACAGGAGCTACAAAAATGAACCGATTCTCAAAAACTCAAATTTATTTACATTGGATAACGCTGCTTTTCGTTGCAATAACCTATGCCGCGATGGAACTCCGTGGCTGGTTTCCTAAAGGTAGTAGTACTTATCTGCTGATGCGAGAAACACATTACAATGCGGGTATATTCGTTTGGGTGTTAATGTTTTCACGCCTGATTATAAAACACCGTTATAGTGATCCTTCTATTGTGCCACCGCCACCTGCCTGGCAAATGAAAGCGGCTTCGCTAATGCACATCATGCTTTATATAACCTTCCTTGCACTTCCTCTGCTGGGGATTGCTTTGATGGCTTACAGTGGAAAATCGTGGAGTTTCCTTGGTTTCAATGTGTCTCCCTTTGTTACCCCAAACAGCGAAATTAAAGCACTGATAAAAAATATTCACGAAACCTGGGCAAATATAGGTTACTTTTTAATCGCAGCTCACGCTGGCGCAGCACTCTTTCATCACTACATTCAGAAAGATAATACTCTGTTACGAATGATGCCTCGCCGCAAATAAGTCGATCCCCTGACAAGGAAATGTGAACCATGGACATCAACGCGTCATAAATGTTTACGCAAGTGCACAATGCACCCTTTCCACTATCAACAAGGAGGAGCAGAAACTGTGTAAATCGTACAATGGTAAGACTTATCAAAAATACAGGTTAATTTTGGTATTTAAACCTTTTTTACTTGTTAGTATGATACAAAGGCTTTCAAAAAAGCTGGGAAATTCAACAACTCTTGGAAATTATGGACTTTGTCCCGCGGCTTTAATCTGACGGCCGCGTTCCTTTTTTGACTCAATTATTGACCCCTTCTCTACGCAACTTCAGTTCCCACCACCAACTTTGCGGCAGTTTCATAGGATGAATGTCTAAAAGAATAATGGTGAGCGATAAGAAAACGACTGAATAACTGCACATTTTCGCTCGAAAGCTTCCTGTCAGATCCATAGCGAATCAAGTGCTGAATGTCACAGTATCGAACAGAAAACAGTGACGATCTAACCCTTCAAGAATATTCTACGATTGTTCTGTTTAGGAAAAGCAAGGCGGGAAGTCGGGAGATAAGTCATTGATAAAGTGGCGGAGAGAGGGGGATTTGAACCCCCGGTAGAGTTGCCCCTACTCCGGTTTTCGAGACCGGTCCGTTCAGCCGCTCCGGCATCTCTCCGTTCAGATGGTTGCCATGATGCCAGGAAATTTGGCATTTTAACAGTCCCTGTCCGTGCAATTTTGTTCAAGTGACGAGTTTGCGAGCAAAACGATGATTAAGTGGCCCTGGAAAGTACAAGAATCAGCACATCAAACTGCCCTTCCCTGGCAGGAAGCACTATCGATCCCCCTTTTAACGTGTCTGACGGAACAGGAACAAAGCAAATTAGTCACTCTTGCCGAACGTTTTTTACAGCAAAAGCGGCTTGTTCCTTTACAGGGCTTTGAACTGGATTCATTAAGAAGCTGCCGGATAGCACTTCTATTTTGCCTACCCGTTCTGGAGTTAGGACTGGAATGGCTGGATGGTTTTCATGAAGTCTTAATTTATCCTGCGCCATTTGTGGTCGATGATGAATGGGAAGACGATATCGGTCTGGTGCATAACCAACGTATTGTTCAGTCAGGTCAGAGCTGGCAGCAAGGGCCTATCGTTTTGAACTGGTTGGATATACAAGATTCTTTTGATGCTTCTGGTTTTAACCTGATTATTCATGAAGTCGCTCATAAGCTGGACACCCGTAACGGCGATCGCGCCAGCGGAGTTCCCTTTATTCCGTTGCGTGAGGTTGCTGGCTGGGAACACGATCTTCATGCTGCAATGAACAACATTCAGGAAGAAATCGAATTGGTTGGCGAGAATGCGGCGAGCATTGATGCTTATGCTGCCAGTGATCCTGCTGAATGTTTTGCCGTACTTTCTGAATATTTCTTTAGCGCCCCAGAACTTTTTGCTCCTCGTTTCCCTTCATTGTGGCAACGTTTCTGCCAATTTTATCAACAAGATCCTTTGCAGAGACTGCATCGCACTAATGATACAGACTCGTTTTCGGCGACGAATGTTCATTAATTAACAACTTTGCAGATTAATTAACCAATTGAAATGACTTATGAAATTTAGTGTTGACAGACAAGGTACCGCTAAGTAATATGCGCCCCGTTCACACGATTCCTCTGTAGTTCAGTCGGTAGAACGGCGGACTGTTAATCCGTATGTCACTGGTTCGAGTCCAGTCAGAGGAGCCAAATTCTAAAAATTCGCTTTTTTAGCGCAATGTCACTGACCTTAGTTGAACATTGTTTTTTAACGGATAGCGGGTTTTTAACATCTTAAGCGCCCTCGACCTTTATGGTTGAGGGCGTTTTGCTATGAACGCCATCACCATTTTCCCCTCGATTATAAAACTTGAGTTATTCAGTAGTCTCCCCTCTTGCAACTCACACTCAAAACTGCCTAACGAAAAGTTATTAATTTTCAATCATATTGCTATCAGGATTTACATTTTTTCGCTGTGCTAGAAAGGGCGCATTTATGTTAGCTCGTTCAGGGAAGGTAAGCATGGCTACGAAGAAGAGAAGTGGAGAAGAAATAAATGACCGACAAATATTATGCGGGATGGGAATTAAACTACGCCGCTTAACTGCGGGTATCTGCCTGATAACTCAACTTGCGTTCCCTATGGCTGCGGCAGCACAAGGTGTGGTAAACGCCGCAACCCAACAACCAGTTCCTGCACAATTCGCCATTGCAAATGCCAATACGGTACCCTATACCCTTGGAGCGCTGGAATCGGCCCAAAGCGTTGCCGAACGCTTCGGTATTTCGGTGGCTGAGTTACGCAAACTCAACCAGTTTCGTACGTTTGCTCGAGGTTTTGATAATGTCCGCCAGGGTGATGAACTGGATGTCCCGGCACAAGTTAGTGAAAATAATTTAACCCCGCCACCGGGTAATAGCAGTGGCAACCTTGAGCAACAGATAGCCAGTACTTCACAGCAAATCGGGTCTCTGCTCGCCGAAGATATGAACAGCGAGCAAGCGGCAAATATGGCGCGTGGATGGGCCTCTTCTCAGGCTTCAGGCGCAATGACAGACTGGTTAAGCCGCTTCGGTACCGCAAGAATCACGCTGGGCGTGGATGAAGATTTTAGCCTGAAGAACTCCCAGTTCGATTTTCTCCATCCGTGGTATGAAACGCCTGATAATCTCTTTTTCAGTCAGCATACTCTCCATCGTACTGACGAGCGTACGCAGATTAACAACGGCTTAGGTTGGCGTCATTTCACTCCCACATGGATGTCGGGCATCAACTTCTTTTTCGACCACGATCTTAGCCGTTACCACTCCCGCGCCGGCATTGGCGCGGAGTACTGGCGCGACTATCTAAAATTAAGCAGTAACGGCTATTTGCGACTGACCAACTGGCGCAGCGCACCTGAGCTGGACAACGATTATGAAGCCCGCCCGGCCAATGGCTGGGATGTACGCGCAGAAGGCTGGCTACCCGCCTGGCCGCACCTTGGCGGTAAACTGGTCTATGAACAGTATTATGGCGATGAAGTGGCCCTGTTCGATAAAGACGATCGGCAAAGTAATCCTCATGCCATAACCGCTGGACTTAACTATACCCCCTTCCCGCTGATGACCTTCAGCGCGGAGCAACGCCAGGGTAAACAGGGCGAAAATGACACCCGTTTTGCCGTCGATTTTACCTGGCAACCTGGCAGCGCAATGCAGAAACAGCTTGACCCGAACGAAGTCGCTGCACGGCGTAGCCTTGCAGGCAGCCGTTATGATCTGGTGGATCGCAACAACAACATCGTTCTGGAATACCGCAAAAAAGAACTGGTTCGCCTGACCCTGACAGACCCCGTGACAGGGAAGTCAGGAGAAGTGAAATCATTGGTTTCGTCGCTACAAACCAAATATGCCCTGAAAGGCTATAACGTCGAAGCCACCGCTCTGGAAGCTGCCGGTGGCAAAGTGGTCACAACGGGTAAAGATATTCTGGTTACCCTGCCGGCTTACCGGTTCACCAGTACGCCAGAAACCGATAACACTGGCCGATTGAAGTCACCGCCGAAGATGTCAAAGGCAATTTGTCGAATCGTGAACAGAGCATGGTGGTCGTTCAGGCACCTACGCTAAGCCAGAAAGATTCCTCGGTATCGTTAAGTACCCAAACATTGAACGCGGATTCCCATTCAACCGCCACACTGACTTTTATTGCGCATGATGCAGCAGGTAATCCTGTTGTCGGGCTGGTGCTCTCGACGCGTCACGAAGGTGTTCAGGACATCACCCTTTCTGAATGGAAAGATAATGGTGACGGAAGCTATACCCAGATCCTGACCACAGGAGCGATGTCTGGCACGCTGACGCTGATGCCACAGCTGAATGGTGTGGATGCGGCTAAAGCCCCCGCCGTGGTGAATATCATTTCTATTTCGTCATCCCGAACTCACTCGTCAATTAAAATTGATAAAGACCGTTATCTCTCCGGCAATCCTATCGAGGTGACGGTAGAACTGAGAGATGAAAATGACAAACCTGTTAAGGAGCAAAAACAGCAACTGAATAACGCAGTCAGCATCGACAACGTGAAACCTGGTGTCACTACAGACTGGAAAGAAACCGCAGATGGCGTCTATAAGGCAACCTATACCGCCTATACCAAAGGCAGTGGGCTTACTGCGAAGCTATTAATGCAAAACTGGAATGAAGATTTGCATACCGCTGGTTTTATCATCGACGCCAACCCGCAGTCAGCAAAAATTGCGACATTATCTGCCAGCAATAATGGTGTGCTCGCCAATGAGAATGCAGCAAACACCGTCTCGGTCAATGTCGCTGATGAAGGAAGCAACCCAATCAATGATCATACCGTCACGTTTGCGGTATTAAGCGGATCGGCAACTTCCTTCAACAATCAAAACACCGCAAAAACGGATGTTAATGGTCTGGCGACTTTTGATCTGAAAAGTAGTAAGCAGGAAGACAACACGGTTGAAGTCACCCTTGAAAATGGCGTGAAACAAACGTTAATCGTCAGTTTTGTCGGCGACTCGAGTACCGCGCAGGTTGAGCTGCAGAAGTCGAAAAATGAAGTGGTCGCTGACGGCAATGATAGCGCCACAATGACCGCGACAGTCCGGGATGCAAAAGGCAACCTGCTCAATGACGTCAAGGTCACTTTCAATGTTAATTCAGCAGAGGCGAAACTGAGCCAAACAGAAGTGAATAGCCACGACGGGATCGCCACAGCTACGCTGACCAGTTTGAAAAATGGTGATTATAGGGTTACGGCCTCTGTGAGCTCTGGTTCTCAGGCTAATCAACAGGTGATTTTTATCGGTGATCAAAGTACTGCTGCCCTGACCCTCAGTGTGCCTTCAGGTGATATCACCGTCACCAACACAGCTCCGCTACATATGACTGCAACCTTGCAGGATAAAAATGGCAACCCATTAAAAGATAAAGAAATCACCTTCTCTGTGCCAAACGACGTCGCAAGTCGGTTCTCGATTAGCAACAGCGGAAAAGGCATGACGGATAGCAACGGGACTGCAATCGCCTCCCTGACCGGCACGTTAGCGGGCACGCATATGATCACGGCTCGTCTGGCTAACAGCAATGTCAGCGATACACAGCCAATGACGTTTGTGGCCGATAAAGACAGAGCGGTTGTCGTTCTGCAAACATCGAAAGCGGAAATCATTGGGAATGGCGTGGATGAGACGACTCTGACAGCAACAGTGAAAGATCCGTCGAATCATCCGGTGGCGGGAATAACGGTGACCTTCACCATGCCACAGGACGTTGCGGCAAACTTTACCCTCGAAAATAACGGCATTGCCATCACCCAAGCCAATGGGGAAGCGCATGTCACGCTCAAAGGTAAAAAAGCGGGTACGCATACGGTTACCGCAACGCTGGGTAATAACAATACCAGTGATTCGCAGCCGGTAACATTTGTGGCGGACAAAACCTCGGCTCAGGTTGTCCTGCAGATGTCAAAAGATGAGATCACAGGTAATGGCGTCGATAACGCAACGCTAACTGCAACGGTTAAAGATCAGTTCGACAATGAGGTGAATAATCTTCCGGTAACATTCAGCTCAGCCTCTTCAGGACTCACCCTGACCCCGGGAGTAAGTAATACCAATGAGTCTGGCATCGCGCAGGCCACTCTCGCAGGCGTTGCCTTTGGTGAGCAGACGGTCACTGCATCACTGGCTAATAATGGTGCCAGCGACAACAAAACTGTGCATTTTATTGGCGACACAGCGGCGGCAAAAATTATCGAGTTGACGCCTGTCCCAGACAGCATAATCGCCGGTACCCCGCAGAACAGCTCCGGCAGCGTCATCACCGCCACAGTCGTTGATAATAATGGCTTTCCGGTGAAAGGTGTGACTGTGAACTTCACCAGCAACGCAGCGACAGCCGAAATGACGAACGGCGGTCAAGCCGTGACGAACGAACAGGGTAAGGCTACCGTCACTTATACCAATACCCGCTCCTCGATAGAATCAGGAGCGAGACCGGATACCGTTGAGGCCAGTCTGGAAAATGGTAGCTCCACGCTTAGCACATCAATTAATGTCAACGCTGATGCGTCTACGGCACATCTCACCTTGCTACAGGCACTTTTTGATACAGTCTCCTCAGGCGACACTACCAATCTGTATATTGAGGTGAAGGATAATTACGGCAACGGAGTACCCCAGCAGGAGGTAACCCTCAGAGTATCACCAAGTGAAGGCGTGACCCCCAGTAATAACGCTATATATACTACCAACCACGACGGCAATTTTTACGCAAGCTTTACCGCTACAAAAGCCGGGGTTTATCAAGTGACGGCAACCCTCGAAAATGGCGATTCGATGCAACAAACAGTGACCTATGTGCCGAACGTCGCGAATGCCGAAATCACGCTGGCAGCCTCGAAGGATCCGGTGATTGCCGACAATAACGATCTCACGACACTAACAGCAACAGTCGCTGATACAGAGGGCAATGCGATAGCCAACACTGAAGTAACATTTACTCTGCCGGAAGATGTGAAGGCGAACTTCACGCTGAGCGATGGCGGTAAAGCGATTACTGATGCTGAAGGCAAAGCGAAAGTCACGCTGAAAGGTACAAAAGCAGGCGCTCATACTGTTACAGCATCGATGACTGGCGGTAAGAGTGAGCAGTTGGTGGTGAACTTTATTGCGGATACGCTCACTGCGCAGGTTAATCTTAACGTTACCGAGGACAATTTTATCGCTAATAACGTCGGGATGACCAGGCTGCAGGCAACAGTGACTGATGGAAACGGCAACCCGTTAGCCAATGAGGCGGTGACATTCACGCTACCGGCAGATGTGAGCGCAAGCTTTACTCTCGGACAAGGCGGTTCCGCCATTACTGACATCAACGGCAAGGCTGAAGTTACACTGAGCGGTACAAAATCCGGCACCTACCCCGTGACAGTTAGCGTGAACAATTATGGTGTCAGTGATACGAAACAGGTGACGTTGATTGCCGATGCTGGTACCGCAAAACTAGCCTCCTTAACCTCTGTATACTCATTCGTCGTCAGCACGACTGAGGGCGCGACCATGACTGCAAGCGTCACTGACGCTAACGGCAACCCGGTAGAAGGCATAAAAGTTAATTTCCGCGGAACCTCCGTCACGCTAAGCAGCACCAGCGTTGAAACTGATGATCGGGGTTTCGCTGAAATTCTTGTGACAAGCACCGAGGTCGGACTGAAAACAGTTTCAGCCTCTCTGGCAGATAAACCTACTGAAGTCATCTCGCGATTACTGAATGCCAGTGCAGATGTTAATTCTGCGACGATTACCAGTCTGGAGATACCTGAAGGTCAGGTAATGGTCGCACAAGACGTAGCAGTTAAAGCTCACGTTAACGACCAGTTTGGCAACCCGGTTGCGCATCAACCCGTGACATTCAGTGCAGAGCCATCCTCGCAAATGATCATTAGCCAGAATACGGTTTCTACTAATACGCAGGGTGTAGCCGAGGTCACCATGACGCCCGAAAGAAACGGTTCGTATATGGTGAAAGCATCCCTGGCGAATGGAGCCTCACTTGAGAAACAACTGGAGGCTATTGATGAAAAACTGACACTCACGGCGTCCAGTCCGCTTATCGGTGTCTATGCCCCTACAGGTGCTACTCTGACGGCAACGCTAACCTCTGCAAATGGCACTCCAGTGGAGGGTCAGGTCATCAACTTTAGCGTAACGCCAGAAGGGGCGACGTTAAGTGGCGGAAAAGTGAGAACTAACTCTTCAGGTCAGGCTCCAGTCGTTCTGACCAGCAATAAAGTCGGTACATATACGGTGACTGCATCGTTCCATAACGGCGTAACAATACAGACACAGACAACCGTGAAAGTCACTGGCAACTCAAGCACCGCCCATGTTGCTAGCTTTATCGCTGATCCATCGACTATCGCCGCCACCAACACTGATTTAAGTACCTTAAAGACAACGGTTGAGGATGGCAGTGGTAACCTGATCGAAGGTCTCACTGTGTACTTCGCCTTAAAAAGCGGCTCTGCCACATTAACGTCATTAACAGCGGTGACCGATCAAAACGGAATCGCGACAACAAGCGTGAAAGGAGCGATGACAGGTAGCGTCACGGTAAGCGCAGTCACGACCGCTGGTGGAATGCAAACAGTAGATATAACGCTGGTGGCTGGCCCGGCAGACACCTCGCAGTCCGTCCTTAAGAGCAATCGGTCATCACTGAAAGGGGACTATACCGATAGTGCTGAGCTACATCTTGTTTTGCACGATATATCAGGCAATCCGATCAAAGTTTCTGAAGGGATGGAATTTGTGCAATCAGGTACTAACGTGCCCTATATAAAAATTAGCGCAATTGATTACAGTCTAAATATCAACGGTGATTACAAAGCCACTGTTACAGGCGGCGGAGAGGGTATCGCAACGCTGATCCCTGTATTGAATGGTGTTCATCAAGCTGGTCTGAGTACCACAATACAATTCACTCGCGCAGAAGACAAAATAATGAGCGGTACAGTATCAGTCAATGGTACTGACCTACCGACAACTACATTCCCTTCGCAGGGGTTCACCGGGGCGTATTATCAGTTGAATAATGACAACTTTGCCCCAGGAAAAACGGCGGCTGATTATGAGTTTTCAAGCTCTGCCTCCTGGGTCGATGTTGATGCTACCGGTAAAGTGACATTTAAAAATGTCGGCAGCAATTGGGAAAGGATTACGGCGACGCCAAAATCAGGAGGCCCTAGCTATGTATACGAAATCCGTGTGAAGAGTTGGTGGGTGAACGCCGGCGATGCTTTCATGATATACAGCCTTGCTGAAAATTTTTGCAGTAGCAATGGCTACACACTTCCCCGTGCAGATCATTTAAACCATAGTCGTTCCCGAGGCATCGGGTCACTGTACAGTGAATGGGGAGATATGGGGCATTACACGACTGACGCTGGTTTTCAATCAAATATGTATTGGTCATCTAGTCCCGCAAACTCAAGCGAACAATACGTAGTTTCCCTGGCAACAGGTGATCAAAGTGTATTTGAAAAGCTTGGGTTTGCTTATGCGACATGTTATAAAAACCTGTGATTTTCCGTTATAATTTCTTAAAGAGTGCTCCATTCGGAGCACTCTTTTTTACATTCCCTCTATAGAGCTTGCCCTTCTCTCACAGAAAATGAATAAATAAAACTGCTGCACCGCAAGAATCGCGTTCGATGTGACTATGATCGTCTCCGGTGAGTACAGCTTTGATCCAAAGGCTGGTTTTCTGTGATGATTGACCAGCCTCAGAGTATTGATGACACCACCGTTCATAACAGATCGGCATTACTATGCATAAGTACTGTCTCATATTCTCGCCAAAACACTTTTTAATGCCTTTGCGAATTCATCCAGACTTATATTGTCAATTTTTTGCCCAACGACGACTGACTCCGAAACATCGGCCATTGCGGGCCATCGCGTTTTGTAATCAGCATAAATTGCAACAACGGGAGTATTATAGGCACTTGCCATATGTAATATTGAGGTGTCAGGAGTTATTGCGATATAAGCATCTTTTATGATTGCTGCTGAACGTTTAATCGAGGGTGATAAGGATAAACGGTAGACATTATTATAACAATCCACTAATACCCTGGCTTTATCTTCCCCTTTTGGTCCATGAACGATCACTATTGGTATATCTGTTTCACTTTGAATTTTTGCTATTAGATTTTCTGCAATCGATAATGAAAATGTACGTTCCTGCGAGCTACCTTCTAAATTAAGCGCAATGTAAGATCCTAACGATCGCATTTCCTCGCGCACCTCATCGAGTACATCCTCACTTAGTGGCAATTCATATATTGGCCTGACTGCTGGAAAACCCGCCTCACGCATCATAAATGCCCATGTCATGGGTACAGGAGCCCGGAGATTCTGATCCATCCGGGACGCGTTCTTGCACAAAGGGGAGTAGCACTTCATGGTTAAACCAACAACCTGAAAATTCGTTTTTGCTTTCAACTGACTGATAAATATCATCGTTTTCAGGTTCTTTTTACGCATCGCCTCTATACAAAGATCCGGCGTACCGTATTTCTGTGTTATGTTCTTTGCTAAATCTTTTATTTCTTTTAATGTTGCGTGATCCTGCATAGTCATTGTGACTAATGTTAATTTAGTCTTTTCAAGTTTAAGTGCATTAAACACTTCTAAATTAATTGTCGACGTAACAATTAAAAGATGCTTAATTTTATGCAATTCAAGCGCCCGAATAACAGGAAAGATGGCCATAGCATCGCCAATCTGGTCGGGAATATGGATGACAACAAAGTCTGTTTTTTCAATATTGAAATTATAAGCTTTATAATCGTAGTAACTAAATGCAATACGTCTCAACAATGATGCTAAAAACATACCTAACCTCGCCTCCCTACTGGTTATAATGCAATGCAGTCTATCAGACTCATCAGGGTGCCATTTTGTGCATATGCGGACTTTTATGTTTCATATCTCTAACCTGTGGCTCCTCTGCTTAATCCTTAAACAACACCAGCAACTCCTGCGCTTTCATCTTCCATCGAATTTTTCATGTTGCCGCTAATCAGCCATAAAATCATTTGCAGATGCGCTCTGTCGAGGTAGTCTCATAAGGTTCGTTTATAGATCGACGGCAATGTGAGTTACCTTTTCCATACTAATTATAAAAAGACAGTACAAACAGGATCATTATGGACTCCACGCTCATCTCCACTCGTCCCGATGAAGGGACGCTTTCGTTAAGTCGCGCCCGACGAGCTGCGTTAGGCAGCTTCGCTGGTGCCGTCGTCGACTGGTATGATTTTTTACTCTATGGCATCACCGCCGCACTGGTGTTTAATCGCGAGTTTTTCCCGCAAGTAAGCCCGGCGATGGGAACGCTCGCCGCATTTGCTACCTTTGGCGTCGGATTCCTTTTCCGTCCGCTCGGCGGTGTCATTTTCGGTCACTTTGGCGACCGACTGGGACGTAAGCGCATGTTAATGCTGACCGTCTGGATGATGGGCATCGCGACAGCCTTGATTGGTATTCTTCCTTCATTCTCGACCATTGGGTGGTGGGCACCTATTTTACTGGTGACGCTGCGTGCCATTCAGGGATTTGCCGTCGGCGGCGAATGGGGAGGCGCGGCGTTGCTTTCCGTTGAAAGTGCACCAAAAAATAAAAAAGCCTTTTACAGTAGCGGTGTACAAGTTGGCTACGGTGTAGGTTTACTGCTTTCAACCGGACTGGTTTCATTGATCAGTATGATGACGACTGACGAACAGTTTTTAAGCTGGGGCTGGCGCATTCCTTTCCTGTTTAGCATCGTACTGGTACTGGGAGCATTGTGGGTGCGCAATGGCATGGAGGAGTCCGCGGAATTTGAACAACAGCAACATTATCAAGCTGCCGCGAAAAAACGCATCCCGGTTATCGAAGCGCTGTTACGACATCCCGGTGCTTTCCTGAAGATTATTGCGCTACGACTGTGCGAATTGCTGACGATGTACATCGTTACTGCCTTTGCACTTAATTATTCAACCCAGAATATGGGGTTACCGCGCGAACTTTTCCTCAATATTGGTTTGCTGGTAGGTGGATTAAGCTGCTTGACAATTCCCTGTTTTGCCTGGCTTGCCGATCGTTTTGGTCGCCGCAGGGTTTATATCACAGGTGCGTTAATCGGAACGTTGAGCGCATTTCCTTTCTTTATGGCGCTTGAAGCACAATCTATTTTCTGGATAGTTTTCTTCTCCATAATGCTGGCAAACATTGCGCATGACATGGTGGTGTGTGTGCAACAACCGATGTTTACCGAAATGTTTGGTGCCAGTTATCGCTATAGTGGTGCTGGAGTCGGTTATCAGGTCGCCAGTGTGGTTGGCGGTGGATTTACACCTTTTATTGCCGCTGCGCTCATCACTTACTTTGCCGGGAACTGGCATAGCGTCGCCATTTATTTGCTGGCTGGATGTCTGATTTCCGCAATGACCGCTTTGTTGATGAAAGACAATCACCGCGCTTGATAGCCTGGCGAAGATCATCCGATCTTCGCCTTACACTTTTGTTTCACATTCCTGTGACATACTATCGGATGTGCGGTAATTGTATGGAACAGGAGACACACATGAATAATAAGGGCTCCGGTCTGACCCCAGCTCAGGCACTGGATAAACTCGACGCGCTGTATGAGCAATCTGTAGTCGCATTACGCAACGCCATTGGCAACTATATTACAAGTGGCGAATTACCTGATGAAAACGCCCGCAAACAAGGTCTTTTTGTCTATCCATCACTGACCGTAACCTGGGACGGTAGCACAACCAATCCCCCCAAAACGCGCGCATTTGGTCGCTTTACCCACGCAGGCAGCTACACCACCACGATTACTCGCCCTACTCTCTTTCGTTCGTATCTTAATGAACAACTTACGTTGCTGTATCAGGATTATGGTGCGCATATCTCAGTGCAACCCTCGCAGCATGAAATCCCCTATCCTTATGTCATCGATGGCTCTGAATTGACACTTGATCGCTCAATGAGCGCTGGGTTAACTCGCTACTTCCCGACAACAGAACTGGCGCAAATTGGCGATGAAACTGCAGACGGCATTTATCATCCAACTGAATTCTCCCCGCTATCGCATTTTGATGCGCGCCGCGTCGATTTTTCCCTCGCGCGGTTGCGCCATTATACCGGTACGCCAGTTGAACATTTTCAGCCGTTCGTCTTGTTTACCAACTACACACGTTATGTGGATGAATTCGTTCGTTGGGGATGCAGCCAGATCCTCGATCCTGATAGTCCCTACATTGCCCTTTCTTGTGCTGGCGGGAACTGGATCACCGCCGAAACCGAAGCGCCAGAAGAAGCCATTTCCGACCTTGCATGGAAAAAACATCAGATGCCAGCATGGCATTTAATTACCGCCGATGGTCAGGGTATTACTCTGGTGAATATTGGCGTGGGACCGTCAAATGCTAAAACCATCTGCGATCATCTGGCAGTGCTACGCCCGGATGTCTGGTTGATGATTGGTCACTGTGGCGGATTACGTGAAAGTCAGGCCATTGGCGATTATGTACTTGCACACGCTTATTTACGCGATGACCACGTTCTTGATGCGGTTCTGCCGCCCGATATTCCTATTCCGAGCATTGCTGAAGTGCAACGTGCGCTTTATGACGCCACCAAGCTGGTGAGCGGCAGGCCCGGTGAGGAAGTCAAACAGCGGCTACGTACTGGTACTGTGGTAACCACAGATGACAGGAACTGGGAATTACGTTACTCAGCTTCTGCACTTCGTTTTAACTTAAGCCGGGCCGTAGCAATTGATATGGAAAGTGCAACCATTGCCGCGCAAGGATATCGTTTCCGCGTGCCATACGGGACACTACTGTGTGTTTCAGATAAACCATTACATGGTGAGATTAAACTTCCCGGTCAGGCTAACCGTTTTTATGAAGGCGCTATTTCCGAACATCTGCAAATTGGCATTCGGGCGATCGATTTGCTGCGCGCAGAAGGCGACCGACTGCATTCACGTAAATTACGAACCTTTAATGAGCCGCCGTTCCGATAATAAGTTCTGAACCTTCTTATCAGAAATAGATGTGAAGGAGTAAGTGAGACACCTGGCAAATAGCCTGCAATAATCGTGGGCTGTTTGCTTCCTTGGGCGGATACGAGTTTTATTATCGTCTTAATGATTTCCACATATTAAAAGCAAGTATGCTTTCAAAACACAATTATAAAAAATCCCGCCAACAATATAAGTTTTTATAAAATTAAATATAAGATTATAGCTTTAGAATATTTTTATTTCTAATAGACGAGATTTTTCCTGTTATGATATAATATGCCGAATTAACACATGTTAACGATTTACCAGTAATGTAAATAAATTTTCGAGGAGATCATTCCAGTGGGACGTAAATGGGCCAATATTGTTGCTAAAAAAACGGCTAAAGACGGTGCAACGTCTAAAATTTATGCAAAATTCGGTGTAGAAATCTATGCTGCTGCTAAACAAGGTGAACCCGATCCAGAATTAAACACATCTTTAAAATTCGTTATTGAACGTGCAAAGCAGGCACAAGTTCCAAAGCACGTTATTGATAAAGCAATTGATAAAGCCAAAGGCGGCGGAGATGAAACGTTCGTGCAGGGACGTTATGAAGGCTTTGGTCCTAATGGCTCAATGATTATCGCCGAGACATTGACTTCAAATGTTAACCGTACGATTGCTAACGTTCGCACAATTTTCAATAAAAAAGGCGGCAATATCGGAGCGGCAGGTTCTGTCAGCTATATGTTTGACAATACGGGTGTGATTGTATTTAAAGGATCAGACCCTGACCATATTTTTGAAATTTTACTTGAAGCTGAAGTTGATGTTCGTGATGTGACTGAAGAAGAAGGTAACATTGTTATTTATACCGAACCTACTGACCTTCATAAAGGAATCGCGGCTCTAAAAGCAGCTGGAATCACTGAGTTCTCAACAACAGAATTAGAAATGATTGCTCAATCTGAAGTTGAGCTTTCCCCAGAAGATTTAGAAATCTTTGAAGGGCTTGTTGATGCCCTTGAAGATGACGACGATGTACAAAAAGTTTATCATAACGTCGCAAATCTCTAATTATATTTTAAAGAAATCTGTCTTTACGGCAGATTTCTTTAATCTCATATAACCCTTATAAAAAATATAATGTTCAACTCGTCATATTGATTATAAAAAATCCCCGTTCCCAGAGAAATAATATTTATTAAAATTCCAGTTCTTCTTTTTCTGATTACAGAAGGCAAAGTGGCAATAACGCATAGTTTCCCGATAAAGACGCGATAGCGACATCCCGCATAAGGCATTTTTCTCTTTATCTTTGTACGGTACTTCATGGAACAGAGTTTTTGACCTTGCGAATCGTGATGTCTGTTGGGGGCAACTTGCTCACTGAAGCGTGAGACTCGATTAAGCGCACGAAACACAGAAATCAAAAAACCCGGTCACTTTTTTACAAGGTAACCGGGTAAAAATAATTTTTATTTTTTAACTGTTTTGAGACTCATAGAGATGTCTCAAAACTAAAATTTGGCTCCTCTGACTGGACTCGAACCAGTGACATACGGATTAACAGTCCGCCGTTCTACCGACTGAACTACAGAGGAATCGTGAGAACGAGGCGAATATTAGCGATGCCCACCCATAATGTCAAAGCCTGTTTTTTAAATTTGAAATCGTTTGCTGAAATAATCTGCATTTTGTCGTTTATTCCGACACAGCTGGCTTTTTTTCACACTTTTGCGGTTCGGATCGAGGGTATTTCCACAGCCAACGTCCAGTAACCATTCGCCAGTAAAACAGCACGGCCCGCACAGCCCAGTCGGCAAACATTCCCATCCAGACACCAACCACACCCCAGCCAAGCATGATGCCCAGCACATAACCGACGACAACCCGGCAACCCCACATGCTCAACATAGAAACCCACATGGCGTAACGGGCATCGCGAGCACCTTTAAATCCAGCGGGTAGCACCCATGAGGCGGACCAAATAGGCATAAATAAAGCATTTAGCCAAATCAGAATCACAACGACATGTTTAACCTGTGGATCCTGGGTGTAAAACGATGCCATAACCCCGGCAAAGGGAGCCGTTAGCCAGGCGATGGCCGTTAATCCAAGAGTGGAAAGCCAGAACACATGCCGCAACTGAATCTCTGCTTGCGCTATCTGCCCTACCCCCAACCTTCGGCCTGTAATGATCGTAGAAGCAGAGCCGAGCGCACTTCCGGGTAAGTTGATAAGAGCCGCAATTGAAAACGCGATAAAATTTCCGGCAATAACACTGGTCCCCATCCCGGCAACGAACATTTGGGTTAATAACCGACCACTGGTAAATAACACTGATTCGACACTCGCTGGAATACCAATCCCCATGACTTCCCAGATAATGCTAAAATTCAGCGGTTTAAAATAGCTCTTTAACGAAATCCTTAGCGCAGGATTAAAACCAATCGCCAGCACCCACAAAATTGCAACTGCGCCAATATAACGAGAAATGGTTAAACCCAACCCAGCCCCGACAAATCCCAGTCCCGGCCAGGAGAAAAGGCCGTAAATCAATATGCCGCTAATAATAATATTAAGAATATTCAGGCTACCGTTAATCAGTAGCGGTATTTTCGTATTCCCTGCACCACGAAGTGCCCCGCTACCAATCAAAGTGATGGCAGCTGCTGGATAACTGAGTACCGTCAGCTCCAGATAAGTCAACGCCAGTGCTTTAACTTCTGTCGTGGCATCACCCGCGACGAAATCAATAATTTGTTCGCCAAAATGATGAATAAGCGTTGCCAACAGTACGGCAAACAACGTCATGATCACCAATGACTGCCGCGTCGCCACCCTCGCTCGTCGTCGATCCCGCTTACCGAGACTAAATGCCACAACGACAGTAGTACCAAGATCGATAGCTGCAAAAAAAGCCATAATGACCATATTGAAGCTGTCCGCCAATCCCACGCCGGCCATCGCATCTTTTCCCAGCCAGCTGACCAGAAAAGTGCTCAGGACACCCATCAACAGGACACAGGCATTCTCCATGAAGATAGGAACAGCAAGCGGGGTTATCTCGCGCCAGAACAACACTTTGTAGCTCTTGCGTTTAGCGTGCCAGCGAGTGCCGTGAACAACCTGGCGTAAAGCAGAGGAGATATTCAAAGCCGACCTTAATTGCAGAAAGTGAAACCACATTTCAAATAATGAGGGAGAATCAGCAAAGCTGCAAAGATTTTCGCCAACAAATTGTCTGCAAATGCAACAAACTGTTGATAGAAACGGCAAACAGTTGGGGAATTTAAAAATCGGGTTTGACAAAAGATTTTTCGCCGTTAAGATGTGCCTCAACAGCGATTCCTCTGTAGTTCAGTCGGTAGAACGGCGGACTGTTAATCCGTATGTCACTGGTTCGAGTCCAGTCAGAGGAGCCAATTTAAAGAAAGCAGACGTTCACTGACGTCTGCTTTCTGCATTTATATCAACTGGTTATCCCCTTCTTCAGGTTCACCCTCGTTCGTTAAAAACCGCTCGAATCCACACTACTTTGCTGGTAAAAATGCTGGTAAAGCTGGTTCGATTTGCGTTTTACCAGCACGCGGAGGGAACCGTCATGTCACTTACTGATACTAAAGTAAAAAATGCCAGACCAGCGGAAAAAGCCGTTAAGCTCACTGATGGATTTGGTCTCTACCTTCTTGTGCATCCCAATGGTTCAAAATACTGGCAGTTAGGCTATCGCTTCGATGGTAAACAGAAAGTGTTTTCCATTGGTGTTTACCCTGCGGTTTCTCTTGCTGATGCCAGACAACGACGTGATGAAGCAAAAAAGCTGCTTGCTCAGGGAATCGATCCTAACGCTAAAAAACAGGCTGATGAAAAAGCTCTGCAGGAAAAGCGGGATAAAACCCGTTCGTTCCGTGTCGTCGCCAGAAGCTGGTTTGCCACCAAAACAAAATGGTCTGAAGATTACGCCGATACGGTATGGAAGCGCCTTGAGACCTATGTATTCCCGGATATTGGTGACAGCAACGTTTCAGATCTGGATACGGGTGATCTGCTTGTTCCGGTAAAAAAAGCAGAAACGCTTGGCTATCTTGAAATTGCCATGCGGATCAAGCAATACATCACTGCCATCCTGCGTCACGCCGTCCAGCAAAAACTTATGCGCCATAATCCTGCTTACGATATGGAAGGTGCTGTGCAGAAACCAGAGACTGAGCACCGTCCCGCACTGGAGCTGGAAGAGATCCCCCTGCTACTTGAACGTATTGATGCCTACAAAGGCCGTGGACTTACCACACTGGCGATTAAACTCAATCTGTTGATTTTCATTCGTTCCAGTGAACTCCGCTATGCACGATGGTCAGAAATCGACTTCAACAGTAAGTTATGGGTGATACCAGAAAAGCGTGAAGTGATTGAGCGCGTCAAATATTCCACGCGTGGCGCAAAAATGAAACGCCAGCACTTTGTTCCCCTTTGCAGGCAGGCTCTTAAGATACTGAAAGAGATCCGTCAGCTTACCTATGAAGAAGGTAATGACGCCGGATTAATTTTTACTGGATGTTATGACTCATTCAAACCCATGAGTGAAAACACCATCAACAAGGCGCTGCGTAAGATGGGCTATGACACCACGCAGGACATCTGCGGTCATGGTTTCCGAACACTGGCATGTAGTGCTCTGATTGAATCAGGGCTATGGTCTAAAGATGCGGTAGAACTTCAGATGAGCCACAAGGAAAGCAACAGTGTGCGTGCTGCCTATACCCATAAGGCCAAACATCTTGAACAGAGAAGATTGATGTTACAGTGGTGGGCAGATTATCTTGATGCAAATCGGGATGGGATGGTCAGGCCGTTTGAGTTTGCTCAATAAAAGTAAACATGGTGGTCAAAGGTTGCTTCAACTTCAATGCGGCTAAAGATATTAGCCGCATTAATACTAAATCGCTAACAGTTCTGTTTTCCAGTATTCACTACCACTTTTATCACAGACATGTGAATATAATATCCTATCCATAATCCTAACAATTTCTTTAACATTATTTAGCTTATCAATAACAGTATCTTTTGAAAGATTAATTGAAGAATATGAATGGGCCAACTCCGTGCGGCTATCAGAGAAAGACTGGAGCATGAACTCATAATCTTTTTTACCTTTCGCAGTCATTGCTTTTAATATATCTTTGATACCAAATCTATTAAAAAGAAGTTTGATATTTTTTTTGGAAGGATATTTTTTATCCATTATCAGCTGTTTTGGGACAATAACAGGCTTTACAGGAGAATTAGGTGACGATAACGCCTGAAGTTTATCCTTACACTTATTTAAGTCACTCATCATTATTGACTCAGAACCATGAGAAACGTAATTTATAAAATTTTTCTCTTGGTTTTTGAATAAAGAAAACAAGATAATTTCATCAGGTAGATGCGAAAGGCATCCGTTATTTTTGTTCAGCATGTCAATCCAATCTTCCAAAACATCTTTAATATAATCTTCGAATGCAGCAGAAACTCGAAATATCGCGTTATTATAAACACTATGTATAATATCTGTTCTTAATTCTTTTATTTTTGAAACATAACGAACCTGTTCAAGCAAATTGGAATGAATCTGCTCGAATTGTTTTCTAGATGCGCTTTTAATATATGCCATCAGTTGAAATACCGTTCAATGAAATTTTTCATTGTGCTAATACGATAATGAACCGATTGCGTCGCCGAAGTGCCAGAAGTAATCGACTCATTAAAACGCTCCTCTGATGTTATTCTTTGAAACTCTATTAAGAAATCCTTAAGTTTTGTTCCATCAAGTTCGTTTATCATATCCTGATTAAATTTTGATACCATAAACCCGACAATTAGAGCATCAAATAAAGCAGAATTGAAATTTCTTACTTGAGGCTCTAAGTTTTCATTTAGAATTCTAAATGCTTTTTTACCAAACAATTTATTAATACAGTTTAATGCCCCAAGAAATCTACTACGCCACTCCAAGGCAACATCAGGTTCAATATTTTGTTTTTCAGAACTAAAATCATTAAGGAATTTCTTTAATGGTTTTTTATATGGTGTCACAGAATATGAAAGTGCGAATGCTCTCAATATGAGTTCATTATTCTTCATTCGTGTGTCATTTTTAATTCCTGTTAAGTCTCTCCATACTTTCTCCTCACTTATTTCGTCAATCATAGTAAATAATGGACCATGATAAACTCCATGACGTACCTCCTGAGGATTTAATTGTACTGCACCTGTATTTATTCTTTCAAAAACATCAATTTTAATTTGAGGGTGAGTTTCTTTTAATATGGTTATGCATCTCAATGTGCGATTTAAAATATGCCTACGGAATCTCGCGTCCAGTGATGAAAACGAATTCCCCTCCAATTCTGGATATGCTGTCAATCCCTGTAATTCAAAACCATCCTCAATAAATAGTTTAATTGAAGTCAACCGTTGATTACCATCAATAACAGATAAACTCTCATCTTTCTCTTGGTTTAAATAAATAACAGGGATAGGACACTGGATTATTAAAGACTCAATTAATCTTGATGCCTGCCCTCTACTCCAAACATATTTCCTTTGAAAATCAGGAATAAACACAGTACCATTTTTCAAATAGTCGACGAGTGTTGATATTGAAAAATCGTAAGTCTCGGTATGCAATCGACGCTGCTCAGGGGGAATATCAACGATAGAAATATCATCATCATCAAATATTGGGAAAAGTTTATCCGCAAGTTTTTTGGCATCATTAACAGACATAATAGAACCTCATAAAAATAATTTTAATATATATTACATTAATGATCATTAATAATAAACACCATCAGTAAAAGATAAAAATTACCCGCAAACTATAAATGCGCTTATCATTGCATATGTTATATATATCACAATAACAATAAGTATTTCAATACCTTAGATTACCTTCTACATGCGAAATTCTGATGTTGATAAAAAGGAATGTTAAAGAATACCAAGGAATGTGCCAACTCTGTATCAAGTGTGACGAATGCCATTGAAAGGGCCAAGGAACTATCAGGACTCGTCGTATCACGATTAAAATCCGAAGGCATGTATGCGGTTGGTAATGTGGATGGTTTATACCTTCGCATCCGAAATCGGTCCCGTGCAAGAGTTCTTTGCGTGGCTATGGGGACCCGAATCAACAATCTCGGTAGAACAGTTCCAAGACGTTTGAATATGGGGCTTGGCCCTTACCCGGAAGTCTCCTTAGCCGAAGCGCGTGACAAAGCGCGTGAGCTACGTAAACAAATCCGTAATGGTATTAATCCCCTTCAAGAAAAACACGAGCAAAAAGCCCGGCAGGAAATACTGGCCCGGAAGAAAAAGACCTTTGCTGAATGTTGTGAAGAAGTGCTGGAAGTCAAAGACAGTGAGATGAAGAACAAAAAGCATCTCGCTCAATGGCGTTCCACACTGGAGACCTATGCCTACCCTTTCATTGGCAAAAAGGCCGTTAGTGAAATCACCAAAGTGGATCTTCTGGCAATACTGGAACCTATCTGGTTAACCAAGAATGAAACCGCCAGTCGTCTACGTGGACGTATTGAAACAGTGATCGATTACGCTAAGGCCAAAGAATACTTTGAAGGTGATAATCCTGCAGCATGGAAAGGTATGCTGAAACCTCTCTTGCCTCAGCCAAGTAAAGTTCAGGTCACCAAACACCATGCCGCTCTTCCCTATAACCAGATCGGCACCTTTATGAAAGAGTTGCGTGAACGAAGCGGCGTTTCTCCTCGTGCGCTTGAGTTTGCCATACTGACCGCAGCACGCTCAGGTGAAATTCGTGGTGCCGAGTGGTCAGAGATCGATCCTGAAGGTAAAAAGTGGACCATACCCGCCAGTCGAATGAAAGCAGCAAAGGAACATCGGGTTCCCCTATCTGATGCTGCAGTTGCCCTGTTAAAGGCTTTACCACGCTTTAAGGGTATAAATTTTGTATTCCCTGCCACCCGGAAGGGACAACTCTCTGACACTGCTTTGCTGGCAGTCCTAAAACAAATGGGATACACCAATTTAACGCAGCATGGGTTCAGATCGACATTCCGTTATTGGGCTGGTTAAACGACCAAATACCCGCGTGAGGTAATTGAACATGCGTTAGCTCACCAGTTGGCAGATAAGGCAGAGGTTGCGTATCAACATGGGACGTTATGGCCTAAGCGGGTAGCGTTGATGGATGAGTGGTCGGGGTATTGTGCAATCAACATCTGAACAACTTATGAAGGAATTTCATCAAGCGAGTATGTTAAGCAAAATTGAGGAGACAACTTGTCCAATGCCCCTCGTGATTGGACACCAATCCATTGAATTTACTTATTAAACGCAGTAAGATCTTCTTTATTCAATTGATTGTTAATATAAAACTATTATCAATAAAATATTTAATCCAATCTTACAAAATTAAGGACTGAGATAACGATGGGCAAGGAGATACCATTCCCACAAGATGAATATGGTTTATCAAAGGATAGAGCAGCAGATGTTCGTAGAGCTTTTCATTATCAAGATACGGTTGGCGCACAACTTCTAATCGGTTCTTTACAAGATAACAGCTATGTAGAAATATGGTTCGAACATTATGAAGACATAATTGCAGTAAAAGAAAATGGCCTGATTGATGTCTATCAAGTTAAGACAAAGTCTTCTGAATCAAAATGGAAATCAAACGATAAATCAGTTATAGATTCAATTAATCGATTTTGTGATTTAGAGAAAAAGTATAGCAAGTCCATCAGAAGATATTTCTTTTATTCTAATAATGATGTATATATCCCACAGTCATCCTCCAACAGCATTGATGATATAATACGCAGTCCTCTAAGCATAAAAGATTTGATTATCAACGAAAAAGTTGATGCGGAAATAGAACCTTCATTAAATAAATGGATAGATAGAATCCAACAGCCATTTGCAATTATAAAGGCTGTGTTAACTAAAATGGAATATATAAAAGGAAAATCGCTTACGGGATTTCAATATGAAGTTGCCGCTGAACTCTCAACCTTACCTAAAATTAATGCACTTCCACAACACGTAGTAAAAGATATAAGTGATAGTTTATTAACCATTATTAATAGAGCAAATTCCTTAGATACCTCTGCTATTGAATTATATTTATCTATAACAACGACAAATGGACTAAGTGAAAATCAAAATATAAATAAGAGAATCACCATTAATGAAGCGAGAAAAGTTGTATACAAAATACCAAACAAGATATTTTATAAGAAAATCAAATCATCCTTAGTTGCTGTTTCTATTATTGTAATTCTTTCCTTTCTCGCGTTCTACAATTTAAAACCTGAAAGTTTACTAGAACGTTCTATTCGAATACTTAAATCAGCAAAAGACACATCGATTCCTCCAGAGTTCGATGAGGCTGTTTCTGCAATACGAAATAATAAATTTCCTCTTGATAATATAGACCTATCTGGCGCTAACTTTCAATGTAAAGATCTGTCCAGTTTAACATTACGCCGTGGTATTTTTATAGGCATTAGAGGAACCGGTGTTAATTTTGACAGTTCAAATTTATATTTGGCACAATTTGGACGCTTCAGTGAACTTAATGCAAGCTCATTTAAAAATGCACTAATGGACGAATCCAATTTTGAAAATGCAAATATGATAGGTTCGTCATTGAATAATACAATTGCTCGTTCAGCAAATTTTAAAAATGCGACCCTGAATGGGGCTAATTTATCTAACGGTGATTTCACTAGTTCTGATTTTAGTAAAGTTAACTTTACACAAGCAGAACTTAATTCAACTAATATGAGATATACAATACTAACAGAGGCGAATCTTCAAGATGTAAATGTATCAAATGCAGATTTGAGAGACACAATTGGATTAGATCAAAAAATGTTAGACAAAACATGCTTTTCACCTAAAAACCCGCCTATTGTATCAGCACCATTAATAATTAATGCTCGCAGTTGTTATAATAATGAATCTAAACACAAGGAACGTCAGATAATGCAACACGCCCTAAAAGTTGTTGGAATGATGTCAATTTTGAATGGATTCTGCGATAAAGGGAAAGTGATTAACCGACCACCTGATATTCCGAGCAGACCAGATCTAAACATAGAAATACCCATATCGTCGAATGATATATAAAAACCGTCCTTGCTTTCATTTAAAATAATCAAGTAAGGGGCCATCGCCCCTTGTCATTCAAAAACATAATGTTTCAACCGTTCACACGAATATAAACCTTTTATCGACATGCATACAACCTTCTTAAATTACTATAACAATGTGTATTCTTACTACCACTACAACGCTCCTCATTATATTCTGCAATAAGGGTTCCAGATATATAACCAAACTGAGGAGTATACGTTGACCCCGGACATGCACATGTCCCTGTATCACTATTTGGTATTACACATTTATATCCAGATACTTGATCTGTTATTGTGATAAAAATACCTTTCAGGCCATCACCACTTGCTGTCTGCCATTTACCACTGACACACGATAACACTCTACCTGTACTGTCTCGCCCCACCAGACCATTAGGCGTACATTTTGAGTTCAATGTTGCCTGACCATTCAAATGAAGATATTCACCTGCTTTGATTCTGCCTGCTGATTCAATTGTTCCGTTGGATTTTATCGTTCCGGCGGTAAGATTACCTGACGCATAAATATTACCCGCATTGTTCATGTAAGCTTTAACTGTTTTCCCTGTTCCAACACCAACAGTCCCTGACGCATACAAGTCATAGGTGCGAACACCGCCAGCCCAGCCAGCAGGCAAATCGTTTGGATTAAGTCCATTCGTCGCAATACGGCTACCAAACTTCGCCAGACCTGTTGTTGAAAGCGTGCTCAGATAGGTATGGGATTTTACCTTCAGGTTGTTGTTGATATTTACAGGACCATTAAGGGTAGATGTTCCACCCACAGTCAGATCTGATGCAACAGACGCATTACCCGTGGTTTTCAGTGCTCCGGTTGTTGTTGTCCCTGATGCCGTCATATCTTTGATGTTTTTGATGCTCTTACCACCAAGATTCAGATCACCCGTCATCGGCAACGTTCCATCACGACGCAGATAAACAGAATACATTGAAGAGTTATACCCCACGCGGTAAGCCAGCAATCCACCACCCGTGATATTGCTGTAGCTGTTAGAGTTCTCACTCCACTGACCACCATAGCCAGAAGCGATCTTGGTGTTTCTGCTCATACCACCATCAACACCTGCCGCCTGAACCGCTTTACCTAACAGGTCATAACGAATACGCCCACCTTTTTCCCACGGGCTGGCGGTTGTTATAAGGCCATTAATGACGTAATCCGGCGCTGTTCCTGAACGTTTTAACACAATTTTGTAAGATGCTTTTTGCGCGTTAGTTCCTGTATAGCCGACAGGCAACAGACCTTCATTAATTAACGTCTGGTAAGTGATTTCACAACCAGCAGCCGAACATGTTCTTGGCCCCGGATCGCTACTTTGATTGTTGGATGATGACAGTGTTGAAATCTTGTCATAGCGAATACTGATATAGCGGTTAACCGCTTCTCCAAGCTGTTTAATCTGTGTTCCGACATTATCAGCCAATACCGCTTCCTGATTGTTTCTCATATCCTGAAACTTCATAAAAGCGATAAGTGTTCCAATACCTAAAACAATAGTTACTTCCAGTAAGGTAAATCCTTTTTTCTTTATCATAATTATCTCCCTGTTTTAGTAATAAGAAAGAAAAGGGCTTGCGCCCTCTTCATTAAATAGACGTGAAAACTAATGTATTACTTGTAGCGTTATTACAGGCCGCTGCCGTAGCTGCCACATCAAGTGTTCCATCCGAAGCCTTCACAACCTTTGAACCCACTTTAGCGGTATAAAAGTTGCCTGCCGCCGCAGTGGTTATTTTCACGCATTCTGCTGCTGGCACATTATCGTATGTAATAGTGAAAGAAGAGCCAGCCGCTGATGACGGGCCAGTTGCTGCCGCAGCCAGCGTCACATTACCTTTAAAAGCATTAATCGGTTTAGCCGCATTGCCTGTTCCACTTAACATATTGTCAGGGAAGATTTTCGCCTGAACAGCCACAGTATTTGTCAGGCCAGTAAAGCTCGATGCCGACGTGTATAATGCTTTAACACCTGCCTGTATGGTGGCAATGTTATTGGATTCTGCCTGTGCTCTTTGTGAAGCCTGAACCTTGGGATACACAATAAAAGCCGCTACCACTAATGCAGCAATGATGCCTAAAACAAGCAATAGTTCGAGTAGTGAAAAACCTTTCTTGTTTTTTCTTTTGTTATTTAATAAAACCATTATTATCTCCTTTTTTGTTTTAATGATAACTCCTGTTATAACGCTTCTCTGATATCTGGCAATAGAAATAGCAAGATATATTTAACTCTATCGGATAGACGGATGAATTAAAAAAGGCAAAGATTTCTCTTTGCCTTCCGGGAGATTTAAAAACAACATTTGTTATCACTACTGTTATTATTACTTCTCCATGGGATATTTATCATATCTGATAAAAAAGTAATAATGACGTTCACTACATAAAGATAAAAATTAACAGATTACTGGTCGAACAGAACGCATGATTGAAAAGGAAAAATATTAATAAAGGATTATCCTGCGTTCTGTTCTTTTATATAGATAACAGATAATAATCAGATATCAATACCTGAATCAAAATAAATTTAAATATTTTATTTTTGTCTTCCCTCCATTTGCGCGAGAAACTTCCTGCCTGCTTTTATATACGTTATTCTTTCAATATCATTCAGGTCAGATGCTGAAAGCAAAATCCCCATAACGAGTTCTTTATCCACCTGTTCGATATCGCAATGCATAGCTTTAGCTACTTCCGCACCAAGTATAATCTTTAGCCTTGTTTCAACTTTCTTTCGTTCTGATTTCTCCAGAGACTTAAGACGATTAAGTTCAAGCTGAGCAAAAGCAACCTTTTGCTTTAATGTTTTTTCTGTTCTTGGTCTTTTTATATTATCATCCATAGTTATCACCTCTTGCTGTTTACACGTATTTAATTATCACAAAGATGAATAACGTCAAATTTACACGATTTTGTCAGAGAAAGTAGATTTGGAGTATCCATAAACAAAATAATGCAACACATACGATAGTAATTACCAACTAAAAACATCTGGCACTCTCCGCGTTACTTATTTTTTGCGCATTCGTGATTTTATTTTCACCTGTTGATTTTCAACTCTATTTTCCCACCTCAACCTGTGAATTGTGCAACACATAACACTCCCTGTTTTATTAGCTTTTTTCTTCAATTAACGCTATCCCGCCTTACGGCGGGAATAATTAATACTTCTTTTGCCCTTACGGGCCTTTTCTTTACTCTTTTGTCCTGTGGACGTGAAACCTACACCTTTAATCCAGTTTGCGCCGCTTAACCCGGCGTATTATTTTACAACCATACATATATTTCGTATTAATTAATAAGAGGGGCATTTTACATTGGCTTATTTTATTAAAGACAATGCCCACCTATACACTGCTACGCAGTGTGTGGGGTCTACCGACGGTTGCCTGCCGCAGGCTAAAAGCAAAACCAAGGTCAACGTCAACACCAAAGTTTTTCTTACGAAAAACTAACAGCATTACTTTTATTTGAGGTTATATTTTTAATGGCGATTTTTCATCTAGATTTTAAAATTGTGAAACGAAGCGAAGGCATGACTTCCGTTGCGAAAGCTGCCTATCATGCCCGTACACGTATTACAGATGATCGCATTGGCGAAACATTTGATTTCAGCCACAGAACAGATCTACATGGTCATATTATATTAGCACCTGTTTCCGCACCTGCTCATATTGTTGAAAGCTCGTCAGCACTCTGGAATGAAGTTGAAAGAGTAGAACGCCAGAACAACGGACAAACAGCCCGTTATTTTGATGTCGCTATTCCCGTAGAACTCAACAATGATGACAAGAAAAAATTGGTTGCCGAATACTGCCAGAAGAACTTTGTTGATAAGGGAATGATTGCTGATATCGCATTTCATGACTTGGACAGTAAGAATCCACACGCTCACGTTATGTTAACCCTGAAAACTATCACCGCTGCTGGCTTCGGTAAAAAAGACAGAAGCTGGAATGATAAGAAGATAATGATCCAATGGCGTGAGTCATGGGCCGCGATGTCAAACAGCTACCTTGAAGCTATTGGAAGTGAAGAACGTATCGATCACCGTTCTCTCAGAACTCAATGTGCTGATGCCCTTGCTCAGGCAGAAGAAGCATTCAGTGCTGAAGAGAAAGCATTCTGGCTTGCCAAAGCAACGGAAACAAACCGCCCGGCAATGCAGCGTGTTCATCGTGCTAAATGGAATAACACCGAGTCTCAGGAACAGCGAGCTGCTGAACAAGCTCAACGCGATCATCAAATTGAGGAAGCAAAGAAGGTCTACACTACATTCAGTGAGCTACCACTGGAAATCGTGGTTGATGTCAGAAGCTTTACGATTACACATCTTGCTGAACCCGAAGAGATTGTTCTTCCAGACTTCCCGGCAACAACTAAACAGCAACCTGTTATGACGACATCAGCTATAAGCAGAAGGCCAGCAGCAAAATCATACCGTGATCCCAATAAGGTCAGTAGAGTTAGTGCTGTAGGGAAGAAATCTCCTGTTCTGGTTGCTCCTGAACCAACTGCATCCACTAAATTGAAAACCCCATCTCTTCAAAAAACCAGAGCGATGAACCGTGCTCCTGTGAGGGGCAGAAAACAGACTAAGCCCCGCCAGAATGGTTTGTTTAAACGTTTCACACTACTGATAGTAGGATATATAAGAGAGAAATTTATATGGGCCAGAAGGAAACCCGATACCACTGATGCTGACCATGATAAGCGTATCGCAGAGAACTATGTCTATGATGAAGTGTTGGGAGTCAATGTTCCACGCTCGGAGTTTGAAAAACGCGCCAAATTTAACAGTGGTCAAAAGCCAACACAATCAGGATTCTCTGGCAGCGTATCAGATAATGACGAGACAGTTCGTTTCCCAAGCCGTCAAAGTAACACAGAAAAAAATAATAGCGATTTTCAGCACATACCAACACCTTCAACTAATAAATTTATTGAGACACTAAAACTGAGACCTACAAAGATATTATGATATGAGTAGAAAAAACACATTCAGCAAACACTACCAAATATCACATAACATTCACCTTATGAATTATTTATTATCTTATTTAAAATATGGTAATATATACCTGAAATTATTTATCATACAGGAGTTGCATATGAAACTTAGCCAATTGACATTTTTAGGATTCTATTTAAACGGTGCTCTGGGTTGTGGTCGTTATGATTCAATTACGATTGAAGACATTAAATCAGAACTTGAAAAAGGCACTTTATTCCCCTATCTTAAAAAAGAATTGGGAACAGATATTGATATTAGCGTTTTAACTGAAAAAGAAAAAACACACTTAAATAATGAATGGTTAGATATGTCATTAGCTGTCAGTGAACGTAGGAAATTTTGTGTTGAACGTGGTGGATTATGCTTACTGGTTGCTTATATTTTCGAAAGCATCCAGAGATTAAACAGCGCCAAGCAATAAATTATGACAGGGATAACAGATAACATCATTATTATCCCTGCTATTATGTTAACGCATTGAAAGAAAGTAGTTATTCTATTCCAGCATCACACCATCGTTTACATCCCATAGCATTGCCCAAAACTGCTGGCTCCAATCCGTAGAGTGACCATCAAGATAACGGGATTTACCGAGCGCTATTCCTAACTTGTTAATCAGATTTTCGAATGGCATATCTCCATAATTAGATGAAATCCAAATTCGCCCGAGAACATACGTCAGAAGAGCATGGTAAAGAGTGATTCTGGTAGCCTTTTGTGGATCATAGGCATGTGGTTTCATTTCAAGAAGAGCGTTGTTGCCATCCACATTACAGAGCCTCACCTGCCATTGCGCTAAGTCCCTTCCATAATGAGCATATGGTTGGATAGCTTTTGCAAATTCACGCATAAAAATACCCCAAGGCTCACACCATAGCCCTGAGCCGTATTTATCCCAAACGTTCTCCTCAAGCCATTTTCTCAATTTTCCGGGAGTCATTTGGTCTTTTTCCCATTTAAGTAGAACTGTAGCTGCCTCTGGATGTCCACAAACTCCCAATTCAATAATACTAATAGCCTCAACACATTGGCGTGTTAAAGCAAGTGCATTGGCATGCATACCATCTTTATTTGCTCTGTTAGCAAGAAGAAGTGAATCAAGCATAAACCAATGTGCCAACATTGGAGAGTTTTTTATCTGCAAATTCATATTATTTGATGCTACAACTTTAGATATGCGTTGCATTGTTTCCGCAGTAGCGAGTTCTGTCAACTTAAACCAATCAGGAATAACTCTCATTCTTTACCTTATTATCGACAACATGAACAATAATTCACTACTAATATACTCCGTAGTAATATCATATTTATCATAAATATGAAAGAAGGTAGCGAGGAAGGCAGGGAAATATAAAAAACCACACTATCTATAAAATGATGTGTGGTTTTAGCTGAATAAGATACTTACATCCTTCGCCTAAACACAACATTATCAGAGAATATTGCCTTACCAGCGACAAACCCAATAGCTGCAATGATTGGTAGGCTGATAGTAGCCCCTGCTATGCCTGTTGACATACCAATAATAATAGACAGACCAAAAGTCAACAACAAAACAACAGCAGCATACCAGCCGGGAAAGGTGCCATATAACACCGTTGCTAAACAACCTGTGCAAACGTGAACCCCACGCTGACTCTCTTTGAAGCAAAACGGGCATTTGATGGTATTGTTTTCCATGATGGCGTCCTTAATTGGCTTTCCAACCATTACTGGTTTTAACGAGATTCATGACACCATCAGCAGGTTCATTCATTCCTTTAACGTTGGCGAATGCTTTTTTGTCAATCCAGCCCGGAACGTCAACCAGCTTCCACGTATAAGTCACGCGAACTACTTTCTGATTACCGTTTCCCGGCTCAGTCCATTCCTTAATCTCGTTAACAGCACGACGACCAACACAGGCACCGTCTGTTGTGCTCCAGACTTTGGCTTTTTTGCCTTCCTCTGTTATCCCTAATACGTTCGAGTCATAGCCCTGTTCAAAAACCATCAGGCCCTGCTCAATAAAACCGTCGAGGATCACTGAATTCGTCCCTGTGCCAGTCGAATCAAGTAGTGGCTTGGCAAGACGGATGGGGAAGCTGGTGTTATTGTTATCCAGCGAGAAGCAGTATTTGTCCTGCCCAATCTTGGTATTAATCGCTTTCTCAAAATCACCTTTCTCACCACATCCCGCCAGTGCCAGAGCTGCGCCAGCAACGAGTAAAATCTTCTTCATCTGCTTATCCATCCTGATAATCAAAGTGCCTAAATTTTTGACCTAATCCGGTCAGGGCTAGAGTGGTTGCGGGATCTGGCTGATATCACATGACATAACCACCGCTTAACCAATTGATAGGATTCAATTCTTTTAGCGTCTCGTCATATCGTTTAAAACGATCAAAAACAACCTTATGATAGTTTTTAGCTATCACACATAGATTTTCGATCGATAATAACAATTAATCACCGATCGATTCCACCCGTTTAATCGTCAAAATCTATCAATAATCATTTATCGATCTTTTATATCGATCATAATTTCAAGTTCTGATAGCCTTGCAACGCCGAGACCGACGCCATGAGTTTGGTGCTGTAGGACGTATAAAACGAAGCAAAGCTCTGTGAGCGGGTTCAGTCTCTTTAACTCATTTACATGGAGGAAGTAAGAGTGGAAGCAACAGGTATCGTATTTTTAGTGGTGCTCTTCGTCATTATCATGACCGCAGCAGATATACAGAAGAAAAAGCACTACAACAGCTTCACGGAAGTTCTGGACGGCGACATTCTTTCGTATCAATGCCAACAGACAGGTATTGTTATTGATACTCAAAAACATACTGTCCGTATTTTCAATAAAGATAAAGATAGCACATATACTTTTTATCAAATTCGAGAAATAAATTATACGCTTTCAGAAGGTGGTAAGTTTTACGGCAATGGAACATTACGAGGTATGAATAATGCGTCCATTGCTAACTGGAGAGAACAACTTTCAGCAAACAAACGGTCTGGTCTAAATATTTTAACCGATGATATTAAAAATCCCATGTGGAAAGTTAATGTTCCCTTGAAAAATAAAAGCACTTCAAATCACGAACTTTGTGAGCGATGGATGCTGGTATTTAAAAAGTATGTTTTCTAACGTCTCACCTTTCATCTAATTATGGAACAAAATGAAAAAATTATTACTTGCTATTTTTATCATATTACCACTTGGTGGCTGTACCGTTCATGGTAATAAATCCCTAACTGATGAAAATCATCAAACGGTTAAATTAAAAATCGTCAAGGGAAAAACTACCCAACAAGAAATTCTTGCTGCCTTTGGAGAGCCTCAAACACGCGCTACGACTGATGGTCAGGAGATGTGGAACTACTCAAGTATGACGGGAGAAAGCCAACTATCTAACTACATACCGGGCCTTGCTCTGTTGACCAATAGCAGCACAGCACACATTAAATCACTGGATATCTGGTTTAAGGGTGATGTTGTGGAACGTTATGATTTTCGTCAGACTGCAAGTAAGACTCCACGCGGTTTGATGGATTGATGAAATATTCATATACCTAAAGAAATTTGATCTAACAGGAGTTAATACCCTTTAACTCCTGATATCGCATAAATCATTTTGTCCCTTTCGCGCTATCATTCGCTTGATATAGGCTAAAAGCCATATAGACAATCATCATTTTATCACGTAGCCTACGGCACCAGAACTTGTTATAAACTTTATCGTTGAGGACATAATTTCATATCATGACACAATATGACGCAAAACTATATAGGAAAATGGCAACGACGCCAGTTAATGAAATATTTATCAAGAATAAATGTCCGAAAGATTATATTGTTCATTTTCAGAAAATCACTGACTTAGACTGGCCGGATTTACAACAATTTATATCTAATGGTATAAATAGATCCGATAAGTTATGTATCCTATATGATGCGTTATTAAATGATAGCGCTTCATGGGATTTTTTTAAAGGAGAACGATTACCAAGAGAAGTCGTAGATGAAATCACACATTACATGTCTATTTATCACACTCAAAAATTCTCAAAACATTATGAAATAAATAACTGGATTACACAGAACGATCTATGGGAACAATTCAGAAATATACGTTCGCTTAACCATCATGTTGGTGGGGTTGTTGTAAAGGGAATACGAGAGACATATTTTAAAATAACATGTCGTCTTCTTGCTATTTCTGACGAGGGCGGTTCAAGATTAGAGAAATGCCAACCTTGGTAAAAATCACTCTTTAACTTTAAAGGCTATATTACCATAAATAGCTTTCTTATAATTACTGTAAGAGATTTCAATGACTTTTTTTTCACAAACTAATGGCCTTATTGAAAATACGGAAACAGTTTTCTCCATTATTAATACAATCATTACTGGTGTTGGTGTAGGAGTGGCTTATAAATGGCTAAGTAGGCGTAATCTTGAACGAGCACATGATGCCGCTAACGATTTTCTTGACGAGATGACCGCAATACCATTGAAGGCGCTAACTCTTGAAATAGAAGTAGTCAAGACTGTAGTGGCTATAGGAAGATCAATTGACGGAGGAATCGATATTGATTACGTCGGAGAGTGCCTTACTTTGATGAATAAAGCTAACACAATAAAATTAAAATTCTTCAACAAATATGAACGAGTTAATAGACGAAACGTAAAAATAAAACCATCAGAAAAATACAAAGAGTTAGAGGAACACTTAATTAATTATACTTCATTCTTATCAAAGACATTTCAAACTGCTGCTGATGGGTTCTGTCGAGCTGAAAACACTAATAGTTTAAAATCAGTTTTCAATGAATTGAATGCTCATCGTGAAAATATAAGTATAATGGCAAAAAATCTGAGCATTGCTTGTGGCAAAAATCAAAATATAACATTCAATGAATATTTTTCATTCTAAGTTATAGTTGATAGTCAATGGTAATTACTTGTTAACTTAGTATTTACCATTTTATCTTTCATTATATGATAGAAAATATTTAAATAATTTAACTGCTTTTGGTAATGCCCGATGAAGATCGCCGCTAACTTCCTGAATATCATTATCACTTCTTACCACAACAATATAACCAAGGCTCAGATCCTGTCTTATCATCGGATTTAATGGTTCTATGCCTATGCTAATCTCCGTGTTTTTATACTTAGCAACTGGATACCCAACTGAACTATGGATAACAATATTGCCGCTATCTGCAAGCCTTGATAACATTCTGTCGCTGTATATCGCTTTGCTTAAACCCTGTAAAACAGGGATATAGTGTTTATCCATGTTTCCTGTCAAAGCTGTAGGCAAGTAGATTTTTGTTTTTATTTTTCGCATGATATTTTCCTGTTATTATTTTTATTTAATACCATGCAACCAGTCGTAATATCAAAAATATTTATGATATTTTGATAAATATTTTATAACATCTGTGATTTTATAGTTTCTTCACACATCTGTGTGAGTGCTGAAACCAAGCGGATATAAACAGGATCTAGTTTTTCATAACACTAAATAATTAAAAATAGCATTTCATCTCTGACATATAGCATTTGCTCTTAAATGTATAGGAATACTATATCTTTAGTAGCAGCACTTCGTGATTGTTGGCAACAATCACTTTGCTGGACAGGGCTTGCCCCTGTTAAAGATGGATTTTTCAATTGATAATTTTTCCCATATAAATTACTGTCTGTAATCAGTTATAAGAGCTTTAAGCGTGAAGATGGTTATATGTGTTATCTTTCAGATCCCAAAGCCTTACCACGCTTCCTGTGCGGTTTATTAACAGTTTATAGAACACTATTACTTATATTTATTGATATTTATTTTTACCTAATACATTCAATTATTTTTTTTGAAAATACATACATTGTGCTGGCGCACGGCTACGCCCCTAATACTGGTATAAAACTATTTTCCTTGTTCAGCTATAATGCATTAATATTTTATCAATGGACAACAAAGCGATCAGTATAAAGATCATTCCCTCCACCAATTTAGAATTCAGATCCTATGCGAACATGATATTCCCTCTGACATATAGCATTTGCTCTTAAACACATAGGAAAACTATATATTTAGTAGCAGCAATTCGTGATTGTTCACAACAATCACTTTGCTGGACAGGGCTTGCCCCTGTTAATGATGGATTTATCCAAAAAAAGGTCGCGTCGTAGACGCTAATAAAACAAAAGAAATCTTAATTAAGCTCTCACAATAAAAGCAGCACTTCGTGATTGTTCACAACAATCACTTTGCTGGACAGGGCTTGCCCCTGTTAATGATGGATTTATCCAAAAAAAGGTCGCGTCGTAGACGCTAATAAAACAAAAGAAATCTTAATTAAGCTCTCACAATAAAAGCAGCGGTTCGTGATTGTTCGAAACAATCACTTCGCTGATAGTAATTATTAAGGAATACAATGCCCCCTGAAAAACCACTAAAACATAACGCAAAAGTAAAACTGGACTCTCTTAACTTCTTACTAATTATTTAATTATAAGTATAGTCCCAGACCAGTAAAATCGCGGCTTTACAACTTTTTTTCCTATGTTCGAACATAGCAAACTCCTATGTTCAAACATAGATCCGTCCTATGTTCGAACATAGCAAGATCTATGTTCGAACATAGTTTTTTTAACATATAACATTGTCATAAGAATATACTTTCTATTTTATTTATAGTTCTACTATTGACTTTCACTTTTTTGCATAGTATTAAAATAGATATAACAAAAATAATAAGAGAGAATAATATGAATACAAACGACGCTGACCTATTACACTTATTTGAATCATTAACTACAGAACAAAAGATTGATATCGCAAGACGCTTGCTACAAAACAAAGAAATAAAATCAACGACAGTTATTTCTTCTGAGGAAGATAAAGCTATTTCGTTTTCACAACTTTATGTGTTTGCTTTTACTTCCAACTTTCGTGTTTTCTCTGATCTTGACATATCCAAGAATGAATTCCGTGTATTAACCTATATTTTGGAGTATATGGAGTTTGGAAATCTGATCAATCTTTCACAATCATCGCTGTGTAAAGCACTGAATATCGCCTCCGGTAATATGTCTAACATATTTAAAAAACTCAGACAGAAAGGAATACTCGTCGAGCATCATGATCATCTCTATATCAACTCTAACATTTTCGCTAAAGGAATGAGTCATCAATTGGATCAGAAACGTAAAGAACAGTTAAGCAACGCTCGCAATCTTTGCGCAGAAATAGAACAGTATCCAGAAAGTTATTCAGCTATGTCAAAAAGTGAAAGAAGAACCCTATCCTTAGAAACTGAGACCAAAGAAATCTATACTGACGCATTTGTTTTCAGTAAGAAGAAAAAGAATAACGCTGTTCCTAATCCCAATAACAGCATACATATTGATAAACCACGAAAAGTATATAAAAGAACAAAGGAAAACGAGGAAGCAAGAAGAACCTCTCTTGAAACAAACGCTCATATGAAGAAAGTATCCTGATAAAATAACAACAAGGAAATAGCAATGAAAAAACTACCCGGTTCGCTTGAGATTAAGCTCCACGAAAAACTATCCAAGAGTGATATACTAAATATATTGGCTGAGCAGATGACCATGCTTGAGGAAACATTTGGCATTCAGGAGTTTAAGATTTTCTCTTACCTTGAATGCTACATTGGAGATAAGAAACAAGCATTATATTATAGAAGTCGCAACAGTGCCGTAGCCACATTCAAATTAAAGGGTCTTGAATCCCCTGTGAACACGGCTAAACTCATATCAAAAGAAAACGGACAACGCATTGTTTCCTTTGATAAAGAACTGGATATAAACAGAATATCTGCTACAGTCCGAAACATACAAAACAATAATCCTTATCGTGGGTGGTCTGAAGGTATCAGTGTTGTTCCTGCCACAATCATTAGTAAAATAATCCAAGAGGATATAATACGAGCGCAGGAAGAACAAGGCAGACTTAATCGTATTGAAGAACAGCGCAAGAAAGAAGAACAAATACGCAAAGCGAAAGAAAGAGAGGAGTATGAACGACCTTTAAAGGCTTTTATTTCTTCAAAAATAAAAGAAAGTGGTTTATCTGAGAAGGATTTCAAAAAGCAGGTTTGTTCAAGCTGCGACTATCTGAAAGATCGCGCCACAATATCAAGATACTTTAGTGAACGACCTGACTTGTTAGAAAAATATTATAATGAAAGATTAATTCGTTTATCGATAAAAGGCACTGATGGTAAAGTAGGAAAAATAGAAATTTATACAGATACAGGCGAGCTTATTTTTGAACGGTATAAAACCAAGTAATGTTTTTACACCTATGCCAATTTGACACCTGAACCATATCTCGTAATATAAATATATAACCATTTTATCTACGAGGTATTTCTTATGAGAAAAATAAAAAATAGACAACAGTGATTTAATCGAATATTTAGATACAGTAAAAGAACTAAAAAAACCATATTTCGATAGAAGAATACAGAGACGAATACCGCAAACTGCGTTCCGATGACATTCCATTGGTTAAGGCTCAGAAATTTAAGTCCGCACATACCGAACTTCGCAGACTTGAAAAAAAGAGAGAATCTCTTATTGAATACTTTATTGACGAGTTAAATCCCATCAGCAGTTCAAAAGCTAACACATCAGCGAGATCAACTGGTAATCTCGATTTATTTAACGAACGCGTGTTATACCGTAAGGCCATTTCAGAAAAGAGTGATGAAGAAATAGTAGCCTTAGTCATAAAACAACGCACAGAAGCCGCTGTTGAGTTCCAGCGTTCAATTGAACAGAGTCTTGATCAACTATCGACCATAGCCTCAACCATTGAACAGCAGCAAAACAAAGCTCGACGCAGAATAGCTCATTGATTATTATAAAATCAGGTTCAGTCAAACGGTTATAGCAAAAAACCTCACCTAAGAGGTTTTTCAAGATAAGCATTTTTATTATACTTAATGCTTAATCAAAACCTTCTAGCAAGTCATTTACTCCGTTTGATGTGTCTGAAATAATGTCATTCAAGACATTACTTGCCGACGCTTTGTATATCACTGGAAGTAAAAGTGTATGCCTAAAATGCAATAATATACTGATGATATCAGGTATAATTTCGATTCCGTGTTCCTTAACATACCCATGTTGCGTTGATATTATTGTATTTTCAGGGATTTTTAAATTATCAACAAACATTCTGTTAAAATAATCTTTTTCTTTAAAGAAATATTCTGGATTTTTTAGCCTAAGTATCTCGAAAACCGTATTTCTTAAAGAAACAGGGTACGTGATGTGTGTAACGTAATCACGAAACCCAATAAAATTATTTTCGAAATGATCATGTGTGGAATCATTCTCCTTGTAAGAGTTATTATCATCAAAAATATCAAGATCACCAAGACTCGCATTACCGTAAGGTGTAAGAAGTAGGCGCAAGTCAGAGAAAAAACTAATACTGGCCCAAATATCTTTATCACATTCGTTTGAAAATCTAAAATCTTTTAGAACATTCAAATGTTCGAAATATTCATTAAGGCATTTTTGAAGTATAGATTTTCTAAAAGAGGCATAATCAATATCAGAACTCAGTTCAATGATATTCTTGAATTTTGCCGCGCTTTTACTTTCGTATAGTTTTAATAATAATAAATCTCTATTATCTTTGACTTCGATACAAATAAACTCCGCACAAAAATACTCCATAAGAGATTTGTGTGACCATCTATAAAGCGAACCTTCTTTAATAAAAAGTGGTACAGAATATATCAAGTCATTAATAAATAGCATTGGTTTGACACTAATACCTTTCAGTTTATCAGTGATATCAGTTATGACAGACTCAAGTTCGGCTCTGCTAAATTCTAATCGCCCATTATTCTTTAAACACCAAAACGCTAATCGGCGAAGTATAATACTAAAATCTGTTATATCTAACCCCGATGATTTTCTTCGTACATAACCTGTTTCTTTACTAAGATCGTGAGTTTCAAAAAGAGCTTCAAACACCTGACTATAGAATAAATCTTTACGTCTAGGTATTACAGGTTTATATTTATATGAGCAAAATAAAAGAGATACATATAAAGGTGTTGTCAAAAAATCTAATATAGTATTGTCATCTTTTTCTCTCATAACCTTTATTTCTGTTATTAATTTATTAGAAAGAACAAGACCACCACCTATTCTGGATGAATTAACATCATATAGCCTAATAAGATTATATGACTGCTCTATATTTAGTGGTTTTATTTTAAAACGATTAAAAGAGTGTAGCTCAAGTAGTGATTGATCTGGCCTTGATGTGATTATTATTTTAGATTCAACCATCTCATCGCTGAAAGTCTTGATCCTTTTTATTAAATCGTTTTTTATATCAAAAGGTATTTCATCAACACCATCAAAAAAATATATAAATGGTATTTTCTTTAGTGAATAACTGTCATTAATATTATCAAACCCTATCAGTTTATTGATTTGTTCAATAATGGGAGTATCTGTTAGAGTTCGTAGTTCTATATAAATTGGAATGAGTTCCGAATGATCAATAGTATCAATCACTATTTTTTTCATTAGAGTAGATTTTCCCATTCCTGCATTATCTATTATTAAAATGTTTTTAAAGTTTTTAAGAAAAGTATCCCCTCTGTTAACTAAGTATTCCTTTTCATCAACAGAGTCTAATGTTGATAAAGTTAATGGAACATAAATGTCGCTAATTTTCTTCAAAACATTAGGGAATGCAAGTGAATTGATTATTGAGCACTGTGCCCTTGTTTTAGCGAGACATTCAGACATTTGCCCTCTTAGTTTGAGAACATTGCGCCCCTTTTTAAAGACATCAGTTCCCTTATTAATAAGGAATGGAAGTATCTTTTCCTCAAATAATTTGATAGCCCAAGGTCTGGCTAATTCAATGGCATTCTCTAGCGTTAACATTTATTATTCCTTTATTATATTAAATTCACTATTAGAAAGAATTAATATATCTTTATTATACATAATCTTGCAGAAAAAAACACGCTAAAAATTATTAAACTTTGTCATTGTGTCAGTCAACCTTTTTATGACTATATTA